>LKMJ01003564.1_pt1 | contig 14503 bp, 14 predicted proteins | sample 643391 | NCBI WGS metagenome assembly LKMJ01 (sample SAMN04112250, study PRJNA286221) | soda lake metagenome | biome: soda lake; feature: Kulunda Steppe; material: water; isolation source: sample PL-Br10 brine of Picturesque Lake | place: Russia: Kulunda steppe | collected 2010-07
CCCCACTGTCCATGCCCCCACCCGTTCCCCGTCTGCTGGGAAGCATAGACATCATATCCGTTGCCAAAACAGTCACTGGTAATGGTTGTTTCCCTATACCTCAAATAGTGAACATCAAAAGAAAGCGAACGTACTTCGAATAAAAATCACGTGACGGGAGCCGGAAACGTGACGTTATACGTCCGAAGAACGGTTATTTCCCGCCCCACTGCGGCTCACGATCCTCGAAGAAGGCGTCGATCCCCTCGTTCTTGTCACCAGTCGAAAACAATTGTGCGAAGAGTTCGGCCTCGTACTCGAGGCCCTGTTCGAGGGCCATCCGGCTGCTGGCCTGCACCGCCCGTTTCGCGAACTCGAGAGCGAGCGGGCTCTTCGAAGCCATCGATTCGGCCAGCCCGTAGACCGCCTCGTCGAGTCCCTCGGGCGGATAGACCCCGTCAACCAGGCCGATACGGTGGGCCTCCTCGGCATCGATGAGTTCACCAGAGCAGATCAGGCGCATGGCCTGGCCCTCGCCGACGAGACGGGGGAGTCGCTGAGTCGCACCCCCGCCCGGAATCAGTCCCAGGTTGATCTCGGGCTGGCCGAGTTTGGCCCGCTCGCTGGCGATCCGCACGTCACAGGCCTGGGCCAGTTCACAGCCGCCCCCGAGGGCGTGACCGTTGAGACTGGCGATGACCGGTTTCTCGAGGTCGTCAAGGGCCTCGTACACCCGGGGACGCTTGCTCGCCTCGCGCTGTTCGAGGGCGTTTCGCTCACGGAGTTCCTCGACGTCCGCACCCGCAACGAACGCCTTCGCCTCGTCTGCCCCGGTGAGCACGACGACCCTGACCGCGTCGTCCGTGGCCACCCTGTCGATTGCGTCTTTGAGTTCCCGGCGGACCTGGGTGTTGAGGGCATTGTGAGCCTCCGGGCGGTCGATCGTGATGGTCCCAACGTGTTCGACCCGCTCACCGACCTCGAGGTGGACGACCGGGTCGCTATCGCCAGCCCCGTCGTTGGCCGACTCGGGCGACGTCATCGGCCCACCTCCCGTTCGACGTCGTCACTGACTCCCACAGTCTCACCATCTTCCCACACGTAGAACCCCTCGCCAGTCTTGCGTCCGAGGTTGCCCGCTCGAACCTTCCGACGGAGATTCTGTGGCGGTCGAAACCGCTCACCCAGTTCGTCCCGCAGGTGCTCGAGGATGTCGAGACGAACGTCCAGCCCGACAACATCGCCGAGTTCGATCGGGCCCATCGGATGGTTGTATCCCAGTTTCATCGCCGCATCCAGCTCCCTGGGGCCGGCCACGCCCTCCTCGAGCATCCGCATGGCTTCGACGCCGAGGGCCACGCCCAGCCGCGAGGTGGCGAAGCCGGCAGAATCCGTCACGACTATCGGTTCCTTGCGGAGGCCGTCGACGAACTCGAGCGCTCGGTCGACCGTCTCCCGAGCGGTCTGTTCCGGGACGACGACCTCCACGAGGTCCATCAGGTGAACCGGGTTGAAAAAGTGCAGTCCAATGGCTCGACGCGGGTCGTCCAGGGCGGCCGCGATTTCGGTCAGCGAGAGCGACGACGTGTTCGAGGCGAGGATTGCACCCGCGGGAGCGTTGGCCTCGACGGACTCGAACGTCTCTCGCTTGAGGTCGATGTCCTCCGGGACTGCCTCGATAACCAGGTCGGCCTCCCGCACAGCCCGCTCCAGATCCGTCGTTCCGTCGATGCGCTCGAGGGTGGCGGCCATGGTCTCGGGATCAACCTTATTCCGCTCGACGCCACCCTGCAGGGTGGCCTCGATCGACTCGAGGCCTTCCTCGACAAGGGACGACTCGATGTCGCGCATCACGACGTCGTGTCCAGCCATCGCGACGACCTGGGTGATTCCGTGGCCCATCGTGCCAGCACCGAGTACGCCTACCTTCATGATTGGTAACGCGACGGGCGACGGGTTAAGCGTTATTTTCCCTCGAGGGAACGGCATGGATCGAAAGAATTAGCACGAAATTGGTCCTCTCAAGCCCATGGACGAATCTGTCGGCCAGAACCGGCGGGGCACGCACGTGGTTGCGGCGCTGGTCTGTCTCGTTGCCATCGGACTCGTGGTGTTCGTCCCGTCGGCACGGTGGTTCGTCGGGACCTGTCTCGCCCTGGCCGGGCCGGCGACAATCTACGGTGGCCTCGTGGCGTTTCTCCGTGGCTCACTCGGCGTGCAGAGTGCCTCGCGTCTCGTCGCAGGATTGGCCTGTGGAACGGTGACACCGATCCTGCTGATTCTCGGATTGATCGTGGACGCCACTCCGGGTACGGTGCTGACTGGCCTCGGCCTCACCACGAGTCTCCTGGCCATCTTTTTTGCAGTGGCCGCCTTCAGCGGGGAGCGCGAACCGCCGGGTCGGTTCGTGGCGCCGATCGAGGAACAGTGATGCGGTTTGCTGTACCGCTTCACTCCCGATTGGCGAGCACTGCGGCAATCGCCGGGAAGAGAAGATAGACCCGTATGAACGCTCCCAGAAAGGGGACGCCGCTACGGAGCGGTGGTCACTCGACGTCGAGGAACGGCGAATCGACATCGCCGAGTGGCAGGCACTCGAGTGGGTAGCGGGAGCCATCGCTCGAGGTGTTCCTGGGGCCGTCGGCTCGCGTGACTTCCGTTGTGGAGTCGGCTCCGGCTGTCTCATCTTTCCCGACACTCGAGGGTTTTGTGACGACCACGCCTGGTCCCCGACCGTCGGTGGACGGGGAGTCCGACGTCGGCAACTCGATGACAGCATCCGCGAGCAACGGTGCGACGACACCCAGCACGATTGTCCGTGGATCGTCCAAAGGGGCCTCTATCGAGACACGATCGCCTGCCTCGAGGTCGATTCGGTCGACGAACGCCGCCCCTGCATCGAGTATCGTCCGATGATCGATCGTCCGCGACCCGTCCGTCAAAAGCGGCGTCTCCGGGTCGAATTCCACGGGCGGGAAGGAGGGGTTCTCGCTCCAAAGGCCAGCATCGAAGTGGTGAACCGATGGGTCAGTTGGCTTGCCGCCGTAGCCGACCTGCTGGCCCCCTGGGGGCAAGTCGTAGTCCTCGAGATCGTCGAGTGGGGCAACCAGCGTCCGGACGTCTTCGGCATCGGCGAGGGCAGTCGGTGGATCGAGCCAGACGCGTCCCTCGAGTAGGGCCGTGCCAAACGCGCCCAGTAACGCTATCGGCCCGTCCCCCACGACACCGACCGTTACCCCCCTCCTGACCCCCGTGTGACGCAGGAAGTTCCCGGCCTTCCACGCCGAGGTTCGGAGCCAGTGAGCATCGTACTCGCGTCCGCTCGGGTCGACGAGCGCGGGACGCTCGCTTCTGGCCTCGCGAGTGAACAGGTCCGCCAACGTCTCGGGTTCCGATGGCGCGCTCATGCGTGAGGATTACCGTCGAGTTGCCAAAAGCACACGCTTCCCGGGTACCCGTGAGCACAAACGCCGAAAGACCCTTCAAGGGCTCCCTGAGTAGGGAGCAATGAATGGCCTGGGAATGTGGAATCGACGACTGCGAGGCGGTGTTCGAGGACGTCGAGTCGGCGATCGCTCACCAGGTGGACGCCCACGAACGCCTCGAGTGTGGCGTCTGTGGCACCATCGTACCCGATGGCTATCTCGCGATCAGACACGCGTTCACCGAGCACAGTCGGGCGGAATACGTCCGCGCGTACGGTGCCGGTGCGACGGATGTCCGCGTTCGTGAAGAACTACTCGAGGAGATCAACGAGGTGCTGGACGAGGACCGATTGACAGAATACCTCAACGGGTGAGAGGGCAGTGGTGATTCGGTATCCAACGCTGAATCCTGTGAGAGACTGTGCCGGCCGTCGGCCACCTCGTCGATTCCGTTCGGCGTTGGCCGGCAGATGAGCCGACGGATTCCCGTCGATTGTCTACACCCGTGACCGGAGAGTGCGTACAAATCGAGGCTGCACACTCGAGAGCCGGTGGTGGCCGCGTGACTCCAACCGGCGAGTGGGTGGACGACCGTCTTCATCACCCGCGGAAGCCGAGTACCCGAATCTGATCCCCCCACACCGTCACACGCCTGAATGGTACGTCGTCGAGTTGCCCGCTTCGGCTCGGCAACCCCTCCTCGCAAAATGTCGTCAAAACCCTTGTCCTCGCTCACACTGTTCGTGCCCAGCGAACTGATTCGTTATCGCTCGTCGGAGTCGAGCACTCGAATCTGATCCCCTCGCACCGTCACCGGGATCGGGACTGTCGCCTCGTACAGTTCGACCGTGACCTGATCTTTCCCCTCGTCGATGCGCTGTACCTGGGCCTTCTCGCCCTTGAACGGGCCGGCAATGAGTTCTACGATGTCGCCTTCGGCGATCCCCTCGACGTCCGGTTTGGGCGAGAGGAAGTGCTCGACCTCCGAGATGCCCGACTCGCCGGGTATTACCGAGCGAGCGTGTGGAATGTCCTCGAGGATTCGCTCGATGATCCCCGAATCGTCGGCCTCGACCATCACGTAGGAGGTCAGGGAGTCGGGAGCCAGAGCCGCGTGGACAGAGGGCTCCTCACGGTTGATGATCATGTCCGCGACCGTCTGTTCCTGACTGGCCGTCGTCTTGACTGCGTAGATCGACATTATATGCCCCCGCCGGTCAGGAACAGCATGATCACGCCAATGATGAAGCCGATAAACCCGACCAGCAAGATTCCGGCCCCGGCGATCTTCGACACCTGGATGAACTCCTCGCGCGTTGGCGTGGTGGCCATTTTTAGCACCCGCACGTACGAGGTGAGATCGTAGGGAACGTCCATAGTTGTCTGTTTGCAGTGGACGGCCTTTTATCTGTCTTTCCCATTGTGACGTGTGACAACGGTATGGTCTCGAGTGCCCCAGACGACGGCCGCTAGGCGATAGCCCATGGATTCACAACCCGAGAGCCGTAGCCGTCGTCGCCACTGAACCTCACTGGACACACCCTCACGACATCGTGTATCGCTGTGAGAGCAGGGCTAGTCGTTCAGTTGGGACGGTATAGTATCGTCGGGTGGCTCTCCTCATACGGTTTACTGTCGTCTCTTACCGGTCATTGCCCATACCGGGTCGGCAATCACCGGTAACAAGTTACAGCAATCCGTATCAGACCTCGTCGAACAGCTCCTCGCCCTCGACCATGTGTTGCTCGATGGCATCCATATCGAGCGTGAGGCCGAGACCTGGCTCCTCGGGAATCTCGATGTACCCTTCCTCGATGACGTCCTCCTCGACCAGGTCTTCCCACCAACCGAGTTCGTAGCTGTGGTACTCGACGGCCAACGAGTTCGGGATCGCGGCACCGACGTGCGCGCTCGCCATCGTTGCGACCGGCGAGGCGACGTTGTGCATCGCAACCGGGATGTAGTACATGTCCGCGAGGTCTGCAATCTTTCGCGTCTCGCGCATTCCGCCAACTTTCGGGAGGTCGGGGGCGATGATGTCGACCGCCTGATTCTCGATCAACTGCCGCTGGCCGTGCTTGCGATAGACGTTCTCACCGACGGTGATCGGCGTCGTCGTCGACTGCGTGACCTCCCGCTGGACGTCGTGGTTCTCCGGTGGCACCGGGTCCTCGAGCCACCAGACGTCGTAGTCCTCGAGACGTTTCGCGAGCCGCTTCGCACTCCCCGCGGAGAACGTCCAGTGGCAGTCGAAAGCCACGTCGGCCCGGTGCCCGACGGCCTCGGTAATCGCCTCGACGATGCTCGCTTTGTGTTCGATTTCGACGTCTCGAAGGTGTCGGTTCGCGCGGTCTTTCTCGTGGCCCGACGGCACGTCGAGGTCGAACTTCAGCGCGTCGTAGCCGAGGTCCTCGACGACGCGTTCGGCCTCCTCGGCACAGGCGATCGGATCGGCTTCCTCCTCGGTGTGACAGTCACAGTAGACGCGCATCTCGTCGCGGTACTTGCCGCCGAGCAGTTGGTAGGCCGGAACCTCGAGAATCTTGCCGGCGAGATCGTGCAGTGCGATTTCGATGCCGGAGATGGCCGTTACCGTGACGCCGGCGAGCGAGCCCTCGCCGGACATCTTTTGGACGAGGTGTTCGGTGAGGCGGTCGATATCGAGCGGGTTCTCGCCCTCGAGGAACGGCTTCATCCGCTTGATGAGTTCGGCGACGCCGGCGCCCCAGTAGGCTTCGCCGGTACCGACGGTGCCGGCGTCGGTGTAGATCCGCACGAGCGTCCACGGGAAGTTCCCGTCGACCATCGTCGTCTGTACGTCGGTGATCTCGACGTCGCGGCCGCCGCCGCGTTTCCCCGTGACACCCATCGTTTCAGCCGAGAGATCCCGCATCGTGTACTCGGCGTTCGGGTCGTGTAGCTGTGAATAGTCGATGCCCATGACCGGCTATTGACTCGCATAGTAGTAAAACCTTATACTCCCACGTTCACTTGACGGACAGCGGGGCCCGCATCCACCATCGGTCGAAGCGGACCTCGAGAGCCGATCCAGGCTGTCGGGTCCGCTATCACTGGCCCCCGAGTGTGAGCTCGGGCGATTCGAGCGCCTCCACTATACGCGTCGCGCTGACATCGAAACCACCTCCCTGGGCGAACGACGACGAACCACCACCACCGCCCCCGAATTCGGCTGTGAGGGCTGCAACGATGCTGTCGGCTTCGACCCCCTCCGTTGTGGCGACCACGACGAACGGTGCCGACGAACTGCCGACGACAGCAACGACGTCAGCGCCAGCATCTGCGTCGGCGCATCGATCGGTGTAGTCCCGAAGCACCTCGCCGACGACATCCGTATCCAGATCGGCAGGAATACGCTCGAGGCTCGACACCAGCCAGGTCACGTCTCCCCGATCGAAGCCAGAAGCGTCCTCGAGCGCCCGTGTCACCAGATTCTGCTGCAATCTGTCCAGCTCTGCTTCGAGGGTAGCTTCACGCTCGAGCGTTGCCCCGAGGGTGTCGGGAATCGACTCGATGTCGGTCGTGAGAGTGCGCTTCGCGGCGTACGTCGCCCGCTTTTCGGCGGCTCGACGCTCGATTGCCCGTGGGCCGACGGCGAACTCGACACCTGTCAGTCCCTCGCCTGGATTCGACCGATCGAGCACCGTAACGGGACCGATCTCCCGTGTGTTGCGGACGTGCGTCCCACCACACGCCGCGACGTCCCAGGGATTGCTCGAGCCGCTTGCCGTGCGGCCGTCGTCGGTCGTGTCACCGATGGTGACGACCCTGACCTCTCCTCGAGAGACCGCCTCATCCTCGGTCGCCTCGTTGAACGCGATCTCGTCCCGCTCGCGGGCGTGAGCGACCGGTATCGCCTCCCAGGATACGGGTCGGGACTCCCAGATTGCGCGATTGACCAGTCGCTCTAGGTCGACCAACACGTCGTCGTCGATTGGCGTCGGGGTCTCGAGGTCCACGCGGACGTTCGACTCGCCGATGTCGAAGCCAGCGTATGTGAGATCATCGAGCAGTCGTCTTCCGGCACCGTAGAGAACGTGACTGGCGGTGTGGGCGCGCATGCAGTACATCCGGGAGGCCCAGTCGACCCGACAGAGGACGCGGTGGCCTGGTCGAACAGTTGGGTCCTCGGCCAGAACGTGGACGTGTTCGCCGTCCTCGAGCTGGACGTCGGCGACCGGGGTGTCACCGATCCGTCCGCTATCCGCCGGCTGACCGCCGCTTTCAGCGTAGAAGTGACTCGTCTCGAGCCAGACGCGCCGTCCATCGACGGCAGTGACCTCGGTTTCGAACCGGGTGGCATATGGCTCTGCCGCTGCCAGTTGACCGCTCATTGGAAGGGACTCTGTCGGCCGAGAGTAAAAGTCTGCTCGCCATCGACCGGCTACCCCTGGCTTTCGGCAGCCATTCCGATCGAGTTTACACCGCTTATAAAACAGCTTCGTGGCGCGGGCGGCCTCACCCCACTCGAGGACGTGCCCAAACAGGTCGAATACCGAACCGCCCGTGTCCGTCCGTTTTTGGACAGTTACTCTGCCAGTTCCACGTCCAGGACGTCCTCGAGCGCGTGGACGAGCCCGCCACCGACGCCAGCCTGTGTCGCACGCCCTTGCTCGAGTGCAAGCAGATCCGACTCGCGGCAACCGAGTTCCTCCGCGAGTTCCTCGCGTTTGTAGCCCGCTTCCTGGCGCGCAGCCTCGAGTCGTTCGCCGTAACTCGAGACGAGGTAGGGCAACGGGTCTTCGTCGTAGTTCGTGCCCTCTTTCTCCCAGTGTTCGGAGTCGCCGTCCCAGATGGGATTCGCCTTCGCAACGTTCTGGGCCGCCTTCTTTTTGCGACTGGGTTCGTCTAGATCGCGCGAGCCGCCGGATCCGGAGCCACCTCGCGAACCCGACCCGCCGCGGCCACCCGAGCGCTCGTCGCTGTGGGGGGCACAGTCCGGACAGACCTCGAGGTCGGCCCCGGCGACGGTCGCCGGGCGAAGCGAGTCGCTTTCGGCACCGCAGAGTTCACAGCTCGTCCCGCCACCGCCCGATGACGAGCCCGTGGAGTATTTGGCCATGGCGGCTGTTGGCCCGTCGGGCATTTCAACTCACCGCTTGCCGGTTTCCGTGTGACCGCAGGCCAGTCATCGCGTGAAAAGAAAGGGCTTTTATATGCCCGCTGGATACCGAAGAGTGCAGAACGAGACCGCGAGCGTGGGTAGCCAAGCTAGGCCAACGGCGCAGCGTTGAGGGCGCTGTCCCGTAGGGGTCCGCCGGTTCAAATCCGGTCCCACGCATCGCACAGGTGCGAACACATCCGTGAGCACCGCGATGTCCGACCGATTTGAATCAGCGAGCGCCTCTGGCGCGACCGTGGTTCAAATCCGGTCCCACGCATCGCAAACGCGAGGCGGCGATGCCGCCGAGCGAGACGATGCAGGTGATTTCCCTTCGCGGGCATCACCCACGCACAATCTTCCTGGCGACACAGTCATCTCGAGTCACTACCAGCGGAAGTGATCAGTAGGGGTAGCCACTCGTGGAGCGATCCAGGCGGACGGGCAACGAACGGTGTGGCTTTCCCGTGACCTAAAAATAGTAACGTTTTCACACCTGCCCCGAGCACTCGAAGACAATGAACTTCTTCGATCGGTTGCACGACCGAATCGTAACGGTCGACAGCGTCGTGAGCGTGGGCCTTGACCCGGATCCGAAACGGATCCCCGACCACCTGCACGAATACGACCTCCCACGGTGGGCGTTCAACCGCCGCATCATCGACGCAACCCACGAACACGCCGCCGTCTACAAGCCGAATGCTGCCTTCTACGAGGACCCCGACGGTTGGGCTGCCCTCGAGGAAACCGTCGCCTACGCCCATGGGAAGGACGTTCCGGTGGTGCTCGACGCAAAGCGGGCCGACATCGGCAACACGACCAGACAGTACGCCCAGCTCCTCGAGCGGGTGGATGCCATCACGGTCAACCCCTACATGGGTCGGGACTCACTGCAGCCGTTTCTATCGAACGAGGAGGCCGGGGTGTTCGTCCTCTGTCGGACCTCGAATCCGGGGGGTGCCGACCTGCAGGATCTGGAACTCGAGACGGGCGAACCGCTGTATGAACGCGTGGCGGCCCTCGCCGATCTCTGGAATGATAACGACAACGTCGGCCTCGTCGTCGGGGCGACGAAACCCGAGGAACTCGAGGAGTTGCGCGAACAGGTGCCAGAACTGCCGTTTCTCGTGCCCGGCGTCGGTGTGCAGGGCGGCGACGCCGAGGCGGCCGTCGAGTACGGACTCGCTGGCGGCGTGGGGCTCGTCAATTCCTCGCGAGGGATCATCTTCGCCGGTGAGGATGCCGGCCAGGACTTTGCGAGAGGGGCCGAACGGGCGGCGAAGCGACTCAAGCGGCGACTCAACCAGTATCGGGAGTGATCGCGCTCGATCGTTGTGAGGGGCAAGGCGTCGTGTGAGGAGATGGAACCGTCCGAATCAAACCCCCACCTACCGTAGCGCCAGGTATGCAACTCGAGACGATCGTCGACAGATTAGACGACGAGCTCCGAACCGAGGACTACGCCGACCTCGACGCCAGCGCCAACGGCCTGCAGGTCGGTCCCGACACGGGTGACGTCGACCACGTGGCTTTCGCGGTCGACGCAGCGCTGGAGACGATCGAGGCGGCCGCTGGGACCGGGGCAGACCTGCTCGTGACCCACCACGGACTGTCCTGGGGCGGGTTCGAACGCATCACTGGTCGCACGTACGACCGCATCGAGGCCCTCCTCGAGAACGACCTGGGGCTATACGTCTCTCATCTCCCCCTCGACGGAGATCAGGAACTGGGGAACGCTGCCGGCGTCGGGGACGTGCTCGCCCTCGAAGACCGCGAACCCTTCGGCAGCCACGGTCCCGAGTTCATCGGCCAGCGTGGACGAGTGGTGGATCCGTTGACGATCGACGAACTCGAGTCCACGCTCGCCAGCGAACTCGACACGGGCGACCAGCCCATCCAAACCCTCGCGTTCGGGCCCGAGGAGATCGAACACGTCGCCATCGTGACCGGGAGCGGTGTCGACTGGCTGGGCGAAGCCATCGAGGCCGGGGCCGACGTCCTCGTCACCGGCGAGGGCAAACAGCAGGTCTACCACGAGGCACGCGAAGCGGGCATCCACGTCGTGCTGGCTGGGCACTACGCGACGGAGACCTTCGGCGTCCGGGCGCTTCAGGACCGTGTCGACACGTGGGGGCTCGAGACGACCTTCCTCGAGGTGCCGACGGGGCTGTGAGCGGTGGAGGAGCAACCGAACGCCCACGGTGATCGGATAATCAAACCGTACCGTCGGTATGCCAGTCCCTACGGCGCAGGCCCCGCTGGCCATTGTGGGCCTGTAGGGGTGACCTGGATCGGGAAACGGCGACAAACAGCTTGCGGATCGATCAGCGACGATGACGGTCGATCCGGGTGAACTATCCGCCGAGAATGAGGGTTCTGAACGCGAGTAGTTCATCGATTACAAACAGTCCCCGTGGTGGCCCTTTCGATACTCGCTGAGACCAGACGGTCTCGCGAATCGAGACACATGACAGACCACGACTCCATCAGCAGGCGAGCCACGTTGAAACGAATCGCGGCCACGGGTGCCCTCCTCGGCACCTCCGGCTTCGCGTTCGGGTCAGGCAGTGTCGGTGCACAGAACGGTTTCGATCAAGAGATCACCTGGGACCAGAGCGGAACCCAGGGGTCAGAAAATGCAACCCTCGAGTGTGAAGCAGGCGAAAGCGGCGTCTGGAACTGGGTGCTAACCGGCGCGGGTGGGACCTTCGAGGCAGCGGAAATCGAGGTCGAGTTCGACGATAACGAAACAGTCACCCAAGAGGGGACACTAATCGGGATCGGCAACCTTGTGCAGTTCCCCGTCGAGCGCGAAGTTGACGATACTGCAGTGACGGTGACCGGCGCGACGGCCCGCTTCACGTTCGCGAGCCCACCCACCGGCCCGGGACAGATCGTTCTGACGATCAGCAGTTCCGAGTGTTTCGACAACGATGCTCCTGAGCCACCGGTCGACCCGAAAGATCCCAAAGAGTCACTCGAGTTGATCCCGATCTGCGTCAAACCAGACGACCGGAAGAAGGGAGAGAACCTCGCAGATGGCAAGGCGAAGTACTGCGTGGCCAACCTCTCCGAGAAGAAGGCGAAAGTCGTCTGGAAGAACGAGTACACCAACCAGGGCGGGTACTTTTACGTCCACCCGATGGATCGACACTGCTTCTGGACGAACCTGGACGCGAAGGGCAAAGCGAAGGTATCGATCTACTACGAGGATCACAAGATCGATTCCCAGAAGGCGAACACGGACGTCATCTGCGAGCCAAAACTCGAGAACCCGAACGAATACCTCCGGCTCGTGCCGATCTGTTATAAGAAAGAGCAATCGCGCTTCCGCGTGGACAACGATTCGAAGTACGGTGCAACGGTACAATGGCGCGTCTACGGCACCGACCAGCAGGGCACGGTCCACGTCGACGGTCACGACTCGACGTACTTCTACGTCGATGCGGACGAGGGCGATGCCACGGTGACGCTCCACTACGGCGACGAACAGATCGACGTCAAGCACGCGAACGACCAGAAGAAGTGTCCTCCGGACGACCTCTCAGAGGTCCTCTCGATCGAGGGCAAGTGCTACCGGAACGACACCGGCAAAGATCACAAGGACGGTGAGGCGAAGTACTGCATCTACAACGACCACGAGGACACGCTCCGAGTCGCCTGGAAGAACGAATACACCCACCAGGGCGGGATTCGTGACGTCCCCGGTGGCGAGTATCGGTGCATCTGGGCCGACCTCGACGCCAAGGGCAAGGGTCGAGTGAGTCTCCACTACGACGACGAGAAGATAGACGACGCGGACGCCAACCTCGAGACGCACTGCACCGATTACGAGGAGGACGACAACACGGACAACGAAAGCGTGGCTCACGACGACAGCGTTTGACATTCGAGGATGGTCGAGAGCGCCTGGTGGCGCTCGAGTCCCGATCTCCGCCGCCGCTTTCGTGTCGCTGATGGGCCGACCAGCGAGCGCTGGGCCAGGGGGGCTCCTGGTTGTGGCGAATCGCGGCGTTCAAACGACTGGCACCCGCATCCGCGGGTATGACCGACGACGCCCACGAGCACGGTGATGGTGCTCCCGAAACGGACCACCAGTCGGAGGACGACGCGCACCACGAACCGCCTCGAGAAACCTTCGAGCACGATCCTGTCGGCCACGCGGCGGTGACAGCCGGCATGTCACTCGAGGATTTCGCGAGCCAGTACGCCCAGGCGGGTGTCGGTGCCGCGAGCGTGAGCGAGGCGATCGACCTGACGGCGGCGATGTTCGACGATGACGTCACCGTCTTTTTCGGCCTCGCCGGCGCGATGGTTCCAACCGGCATGCGAAAAATCGTCTCGGACCTGCTCCGTGACGGCTACGTCGACGCGCTCGTCACCACGGGGGCCAACCTGACCCACGACGCCATCGAGGCCATCGGCGGCAAGCACCACCACGGCTGTGTGCACGGCGAGGCGATGACCGAGCGCGAACACGACGAGACCCTCCGCGAGGAGGGCGTCGATCGGATCTACAACGTCTACCTCCCGCAGGAACACTTCGCCGAGTTCGAGGGGCACCTCCGCGAATCGGTGTTTCCAGTCCTCGAGGACGAATGTGCTGACGGCGGTGCGGTCACGATCGAACGCCTGACGCGGGAACTCGGGCGGGCGAACGCCGAGGTGAACGACCGCGAAGGCATTCGGGAGGATGCAGGGGTTGCCGCGGCGGCGTACGAATCCGACGTGCCGATCTACTGCCCGGCGGTGCAAGACTCCGTCCTCGGGCTCCAGGCCTGGATGTACGGGCAAACTTCGGCGTTCACGCTCGACGCGTTGGGGGATATGACCGGACTCACTGACCTCGCCTTCGAGGCCGACGAGGCCGGCGCGTTCGTCGTCGGTGGCGGCGTGCCCAAGAACTTCACGCTCCAGACGATGCTCGTCACCCCGCGAGCGTACGACTACGCCGTGCAGTTGACGATGGATCCCCCCCAGACCGGCGGGCTCTCCGGGGCGACACTCGACGAGGCCCGCTCGTGGGGCAAGCTCGAGCCCGATGCGGAGAACGTCTCCGTTTACGCGGACGCGACGATCACGCTGCCCCTGGTGGTGGCGGCGGCTCGTGATCGCGTCGAGTAAACCTGCTCGAGAGGCCGCGGGTGTGGTACAACCTTCCGGAGAACGCCGTTTCGAACCGACCGTACCACCGGCAGGACCTGCCAGGTCCCGCTACGGGTTTACGTCTCGAGTTCCTAACTGTACCAATGAACGGCAGTATCCTGGACACCATCGGGTCACCGCTCGTTGAGGTGGACTCGCCGGAGGGGGCGACCGTCGCCGCCAAAATCGAGTCGTTCAACCCCGGCGGCTCGGCCAAGGATCGCCCCGCCCTGGCGATGGTCAGGGCCGCCGAGCGCGACGGCACGCTCGAGCCGGGTGACCGCATCGTCGAGCCCACGAGTGGCAACACCGGGATCGGATTGGCGCTCGTGGCGGCCGCCCGCGACTACGACCTGACGATCGTGATGCCGGCCTCGAAATCGGCCGAACGCCAGCAGATCATGCGGGCCTACGGTGCCGATCTGGAACTCGTCGACGGGGAGATGGACGCCGCTCGAGGGCGAGCCGACGAACTCGAGGCCGAGGGCGCGGTTCAGCTCGGACAGTTCGACAATCCGGCGAATCCGGAGGCCCACTACCTGACGACGGGCGAGGAGATCGTCGACCAGGTGGACGAGCGGACGATCGACGCGTTCGTCGCTGGCGTCGGAACTGGTGGCACCCTCTCTGGAATCGGCCGCCGGCTCCGCGAGGAGTTCCCAGACGTGGAGATCGTGGCCGTCGAACCGGAGCGGAACCCCGTACTTTCGACGGGCGAAGCCGGCCCGGACGAATTCCAGGGCATGGGTCCCGGATTCGTGAGCGAGAATCTCGAGACGGACCTGATCGACCGGGTCGAGACGGTCGCCCTCGAGGACGCCGAGGCGGAGTGTCG
>LKMJ01003565.1_pt1 | contig 14503 bp, 7 predicted proteins | sample 643391 | NCBI WGS metagenome assembly LKMJ01 (sample SAMN04112250, study PRJNA286221) | soda lake metagenome | biome: soda lake; feature: Kulunda Steppe; material: water; isolation source: sample PL-Br10 brine of Picturesque Lake | place: Russia: Kulunda steppe | collected 2010-07
AAGAAGAGGCTGGTGATGGTGAGGGTGAAGAAGAGGCTGGTGATGGTGAGGGTGAAGAAGAGGCTGGTGATGGTGAGGGTGAAGAAGAGGCTGGTGAAGACGGACCAGCTGAAAGTTGGGGTAAAGAGTCAGATGAACCGCAGAGTAGTTTTCCGTAACAAACCCGGCAAATGCGATTTCAGGGGGGAGTTTCTCCAAAGTCAAATGAGGGAGTTGTCGCGTCTGTTTATTTGTGGAAGTGTAACCACTCACACCACCCCCAAGTATATAAACAACTGGTTTTAAAAGGTTATATATGGGAAAGGATGCGGGAGAACATGGAAATGGAATCGAAACCGTCCACAGACTCTCTCCTGCAATGCAGACCACAATCTGCTACAGAAACACAAAAATATGAATTACAACAAACCGGTCAACAATGATCGATCAACAATTAAAGGAACAGTGACCGGGCTGTTTGCACTACTAACAGCCGGTGTGATTGGGTTTGTCGGTGTTCTTATTGGAGAGAGTCTCGTCTACGAACAAACAACAGAACCAATTATTGATGGAGTACTCTGGCCAGTGAGTGCAGGACTAGTGATTGCACTCACGATCGTGGTCTCAGTCTTCATCCTCATGGTCGCATTGGGGATGTACGGCGGTATTGAAGAACCGACGCTTTTCGGATGGAGTGAATACACTATCGTCGGGTTCGCGGGACTAATCGGAACAACTCTTGCTGTACTTCTCTCACTCACGTCATGGGCGATCGATCTGTCGATAATTGCAAGCATCCAGCCAGACGGGTCTGGTGAATCGCTGTTAGCCTTGGCTGCTATAGCACTCCCTTTCTCGTACGTATTCTATGAATTTTACCGCCCATCACTTGCACCAATGTCGGCTAAGACAGGGAATTCTCATACTCCCGATCCTGAATTCGTACGTGACAAGACAGCACAATGGTCAACATCGGAAAACGCTGGTGAGATCGAAGGTCAACCAACAGTTACTCACAACACCGAAACAATTGCTGACCAAACCCAGCAGGGGTCAAATACCAAGAACACCGAACGTGGAAACAAACAGTCCGAACAAGACGAATCAAACACCTCGAATACCGGGTATGAAGACTTTGAATACCGGTGGGTAAACGAAACTGATGTCGGATTCGATGACGTTGGGGGTATGGAAGAGTTGAAAGATGAATTGAGTAGAGATGTTATTAAACCACTTACAACTCACCGTGAGAAAGCTGAAGAGCTCGGTATTTCAGCCCCAAATATCATTTTCCACGGTCCACCTGGAACAGGGAAAACATACGTTGCAGAAGCCCTAGCCACAGAGCTTGAATTACCATTTGCACAACTCAGTGGTGCTGATGTGCAAAGTAAATGGATTAACGAGTCTGCACAAAAGGTGAAAACTTTGTTTGAAGAGGCAGAGACGATTGCCAAACAAGAAGGTGGAGCGGTGGTCTTTCTCGATGAGCTTGACTCGGTGTTAAAAAACAGAGATGGGAGTGGAAAATCACACGAAGAAGACAACAAAGTAGTGAACGAATTCCTCAACCATCTTGAGGGAACTGAAGAGCACAATATTGTGTTCATCGGTGCAACGAATCGACTGGAATCCCTTGATGAAGCCGGTATCCGGTCAGGTAGAATTGATAAGAAGATTCACGTTGGCAAGCCTGATGTTGATGCGCGTGCAGCCATTCTGAAGGCACAGCTTGCTGACCGACCACACAATCTCTCAAACGATGAGATCCACAGCATCGCTGCGGAAGCGAGCGGTGTGGTCGCAGCAGATATAGAGTTAGTCGTCAAGAACTCTGCAAAACGAGTGTTGGTCAGAGATGGGGACTCAATTGTATGGGATGATATCAAAGCAGCTGTCGAAGAAGTCGGATAACAGTTTCTAACAATTCATTGTATTTGCAACACCAGTCGTTTTCTTTTTCATCAAGTAATGGTGGCTTGGCACGCACTGCGTTATCTGTGCTGATAACAATTACGTTGCGATCATTTCAATAGATTCCGCTTAATTGAATGAGTGGCTTTCTTGGGTACACACTTTCTGACAGATTGAAATTGGTGGGTTGAACTGGATTCATGGAATCGTTCTATTGTAAACAGAGTGGCGTTATGATCACTAATTCAGTATATGGGTACGGGAGGGTGGGCGAATATTAATATGGGTTGGTGTCTTGGATGTGGTGGATGGGTTTGCAGGGTTTGTAGAGTAGTGTATTGTGTTCCTCGGGCTAACTTTTATACATAACCGGGAGATAACTGGAGATATGCTCGATACAGTGAAAAGTAAGTGCAAGGTCGGGGGTCCATCCCGTGAACTGATTGTCCAGGCGACAACGGTTTTCGCCATCCTCGTCCTCATGTCGTTTGCAGGACTCGGTAATGACGCTGAAGAGGAACTCGTTAGCACGCTGCAAAGCATCGGTAACTTCATCAGCCTCATCATCCTTGGTGTTGCTGTTCCAAACGGCGCGTACGGATTCCTGCAGTACATGACTGCAGGCAGCAACGTTGACCAGGACGAAAAAGGCCGGAAACGTATCCGGAACACCTTCATCGGTCTCGCAGGTGTCGCAGTCATCCAGGTCGCAGTTGAAGTCTTCGACACCTTCGTCAGCGTTACCGATGACGAAAACGGAAGGGAAGACGCTTTCAACACTGTCGCTGACCAGGCTGTTGAAGCAACCGTCTACGCCTACGACGGAGCGGTTTCAACCCTTCACGTCTCAAGTGAAGTCGTCGTTGCGCTGGTTTAAACGGACTTCCCTCTCCGAAAGTTCCATAGTGTAAATAATTAATTGAGATAATGCAAGGTAGGACCCACCTCGTTCGCGGGCGGTACACATTGTTCCTCGTACTCGTTACTATCATCACAGCAGTGCTGTTCTTCACGGCACCAGGAGTTGCTACATCGAGTGGTGAGGGAGAATCATTCAATGAGACCAGTACAAGTGATGATCAGAGTGGGACAAGTGGTGGAGAAACCAGTGGTGGGTATGGGCCTGACTACGAAATCCCGGATAATGATTTTAAAGTCTTTTACTCAGACACTCCACCACCAGAAAATGACGAAGATGGGGACGACGATGATGATATTGAGGATGTAGATGAAGAGTCGCTGGAGTTTGGAGATCTCCGGACAATAGGTGAGATCGAAGCCGAGGGAGAAGAGATAGCTGATGCGGAAGCATGGGGTGAATTAAGTGACACAGCTTACCTTATCACACCATCACTTCTCGAATTACACGGATGGTCACTTGGCGACTATCGAGCCAATCAAATTGAAGAGGTCTCGATGAGTTTCGGTGAGTCGCGGGTGCTAGAGCCTTGGCAAGACGAAACAAGAGCCTCTGAGGAAGATGAAGAAGATGAAGAAGAAGCACTGATCAAAGAGGCGTATCTTGGAATTGTAGCTATTCATGGTGGTGCAGAGACTGTGTTAGATGATACTACGGCACTAAATCCCACAGGCACCGTTGCTGGGGCTGAGGGGGATGTTTTAACATTCATAGATTATGAACTTGACGAGGATAACGTCAAAGATGATGTTGTCCATGAGCCAGAAGAGGTTGCTGGTGGTGATAGGCAAATCCAGGAAATGCAGACATATTACGTCAACAACGTTACGACGTACCGGGAAATGACCACAACAGACCTTCACACCTCTGATGAGTCTGACCCGTTCGGTGAAACATATGGGTGGGGTGGGCAAGTACATAGTTACCAGAATCACATCAGTCAATGGGTTCAGTTCAATGCATACGGGCACATTGAAGCATTTATTCACGAAGAAGACTGGTTAAGAGAGCGTGATAAGATATATTCTGAACGGACAGTTACGGTGTCTGGCTCAACAAGTGAATCAGCAGACGCAAGTACAACTGCTTCAACACGTGTAGGACATCGGTATGGGTATACGGGACCACTTTCTGGTCAAGCAAGTTCCTCGTGTTCAACATCTACGAGTGGTACTACAACAGAAAACGTAGATAAGGAATGGGAGGCACTCAACGGTGATCGTGAAATCGACATTGACAAAGATGTTGAAATAACGATATCCGGTACCGTTAGTGGAACCTGTTCTGGAACAGTTACCGGGAGTGCAGATGGAGGCTCATCAACTGTGATAAGTGGTCGCGTTAGTGGGACTGCAAGTGGAACAATTAGTGGAAGTGAAGATGTGGAAATCGAGTATAGTTACTGGGACTATTGGAACTCCGAGGAAGAGACAGATGAAGGTGGGTGGGAGCTCCAATCAGACGAATACTACGATACACACCGCGTTGACCTAGAGGATCAGAAATCAGCGTGGTTAACTGATAACAACGACATCGAAGTTAACCAAGTGTCTGTTAAAGTTAATGATGAACAGTACCACTCGGTTATTGAGTTAGATTACCCAGATGCAGAAGCAGAAGAGTTGCAAGCGCTGCCACCGGGGTTTGAGGATAATGGTACTGTTGAGATGTATGACGATAGCGTAACATCTGAACAATATTTGTGGTCACTGATTACATTTGGTAGGGAAACGTACATCGAGTCGAACTTGAAATCATACACGCGCACGGATTACGATGAAGCAGGTGTATGGACTGAAAACGGATGTGAAAGAGAACGTCAAGGGCAAGGTGAAACGATCATCGAAGAGTATGATTGTTACGTTGACGAAGACTTCCCAAGACAGTTAGGAGGGTACGTGTTTAGTACTGATCGAAGTCCGCGACTTATTTCAACGTCAGAAAGTGGTCATCACAATCCAACGTTAGCAGGATGGCTTGGTCGCCCAATCGATGCAGAGCCAACTGCAACACATGAAAATGTGACATTCAACCCGTCATGGGCAGTCTTATACGATGAATTCGTTGTGAGAAATGTTCACCAACCAGCTGACTCGATCGTCAGTATTCATGGGGATGAGCGGGAAATAACGGATGGTGAGACGAGAGTTCTCCCGTATTATACCCCTGAAGTGGAGTTCATTGATACTGAGGAAGATGATGAATACGAAGTAAAGTTGGTTGGAAAAGATGGTGAGCCGCTAGATGGACGAGATGTTGTAATGACATCAGCCGATCGGACAGTTGAAACAACGACGAACCATGAAGGGATAGCAACTGCGACATTCCCAAATGAACCGAATCATATGCAGGTTGAATTCGCAGGCGACGACTTGACTGAACTTACCGACCAACCCGATAAAGAAGTGTTTTATGGATCAGTGACAGCCAGCAATAGTGTGGGGATGGGTGGGTGGAGTGAGTTTGGCGGGATTGTTGGGTATTTAGCAGATGCATTATGGTCGTTGATACTAGCGAGTCCGCTTGTGTTCTTGTATCTGCTTTGGCGGGATGCCGAACTCGGTATTTGATCGGTGTTTCCTGTCCCGGTCTCAGTAATTAACCCTGTTTTCTCATATTCAATCTGAGTCGGGTCATTGTATTGAACCAGTCTCTGTGACATGTGAAATTGTGAATTTCAGGTCAATTACCGAGAACTGTCTATGTTCTAGGATGCGCGAGTTACCGAACGGAAAGGATCAAACTACAGTAGCTGTTGCCAGAGAAAGATTTTACTCCTCAGTTTATAGAGTACTGTATGATTTCATCTGCGGCGGGCGAATGTTTTTATTAGTCCGGGTGTTTATCTTATTCAACTGTAGCGATGGAATCTGACACTGAACAATATCTCTCACCGGGACAAAGTAAAAAGATACTTGGTTTCGGGATGATCGCACTCTTTGCAAGCCTCCCGATTAAAGGAGTTTCTACGATCATTCCTGTCCCATTCATCACTGAGTACATTGAAGACTTCTTAGAGAGTGTTATCAGTGGGTTCACAACTGCGTTAGAACTCATCGCAACGTACATCTTAGGTGCTATGTTCCATGCGGTCGGATTCCTTTTCACATTTGGGACAAGACAATTCCTCTTTTTTACACCACCAGGAGCAATCGAACCACTCCATTCTGTGTGGTACGATTTCCTCCCAATCTTTTGGGCACTCCTCCCAGTTGTCGGCGCAGCATTCTTTCTCGGAATGACTCTCTTCCCTGAAAATGAACAAGCGGATATCTACCGATTTATGGAACGATCACTTGTTGCAGCGATCGCATTAATCCTCACTTCACCCGCGTTGAACTTTGAGGTGTATGTCCCTGGCTTTGTTGGAGGAGGGGATTACGCAACCATGGATCTGTTCAGTGCGGTTGTGCTTGCCGTGAATGCCATCGGAGAGTACGTATTCCCAAGCACGTACGGGCTAGATTTCATGGCTGGCTCACTTAATGCTTTAATGGGTGGGTTCGCAGCAGCCGTGACAACTGGTGGTGTAGTCATTGCTGCTCTATTCTTTGGCTGGAAGTTCGTCATTGGTATCCTGCTTGTTGTTGGGACGTTTTACCTTGTGCTAGCAATGCGGATGCTTCTCGTTTATACTGTGTGGGCGATGATGCCACTGTTCCTCGCACTGTGGATCGTCGATATTGGTCCACTAAAATACGGGAAAATGGTAACGTCATTAGTATTTAAACTCACAGCTATGCTTTTGCTGCTAGGGATTGTTATTTCAGGGATTCTAGCAACGACGCAGGCGATCGCTGGTCAAGAAGAAGTTGAAGATGACGGTCTTGGATTCACTGATGAATTTGATGACCCTGACGAAGAATTAGGTGATGGGATAGTCACATCAGATGGTGATATTCAGGAAGATGCCATGGAAGGTGGTGAGGCGTCTTCTGCTGAGCCGCCTAGTGGCGCTGTCCTGGCACTGCTGCAAATATTTGCCTGGTTTGGTGGGATTATCCTTACGATCGCTCTCACAACAAGTCTGCTTGGAATGGTGATTTCAGCACGCGGATCCAGCGGGACAAAAAGCAGAGCAAGACAAGGTCGGAAAGCAGATGCGCCAACAGGCCCACAAGTCTTCGGTGGCGGAGGAAGCGGTGGATCTGGTGATGGCGCAGGTGGTGGTCAAGGACCAGTCGTTACAACAACGGATGATGGAACGACCGTGATTGACGGTGGGCCTCACTCTGAAACAACTGTCATGGACGATGACGGGAACATGACGACGTTTGATCCAGCCGGAGGGCAGAGTCCAGACCAGCCAGAAGAAGTACCGTTGCGAGATAAAGCACGGTACCTTGGAGGAAAGGCGAAAGATCGGCTGGGTGATGCCGATGAGAAATACACAGGTGGTCAAGGCGGTGAAATGACCGGTGCAATCACAGACCGAACCAAGCAGGCCTATGATAATAAAGTCCCAGACATCATGAAGAAAGGCGGGAATCTGGCGAAGCGAGGTGGGGTTGCGTACGGGAAAGTATTCGCACAACCGACAGTGGAAGACTCGATCAGTGAGATGGGCCGCATTGCGCGTGAATCGGACATCGCCCATCCAGGAAAGGCTGGTGGACCGGACGAAGTCGGAGCTGCTGGGAAAGGAGAAGCTGGTGTTGCAGCAGACGGCGAGCCTGGCGGGCTTGACTCAGATGACCTGTACAACGCCTCGATCGGCGAGCTTGCTGATAACCCTGAAAAGTTCGAAGATGGTCGGTTTAATCTTGAACAGGCTGAATTCCGATCCGAAGGGAAAGTCAGTGATGTTGGTAAGGATAACCAGACGATGCAAAAGGGTGAGTTAGTTGATCCAGAGAGCGGTGACACATTCAAACAAGTCGGATTCGGGGTGGACGAAGATGCTCCTGAACTAGAGGATGGTGAAGTGTACGACTTAGAGAATGTTGGGTTCAGAGAGTGGAACGAAGATGCACCACACGCACACAGTGGTGTAGAGGGTGACTACATGCAGTTGCAAATGGATGAACACAGTGAAGCTACTAAAATCAGCGATTCAGATGCAAGGAAAGAGAAAGGTGATGTTGGAGGCGGGGGAACGTATGTTGAATCAGGCGATGTTGATCAGCATGAATATGATCCAAATGGGGGAGTGATTGAGTATGATGGTGATATCGCAAGAGGAGGAATAGATCAAGAAGATCAATTTGAAATTGGGAACATGGATGAGGCTCATGATTCAGATCTTGAGTCTGATGATTACTACCAAGTCTCTGATGATGTCACAGTGACTTCCGAAGTTGGAAAGGTACCAGATGGTGATGATACTATTGGTGTTCACAAAGTCCGTGATGAAACTAGTGACCAAAGATTTACCGATGATGGTGGGAATGTCAACCTCCCTGAAGGTAAAAATGAAGTTCAAAACGCTAAGTATGACTTCAATTCAGACGCTGCTCCTAGTTCAGTTGTTCTGACGGATGACACTGAAATATCAGATGCGGATCCTGATGCAAATGCTGAATTCAGATATGGAAACCTCTCTGATAAGCCACATCAAACTGAAGGGAAGGATAAGGAGTGATTCGTGGTATTCAGTGTTTGCGAGGGTGAAGTGAAAATCTATGGATGACTGATTTTGTGAAGGTTTTTTATCATCGGTGAGTGATGGGTTTGTTGAGAAATGATGCGTCAGTCTGGATCAGATAAACTTGATATCGGTGAAGTTGTGTATGATAAGTATCAGCGTGATCACCCTGGCGAAGAGCTGAAAGAATTGATTGTATTGGACGTTCATCCTGATACCCGTGCAGATGAGTTTGGGTTGGAGAGTGGTGAAGTGCTTGCTGACGTGGTTGATAAATGGCCTTTCAAAATGCCTGATTCATACGATCCAGATGGTGATACTGTTGTCGAGGTCGTATTCCATGAATCACTTGATTGGAACTTTGGTGGTGCGTGGGTTGAGTGGTCATCAGATAAAGTGAAGCGAATTTGTGAGGTAAATGATGTGGCAGTTTATGCATACCACAGGGAGCGGTTATTGCAAGATCTATATTGAAATCGGGTTGTTTTCAGTGTAGTTTTCTCCGCGTGGGTTCGGGCAGAGTTTTAAATGGGTTCGGGTACTAAATCACTGTAACCGTGGCTAAACGTACAGTCCCCATCCCTGGAGAGATCCTTAAGTCAACAGTAATCTTCGGGATGACATTCAACGAAATCCTCGTGTTAGCTGCAGCGCCATTAGTACTCGTACTCCCAAGTACGGCAATCGACTTCATCCCTCTCTGGTTCAGTCTCACCTCGGTTGCAGTTGGATCAGTCGGTGTGCTTATTGTCGTATACAAAACACCAACTGGCCAATCACCAGTTGAGTGGTTCCCAGCTTTCGTAGATCGGAAAATCAAACCGGATAAATTCCAACTGAAACCAAAGGACAACACCAAGTACGGCGCTCCAAATGTGACGTACTTAGACGTTATTCACACAGCGAATATGATCGAGGCAGAAAACCCCAAAGACGACGATTTCAATTTCGATGCGTTCGAGGCTTCGATCGACAACGCTGAAAAACTTGAACGGCCAGAGTGGGCAAAAAAATCAAACGGTGAGTCGGAATCTGGTGTCATTGCCAGTCTTGTGAAGACAGTAAAACCATGATTCGACTTGATGAACCGGTGTGTGTTGTCAGGAAATGGCGAATCGATAACTTCGGAATTATCCCGTTTTCTAACCGTTTTGGGCTTTCCAAATAGGTGATACTATGAGTAAGACTTCTTCAGAAACCGGTATTGAACGGATTGTAGAGTACCTAGAAGAGTCAGACGAGCCAGTGAGCTCCAAAGTTCGTGCAGTGAAAAACGCAGTTGAAACGGGTGACTTCACCGTCGATGACGTGTTATCAGGATATGCAGATTCACTCAGTGAAGACGACGCGATTTACCCGATGCATGAGTCAGAGTTACGCGAACTGCATGATTCTGTTGCGAAAGAACTAGATGAGTATCACGTTTCTGATCTCAGGGAACTCTGCAAACCAAGTACGCTCATCGAGACAAAGGATGATGTTGTCACGCAAGCAATTAGTATTTACACAAACACTTCCACACCAGATGAGGAACGGCAGAATAAGATTAAAACTCTGATTAAAGACGCACGTCGTGATGGGATTGCTATTGAACCCGAAGAAGTCCTCCGATCGCTACGTGAGTTTGCGGCTTCCACCCAACAGGAAGACGTTGGAACTGTCTCTGTCGGAATGGAGAATGTTACACTAGCGACTGATGTAGAGACACCAAGTGAGGTTGTTGCTGGGGAAGAATACGTCTACCGTGTAAACATTGAAGATGGTGTTGAGATTGACTCGATTGACTGGTACATCGGTGGCACTCGTGTCGGTGAGGGGAAAACAGTCCTGCACACGTTTGAATATCCAGGGATCTACACAGTTTCTGTTGAAATAACAGATGAAAAAGGCCGGACCGATCACATTAACGAAGAAGTAGACGTCGCAGATCCATCGAAAATCGAAGTTGATATCGATGGTCAAGAAAACGTTGATGCTGGTGAATCAGTTCAATATAAAGCTAATGTGACAGCCCAAGGCGAACAAGTCCACACGCTAGAGTGGGAGATCAATGGTGTCGCAGCTGGCAAAGGGAAAGTTTTCAACAACACATTCGAGAATGATGGAAGTCACACGCTTTCTGTGACCGCTCATGCTGACTCTGGTCTCACAGTCACTGAAGACATCAATATTAACGTTCAAACACCGACAAACATCTCTGCAGAGATCATTGAAGCTCCCGATACAGTCTATATCGGTGATGAAGCAGAAATTCACTGTGAAATTGATGTTGAAAACTCGTTCATTGAAGATACAACATTCAAAATCGGAGATGAAGTCATTGATATTGACGAATCATCGTTAATCACTGTTACACACACATTTGATGAACCTGGCGAATACCCAGTTACCGTTACCGCAACAAACAACGTCGGTGATACAGATACCGGTGTCACAACAATACAATGCCGTGTCAAAGCCGAAGTTGAATTAGAAGAACACCCAACAGAAGTTGTTCGTGGTGATACTGAGACTTTCGTCGCTAAGTTTGATGACAGACTGACTAGCCGATGGGGGGTGAGTGATGCATCACTCACACAAGTTGGCGATCAAGAAGCAAGTGTTACGTTCAACTCTGGGATTGCTGATACCGCAACCGTAACGATCGAAGTTGAAAACGAATCTGGTGAAACGGCCACAGAAACAGTTGAAATAACTGTTCACGAACCCACCGTCTCTGCAGAGATCACCTATCCAGATGAGATTATTGCTGGAAACACAATCGCATTTTCAACCGAGGGGACTGAAGTTGAACATGCAGAAATACAACAAGTTGAATGGAAACTCGGCGATGGAATGGTGATTGGGAACGGAGAAAAAACAACGCATGAATTCTCCTCTCCCGGCGAATACACAGCTGCGGTAACCGTTCAATCTGACCGGAATGTTAGTGACACAGCCAGAGAAACAATTGAAGTCGAGCCAGAAACTGATGTCACTGCGGTCATCATCAGTCAAGGTGGTGGGACAACAAGAGATGAGTTTACATTTGATGCAAAAAAGTCAGTTGCTGAAAACACCGAGATCAAATCATATGAGTGGATATTCGAAGATGAGACTGAAGCAACTGGTAAAACGGTTACCAAGTCATTTAGTTCACCTGGTGACTACACAGTTGAATTGACTGTTGAAACTGAAGCGGGTGATGTCGATACCGATGAGACAACGGTCTCAGTTGCACAGTACACCGAAGTGAATGCTGACATTACTGGTCCAACAGAAGTTGAAGTTGGAAAAAAAGCGAAATTCACCGCACGTGCGTCAAAGCCGGTCAACACAACAATCTCAGACTACAACTGGATGTTGAATGAACAGCCAGTTGGATCAGGAGAAGAATTCACGCAAACATTCAGTACACCAGGCCATTACACAGTTGCACTTGAAGTTATTTCAGCAACGGATGATACCGATACTGACTCTGTCGGTGTTGTTGTGAACAAACCAGCGGCAACGGTGACTGCCGGATTTGAAATCGAAAATGAGCCACAACTAAACACTGGATCGGTAGCAAACGTAACTGCAACCCCATCTGAGGTCAAAAACGGGGAAATTCAATCATACACCTGGAAAGTTGATGATGACGAAATCGCCACTGATGGAGAAAATGCTGAACTTCCGTTTACTTCGTATGGAACGAAGTCAATTTCGCTAACTGTAACCGCTGTTGACGGAACCACTGATACTGTTGACAAAGAAGTATACGTTTCTCCATCTATTGATAATCCACCGTATGAATTGCTTTCAGAGGACGCATCGAAAGCTGACGTCTTCGCAAGAGTCGTCGATATTTACCAAGACGAGTTGCTAACTCAATCCGATCAGAACCGCTTCGCTTCACACTTGTTACTGGATGCGAAGTCAAGTGAAATCGGCGTTACTAAAGAAGACTTAGAAGAACATATTGCTGATGTTGGCGTGGTTGACGTTGAAATCGTTAAAATTGACGCTGAAAAATTCACAGAAGAGTGGGAAGGTCGTACCAGAAAATCAATCGGGGGTGGCGGTAGTCAAGAAGATGAAGGAGAATGGGAAATCAGCACTGACGCAGAAGAAAGCGGGTCTGAAACCAGTCAATTAGACGAGGCTGATAAGGGAGAATTCGTTTTTGAAGATGAGGAAGGTGATGAAGACGAATCCGAGGGAGATGACAGTGAAGATCCTGATGGATTAGAAGGAAGTTGGGATGTGAATAGCGAAGCGAACGAAGGTATTAGTGGCGTTAGTGATGCGAAGTCACTTGAGGATCAGGAATCTGCTGAACTTGATCTTGACGACGAAGATGGAGAAGAGAACGTTGACGGTGATGATGACACCAGCCAAGAGCAGGATGAAGACGATGAGGGAACTACAAAAGGAGATGGTGAACCGGAAAAAGATGATGAGGAGTCGGAAGGGATTGGTGAAACGGATCACCGACCAGAGGTATCCGATGAAGAAATAGAGGAATATCAGAAAGAACTTGTCGATTCTGACAAGGATGATCTTGGTGAAAATCATAAAACTGACCGTACTTCCCCTGAAACGTACGATCTAGGCGGGAGTGTTCTGTCGATGCCGAACTACGCGCAGGATCTCGTAGACTTTGAATACATCCTAGACAAGGATGACGATCTTATGCCAGGGGATGCAAATGGAGCTGGAGTTGTTGTTGCTGAAGACGACCGGTACATTGCTATCGCTCGTGTTGAAGGCCGTGACTGGTCAATTCACACACCACAAAAGAAACAAGATATTGTGGGGACATACGAGTCCCACGTTCTCTCATCGCTCGATAACCACATCCAGATTCTCTCAATTCCAACACGGTTTGATCTGCGTGAACACGTCGAGTTAGTAAAGACAGTATTAGAAGAAAATGAAGACAACTCTGAAGAGTTGCTCATGAACATTGGCCGGTCAATATATCCGAATTGGCTGGAGAGTTTCATGGAGCAGAATGACATGAAAGAACGTCAGTTCTATATTGTGATGGCAATGTCAGCAGAACAACTTCACAAGTTCAAAGGGAGTGGTGAAAGTCTTATTGAGGGTCTTACTGAACTCCCTGGTGTTGGTGGGTTCTTTGAGCGGTTTGCAGATAGCACCGCTGATGACATCACAAAATATCAGTGTCTCCGTGAGTTGAATACCAGATTCAACCGCCTTGAAGGAAATCTCCGACGGATGGAGGTAAAAATGGACCGTGTTGAATCACGCTCAGAGGCGATGGCTGTCTTATTCCATTACTACAATAACATGGAACCCACTCGGGAAGTATTCCCAACGGGCCCCTTCACGCAGCGTGATCAGGAAGCAACAATCGGTGGTGTGAACATTGATCACCTTCTCGAAAAGCATGAGCCCGCACATGAAGGTGTGGAGGCTGGAGGTATGCAAAAAGAAGGTGATAAACAATGAGCGAAAGCGATCAGAAATTCAACGAAATGGTGTCCAGTCCCAACAACGGTATTGATGCAAACGGTGAAAATATGAAAGAAGAAAAATCAACGAGTATGCTTGGTGTCAGTTTCATAACTATCCTTGTAGGTGGATCGGTGAGCATAACACCGTTTTTCGTTGAGGATTTACTTGACCTGGTTGGCCTTGATGTTGTCGCAGAACAAATTGGTGTTTGGCCGACTGTTATTCTTGCTACAATCCTCACTACAGTCATTGCAATTCTTGTTGTCGGTGGCAAAGCATGGATTGACCGTGCGCGGGAAGCTTCCAAGGAGCAAATTGCTGGAAAGCTCCGTGAAGAAATTGAAGATGAATCAGACGACAGTGAGATTATTGAGAAAGTAAACGAAGAAGACAACGATACGTTGACAGAGGCCACGAAACGCCTGGAGCGTCGTGGTGAAGATATTGATGGTGAAGCACTGACAGAAGTGCTCAAGGAAATTGAAGAGGAAGAAGCAAGTGGTGACGATTCACCAACTGGGTTGTTAAACGAAGATAGTGATCGGGCTCCAGTTGCGCGGATGGACGTTGCTCCGAACGGAGTTGAAGAGCACGAAGATCACGTAACGATTACACCCCACAGTGGGGGGAAATTCCATGCACGAACGTTGATTATTTCGTCATAC
>LKMJ01003567.1_pt1 | contig 14500 bp, 17 predicted proteins | sample 643391 | NCBI WGS metagenome assembly LKMJ01 (sample SAMN04112250, study PRJNA286221) | soda lake metagenome | biome: soda lake; feature: Kulunda Steppe; material: water; isolation source: sample PL-Br10 brine of Picturesque Lake | place: Russia: Kulunda steppe | collected 2010-07
AATTATAATTTATTTTTACCATTGAAGTTCGGAATAATCATCCGAGTCTACGACAATATCCACATTGTATCAAAGTTAAATTCAACTATATTATATAGTTACTCATTTTTATTAATATTTTTTAAATTTATAGCTAATTGTTTTAAGCTATTTGTATATCTGATATGACTTTCACAGTTCGTACAATCTGATGCACCAATATTATGAAATTCATCTGCGTTGAGACTATTATTTACTTCACACTCTTTATTTTTATTTATCTTAAAAACATCAATTATTTTGATAGTAGGAGAATGTAATATGTAATCAATATGCCAATGTTCTGTTTCATTATTTCCGCTACACACATCTTTATGTCTTTCAATTCGATTAAAATTAGTCTTCGGTACGCTACCAGTATAGGTATAGTATCCTTCAGGAAATGAAATCTCGCCTAATGAACCAATTTCTTTAGTAAACTTTTTATTGTTTTTTAAAATTAAAATATATGTTCCCATAGTATAATACTATATAAACACAAATATAAATTGAATGGTTTAAATAAATATGTATCAATATTATATTGCCTTTTATTCCTGTAACGTATTATTAAATATTTGAAATATAAAAGACGTAATTTATTTATAACGACGAAAATAAATGATATATATGCCAAATTATACTATACATCACAATAAATATTCAGAAGATTTTCGTGAACCTATTAAAATATTATTTAATAAACACAACGAAGAATTTGAACCTAATTTAGAAGCGTACGAAGATAACATGGATGAGGTCGTGGATTCATTTACAGATGATGCTGAACTTATATATGCAAAATCGAATAATAACATAATTGGTATATTAATAATTACTACAGAAGGTTATAGAGAACCTATTAGTGAATACTGTCCATGTGTTTATATTCGACTAGCTTTAGTTGATAGTAATCACAGACGTAATAATGTCGGTGAAATGATGATTAAAAAGTGTATAAAACAGTATAATAATCATTCTAGATTATGTTTAAGAACAAAATCAGATAATACGCAGATGCAAAAATTCTGTGAAAATCTTGGTTTTACAAAAGAAGGTGAAAATTGGGATAAAGGTTGTAAACGATTATACTATTGTTATCCAATAAATAAAAATTAAGTTAGTTTATTAAGTAATTTACTAACCAAAAGTTATTCTTTCTGTATTAAATTTATAATCTTTTTGAAATAATGATATTGTCTAGAGAGCAGGTCGTTAAATAATCATTATTATAATTTATTGTGGTTTCATACCATAATCGCATAATTTCAAGTTACCATTGAGCGAAACTATATTTTCTTCTTGAATATCTTCTTCCCACACCATATCTTTCAAATAATATTTGGCATCATTCAACCAATTGTAATCAATTCTAGGATTTGAATTTCCTTTCGGCATAACTATCCAACAACTATCGACGCCTGAATTGATGATAGGTACAACATATTCTTTCTGATTTTTTGATATACTATGTGCCATGTTTTTATTTCATTTTTATTTTGTTTTATTCCATCATATTCTTGGTGTGGATGTGCAAGTTTAAGAACATAATTAGAATAACCGAATACATCCATATCGAATACATTTCTCCCACTACCATTTCCAATACAATCACAACCCATAGTATCAATACCTATTTCAAAGCATACTTCGTTTATTTTTTCTTTATTATTGTTTTTGTGAGCCATATAATATTTAATAGCATTATTATTTAATCTATTTCTTAAATTATTAGATAATGTCATTATAAAAATATTATAAACTATATGTTATAAAGTTATTTATTTAAAATAAAATTTGTACTTGATTTATCTCCTCTATAATTAATCGAAACATTTGAACCTAAATATATAGTTAATAACTCTGTAGTAAATTTTTCAATATTATTGAATTCACCGTAAAACAATACTTGTTTTTCATGTTCACCGCCGGGAGACATATAATATGAATCTGATTTAAAATTTTCAAAGTATTCTTCTTGGTTATTTAAACATACGGTAACGGTTTTTTTATTTATATTTACAATGACGGATTTTTCATCAATTCTACCAGAATTTAATACTTCTTTTACTTCTGAAAGCGAATCAAATACACTATTAAATACCATATCAAAATATAAAAGCTATGAATTTATAATGATTTCGATTTATATATAATAAAATTTATAATTATTTTAAAAACAAATATTTAATTATATATCTAATTTCAAATGCGAATTTATATTATTACTATCCATATTAAGAATTAATTTTTATTTTTTAATAAATATTAATTTATTTAATACGCGCCCAATTTTGGGTAGGGATACGTTATTTGAATTCGCGCAAATATTTTTCGTAAATTATCCCTTAAATTTATCAGAATTTTTATTTGGCTAAGAAATACATTTTTATAATATAATATAATACGTTAATTTTCGTATATGCTGTATAAAAACGTTAAATCAATAGGATTTTTTAATTTATTCCTGCCATTGAAGTTCTGGGAATGTATCTGTAATTAACCACGTTTCATCAAAGTCGAATTCTTCTAATTCTGATTCATCTTGGAATCCACTTTTTGTTTTAACAAATTCATTATTTAAATCTGTAATACTTATATCTTCGAATGTTTCTTCATCTTCTGCTGTAGTTATATCTGTTTCTCCATGTGTAATACTCACATTTCCATCACCATCACCTTCGACAATTTTTCCAATAACTTTATTCTCATCTGTTAATTCCTCATCTTCTAATACATATGAATCACGTAAAATATGGTCCTCATCACTAAATGATGAGTCTCTACCTAGTCTTCCAATAAGTCCACCTACTTTACTATCACCAGTTACACTACCAGTAGCATACGATTTACTAACTTTATCAGTATTATCTCCAACAAGTCCACCTACACGGTTATCACCAGTTACACTACCAGTAGCATACGATTTACTAACTTCACCAAAATTCTCTCCAATAAGTCCACCTACCCATGTAGCACCTATGACACTTCCTGTAGCATACGATTCACTAACTTCACCTCCATTCCATCCAATAAGTCCACCTACGGTATCATAATCTTCACTAGTTACATCACTAGTAGCATACGAATTACGTACTTCACTTTCGAAATCATTAGCTCCAACAAGTCCACCTACTGCATCATCTCTACTAGTTACACTTCCTGTAGCATACGAGTCACTCACTGTACCACCAACATTATATCCAACAAGTCCACCTACAGCCCATGAGCCTATAATATCAACATTATTAACATTAATATTTTTAACTTTTCCATCTCCAAGATAGCCAATTAAACCAATATTTTCTTCATCAGGTCTATCAATTGTTAAATCTTGTATTTCATATCCTTGACCGTCTAAGCTACCCGTAAATTCATATTCCCATCCAGCACCAGCAATTGGTTTAAATCCTTTACCATCATTCCATTCACTTGTTTCACTTGCATCTATATCATTTGCAAGTTCATAATGAGAATCTACGTTTTTATTTATTTCTTGTAATTCTTCAATATTTGTAATTTCAATTGGATTATCTTCTTTACCGGGGACTTCATTTATCGGTATAATTTCATCATTTTCGTTTTCTTTATTTTGTTGGAGTATTACATAATTATCATTTGTGATATGCCATGTATCTTCAAAATCAAATCCTTCCAAAAATTTATATGATTTATCTCCTTTTATTTCATTAGTTTCTAATGGTACGGCACCAGATAACTCTTCTGAAGATGTATCAAATCCATCTTGTTCAATTGTGAAACTTTTATCCCAGTAGGAATCGGATATTTCTGAATCAACACTAGATTGTCCAACAAGACCATGTGTAGCACTATTACCTATTACATTTCCTATTGAATACGATTCGAATACTCTTACTTCATTATTTAATCCATTATTCCATCCAACAAGGCCACCTACATTTTCATCTCCTTCTACATCATTTTTAGCATATGATTTTTCAATTATACCTTCTGTGTTTTGTCCAACTAATCCTCCGACATGATTATCGCCCGTTATATCTCCTAGTGCATACGAATCTGAAACACCTCCACCACTATTAGTTCCAACTAATCCACCAATGTTTCCGTCACCTTGTATGTTACCTGTAGAATATGATTTTGTTATTTGTCCTTCATTTTGCCCAACTAATCCACCTATAATACTTCCATCTTCTTCACTTACGACATTACCTTTAGCATACGAATCTGATATATCTGTTGTACTCTGACCAACAATACCTCCTGCTCTCCCATTTGTGCTTTCTATATCTGAATAACTAGATATATTTAATATTTCTTTATCATCTCCTTGATTAAATGTTTCTCCAATTAATCCTCCCACTTTTCTATCACCTGATATATACCCTTTAACAGTAATATCTGATAAATCACCCTCATTATAATTGACACCGATTAAACCTCCGACATATTCACTTCCTTTTATATTTACATTGGTAATACTAACATTTTTAATATTTGCATCATCATTATCATACCAATCTCCAATCAAACCAACATAATTTTCATCAGGTCTATTTATATATAAATTATTTATTTCATGGTCATTACCATCAAAATTACCCTTAAATTGCTTTTCTACTCGGTCATTATCAAAATAGTCATTATCTCCAATTGGTTTGAAACCCACATTTATAGGTTCAGTAGTTGAATATTCAATAGATACATCATTATAATCATCATCTTTTATTTCAATTATACCTTCATCTGAATCGTTAATTTCGTAGTTTAATTCTTCACCATCTGACGTAACAGAAAATACTTCATCAATAGGAGCATAATTTGTTTTTAAAATATCATCATCAATATCACGAACACGCACGGTTTGATTAAACAAAGATTGTTCCCAATTTTCCGTATCACTTGCATCAATATCTGTTACAAGTTTGTAATCTTCATCAAGATTTTCATTCATAGCTTGTAATTGACCAACATTATAAATTTTTTCACTTTTCTCATTATTCTCACCTTGTGAAATATATGATATTTCGTCATTAACAGTAGCTGTAGTAAATTTTTCCTCATCAAAATTAAAATCAAGATTTTCCTTATTACTTATTTGTCTAATTTCTCCAGCATATAATGGATTATCTAAATTATCATGTTCAAATCCTTCTATATTAACAAATATTTCACTATCCTCACTATATTCAATTGTATATTCACCATTTTCATTCGTCATTGTTTCATCTATTATAAAACCATCCTCTATGCTTTGAACGATAGCACCCTCAATATCGGGATTTACGGTAACAGTTCCTGTATCTTCTTCTGTCCCTGTTCGTACCTCAGAAGCCGAAGAACCCTCTTCAACATTAATAGTATCAATAACTTCTTCATTATTATCACTTAGAATAGCTTTTACTATGTATTGTCCAGCACCATCACCAATATTTAATGAATCACCAACATCTCCACTCATAGTATCTGTTCTATCATTAGGTCCAACAACTTCAAATTCTTCAACATTCTCATTACGTGTTACTTGTACTTGTACACCATAACTTCCTGTTGAAGTTTGCACAGTTGAAGAACTTGATTCATTTACATCACCTCCAATATCAAATACGATTATCGTTGTAAGAGCTACTAAAGCTACTGTTACAGAAACAAGTAATATTACACCAATTACGGGACTTATTCCTTTCTGTTTAATCCTATGCATTGTATATGTATATATACAATTTAAAACCCTATTATTCTTTTTTTGATAATATGTCTCAAATAATTATTTATTCTTGCCACTGAAGTTCAGGATAATCATCTGTAACTGTTGCCCATGTATTTGTAAAGTCAAATCCTTTTATATTATCACTAGCAGATTCTCCTTGCATTTCACTTGTCTTTAATGGTTTACCATCATCTTCGTAATTAATTTTTTCTTCACCATCTTCGATAATATCATATGATTTATCAAAATATACATTTTCAATTAATTCATAATTTGTCCCAATAAAACCACCAACATCTCTTTGTCCTTGTACATCACCAACAGAATATGAATTGTATATATTATCACGGTTTAGTCCAACAAGACCTCCAACAAATCTATCTCCATCCATAACATCTCCTGTAGCATATGAATTAGATATCTCACGTCTATTTTCCCCTACAAGACCACCTATATAATCACTATAACCTCCATTAACATCTCCTGTAGCATATGAATTATTTGTATAACCACCCTCTCTTCCAACAAGACCTCCTGTATATCTATTGCCAGATATATTTGCTTCAGAATAAGAATTATTCATTTCTCCTATGGTTATATACCCAATAAGACCGCCAGAATACCAACCATCAGCTATTATATTTCCAGTTGTATATGTATTTGAAATATAATTATTATCACTATATCCAATTAAACCTCCTACATTTCTATCCCCCTCAACATAAATATCAACTAAACCAACATTTTTAATAGTGCTATTTTTAACGCGGCCAAATAATCCCATATTGTCTTGATTTGGCCGATTAATAGTTACATTACTAATCGTATATCCATTACCATAAAATTTACCCGTGAATTCATTATCTCTTTCACCAATAGGTTCGAAACCGTTCTTATCATTCCATTCACTTGTTTCGCTTGCATCTATATCATTCACAAGTTTATAATCTGCATCAAGTTCTTCATTAATAGCTTGTAATTCTGCAAGCGTACTTACAAGATTAACATCAAGTTTTTCTTCACCTTCTAATTTGTTTGAAATTAATATTTCTTCACCATTAACTGTAGATGTTGTTACGGATTCAGAATCAAAGTTAAAATCTATTGTATTACTATCTATATCTGTAATCTCAGCCGAAGCATATAGTGGTTTACTATCATATTCTGACGCTCCACTTGCACTTAATGTTGTACGTTCCACATCTTCAAGTGATGAAACAGATATAGAATATTCTCCCTCTTCATTTGTTTCTCCTGAACCAAGAATCGTGTTTTCATCATCATAAGCTCTAATGAGAGCATCTTCAATTGGTGGGTTAATACTTGCCGTACCGCTTAGTATTTCACCTTCTGAATTAATTTTCGTCGTTTGTATAGTTTCTTCAGAACCGTCAGATAAAACCGTTACAATAGTATATTCTCCTTCACCTTTTATTATTTGTTTTGAATCACCTACGTTGGCATCGAACGTTTCTTCATACTCATCAGGTCCATTTATACGTATATTATTTACATTATTGTTTCTAATTACATTGAAATTTATGCCTTCATCTATTTGTTCAACTTGTACAGTAATATCAGAAGATTCAGATACATCACTACCAATATCGAATACGATAACCGTTGCAAGTGTAACAAGAACGACGGTTATAGCAACAAGTAATATAACACCCACAACAGGACTTATTCCTTTTTGTCGTAAATAATTCCTAATCATTATAGACTATATACTATTCAAAACCTTATTACTCTTTTCTGTAATATTGTTAAATAGTACCCAATTATATATTATTTTACACTATTTATGTTCTATTAAAAATAAATTTTAAAACAAATATATAGTTAAAATAATTTTTAAATATTCACTAATTCAAAGAAATGTCGTAATCTAATAGGATAATAAATTGAAAACACAAGTTTTAATTATATCTGAATCTAATATATAGATATGAAGAAAATTCAAATACCGGATTCTGATTGGGAATGGTCATTCGTTATATTTATATCTATAATTACAGCAGCAACGGTATTTTCTGGATTAGCTGTTATAAATTTCAGTCCGACTTATGAATATCAAATTACAGATGTCGAAGAAAGTAATATGGAATTAAAATCTATAGAACATATCAACGATATGAATTCTGAACAAAAAGAAATCATACAAACGTTGAATAAAGAAAAAAATATTCAAACCAATTCGAACAAATTTAATGTAAGTGACGGAAATATTATTGTTATTAATGATAATGATTATACAGGTATTCATATAGATAGTGAAGATAACTTATGGTCCGTAATATTCTTTATATTAATATTATTTAACTTGGGAGTTGTGCTATTAATTAAAAATGAATCAGATGCACATACATTAATGTCTATGCTATCATTTGTTGTGGTTATGGGCGTAATTATCTACGTAACAAGGGTGAATCTACTATGAAATCAGAACAAGAATATCTTAAACAAGCAGAAGAAATGGCAAATACAGCACAGAAGCTTGCTGAACAACATGAAAAAGAAAGTAATATAGATGAGCCTACACTTAAAAAAGTACCTGTAATTGGAACCGAAGAACAAGATGATAATTATTATATTAATTTAGTTATTAGTGTCGGCTCTGATGAACAAAAAACCGTAAAAATTCCATGGCCTGATGATACTACAGATATGTCTGAACCTCTTGTGCGCTTAGTTCAATTTTATGATGTTAGTATAGATGATATTACAGAACTTAGAGAAATATGGGTGTATACAAATAATGGACAAGAATATGATGTTCTAATTCCACCAGAAAATTCTGATAAATTCATGAATATTACACATATGAATAATAAATTGTATGCTGTCGAATCAATAAAACGAAATATTTTAAAAATATTTGTCAGTAGTATATTTTCTAGTCTATTATTGTATTTAGCTTTCACAAATCTATCTACATTAACAACAACGTATAAGTTTGGTTTTCTTGTAGTTCTATTTATGAATATATTTTATATTACATCTAAAATTAGTGAATTATATAAAACTAATAATAAAAGTATCGGTAAGATTCACAAATTATAATATATCTGTTAATTATGTGAAAATATTATAATTATGTTTTATCTTGAAATATATCAATATTTCACGCTATACGTTAATTTATAATATTAAATTTTTATCGAATTTAACAATATAGCACATCCAAAAATAACAATGATATTAATAGTAATAAAAAATATGAAAGAGTTTTGTACTAACCGATACTAAATAAAAATAATAATGCAATAAAGGCTATAATATGATATATAGTGGGCTTGTTTGTTACGTAAGTATTCATATATGATAATATAATATGAAGTGTAATAAATGTTTATATTTGTAAATATTTAATTAATACGTAATATCATCTTCACGCTTAACATCAGTAATTGAAGCTTCTAATACATTTACAGTAATATCCCATTCTGAGGTGCCGATTTGTTCTTTAGATATTTTTAAAACGCCTTTCTCTTTAATAACATTTGTAAATGCATTTGAACCAAAGGGAGATTTAATTGCTTGATTTTCTTCGCCTAATGTACCGTATATCGTACCTCTAGCCCATTCTTTGTTCGTTATTTCATAAATAATAGCATTACCATTTGACCATTCTTGACCATGTCCTGTCACCGTTATAGTTTCTGTTTCTTTTATCAATTTATATTTATATATAGGTGCTTTGTACCATCTTGATTCTATAGGATTAGAATTAAGCAGTTTTGATTTAAAATTAGATATAAAAGATTTAGGTGCGCGTAAGCTTTTAATCATATAAGAATATATAGATTTGATTTACTTAATATTATCGAATTAACTTTATATATTAAAAACCAACGAATTTAATTTTCTCACGCAGATTTTGCTTTGGTATCAACAATAACATCAATAAATTTTGAACCTGAGTCGTCTATTCCTTTATTTTCTATATTAATAACTCCGTTACTAGTTTCGTGTGTATTCCCTTTAATTTGATTTTCACCTTTATATCTAACATATAAGTCAAAATGATGATAGGTATAATTATCATCTTTTGTTGTTTTTGTTCCTGAAAGAACTTCTCCCTTTTCATTTAGTGTTAAATCAAATTTATCTAATAATTCCATAACAGCTTTTCTCGCACTGTGATTTTCTGGCAAATTCTTCATTCCGTAATGTTTTGTATCTTTTACCATAAATACAATTTAATTATAATATCCTAAATATATTTGTATTTCAAATAATGTTATATGCGAATATTTAGTTTATTTATATTACCGTAAGAACTAGCATAACCTTCATTTTCTGTATTTTCTCCAATATAATCAACATTATATTGTTTAGAAATTTCTCTACATACAGCTTTAATTAAATTTACTCTACTTTTTATTTCATTAACTTCTTTTTCTGCATCACGTATCTCTCTGTCATCTTCAAATGAATCATAATTAATATTTGGTATTTCTGGAACATCTATAAACACCCAAAATGAAGTTTCACCTGTACTCGCATTTCTATTCGTGTTACTATGATATTTAGATATTTCTGATTTAACGGAAACTTGTTTTTCATCGATGTATTTACAAGAATCAATTAATTTATTTTTAATTTCATATGCAATTTCTTTATCTGTTTGTGTCATAATTAAAATATTATGTATTATCCCTATATATGTTTTGAATTTTGCTTTTCTAATATTAGATAAATCCAATCAATTTCAAAAAGTATTTAATGAAATAATAAATAATATAATGTATGAATTTGATAAATAATTCAGATAGGCCGTTATCCAATGACCTTGCAGAACTTGTTCAAAAAGTAGAAACAGAACAAGATATCAAGTTAGCTAATGAAGCTATTGTTACAGAAATTAATGAAATGGGTTTAGCGACGATAAATGTAGAATATAAAGGTTCCATTGAAATTGAAGATGTATCAACAAATCCTATCGGGTTGCCACGATTATACGGTTCATCGCTAGGTGAAGTATCTCTTGTATCTTTTTCAGATACAGAATTAACACTCCGAGTTTATGATAGAGCTTAATATGTATTAACGATAACTAAAACTATTTATTCACTTTTATAAATTATTAAAATTTAACAGATATTAATAGATGTATATATATTTGAATATTTGGTAAATTAAGAATGAATTGAATGAAAATATATTTTACGTTAAATTATCGTATCAAAAAATAATATTTTAATTATATGAATCTGTATGCGCAAACAAACAGATTTATTATGGTATAAAATAGATATAACGTATGTTTGATTCTCATTATAATTTTAAAATTGGCGAAGGGTATTTTGACAAGGTTAGCGACATGACTCCAGCCAGATTAAATAGAGAACATAAACATTCAGATGTTGAGTCTGGTCTAGATAAATATACGCACAATTGGGAATGTATAAATTCATCGACAGAACGTCGTCGCGGTTCTGATAAATTGTATCTCGTAGATGATAAATATTATATCTGGTGTTCACGAAGTGGTGTGGAAAACATAGGGAATGCAATCAAATTTTCACACAAATGTTCGGAAGAACTTCGTTTCACTGTATGGTCCACAGTATTTGAAAAAGTATTAGAACGTAAGTTCGGGGCTATTAAAGATGGTATTTGCAAAGAAAGTATTATTAATACGACGAGTTGTTTATCACCCAAAACATTCATTCTTGCTAAAGAATTATCACAAAAAGAATTAGATTCATACTTTGATGATATGGCTAATTTGGTTATTGAATTAATTGAAAAATATCATAATGTAACATCTACAAAAGATATAGAAAATATTGTTGATTGGTATAAAAACCAGACAGAACTTCTATATCGGGATTATATAGATTTTACACCAACTATTTTGAGTCAAGTACTAAATAATATTGATGGTCGTAATGGCTGGATTGTTCCAACAGATGAAGTTGATGATATAAAACGTTTTTCTGTACTCATTAATGAAAAATACGTGGATACGGAAGCTGGTGTAATGTATACTATTGAAATTAATGAAGGTACACAAAACGAAGTTAATTTAGTATATGAAGATAATAATAGTGTAAATATTCTTGAAGAAAGAACTTACAAAACAAAAGATAAACTTAGAAATACACTTGAAGAATGGTTTGAATTCACACCAAGTAATTACGAATCTGTTTAGTTATTTAATTTAGAATCTAATTCGTTATACGTTATTTCTCTCCGGTAGTATTTTTTCTTTAGAGATTTTAAATCCGAATCTGTTCGTTAGGTAACATTAGGATATACATCTACTATGTGGCTCCTTGGTATTGCTACGGAATATCTTGGTTTTTCCTTCCGAAGGTGGAACATCTGGAACTTTTGGGAAATATTCACAGAAGTCATCATAAGCATCAACTACCCCAATATTTTTCATCTTCTTTTAAGCCATTAACCATATCTTTTGTCATATTTCCTATATTATTTTTAATATTAATAAAATCGAATTTATTTAATATTAGAAAGTTAACTCTTATAACCTAGTATAAATATGAATTTAATATGGTAAACCATACAGGAAACGCAAATTTATCGTTAGTTATTAGATACACAGATTCAAACAATAAATATAAAATAAGAAGAGTTTTTACATCTGACGATGTAAAAATTAAAATATATGAAGAAGATATAAGTGAAAAATTTAATTGGAATGGTATATTACAATTTAGAAATAGTAAAACGAGGAAAGATTTAGATACATTAAATAAAGATGAAATATGTCAATATTCAAGAAAGAAAATACAAGTTTATTGTGGTGAAAACGAATCGGCAAACATTGAACATCATAATGAGTTATCAAATGGTAAATTATAATTAATTTATATGATATTTTATTTAATTTTATTTTTTAAATGTCAATAGATACGTCTTCATTTTTAATATAGATAATTTTTTACCGTGAAATGTAATTAAATATCTAGTAAATTGTCTATTTCATCAGATGCTTCTTTTTCAAGCAATTCTTCTAATTTATCACCGCGTTCTTGTCTAATTTCATTTATTTTCGTATTAGATTCAACAGCTATTTTTTGTAATTCTTGAACGCGAGGTAAATCATGAACTCCAGACAAAACAACCGTAACAGAAATTTCAGCTATATCGTTAATAGGATAATCTCCACCTCTAACTTCCATACAATCTGTTTCATCTTCAATATATCTCCTACCTTCTTCCATTCCTTTTCGCATCATGAATTTCTTTGGACCAGATATAATAACTAATGCTCTTTCTGTACTAGATACATTAGCAGGGATAGTTAAATTGCCCGAGATTGATTTTTCAATAAGACTTGTTATTCTCATTGTAGCTTTACTTTCATCTACATCTGTACCCCCTTTAAGACGCTCAATCAAACCGGGATTAACAACTTCATCATCTAAAGTACAACTAGCGTGACCGATTGTAGATATTCCACCACAATCCAAAGTATTAATTACTTCACTAGCATCAACGACACTCTCTCCAACATCTTCATTATCTCGAATTTCTCCCGATGCAAAAATTGTTCCAAATCTCTTAGCTAATATATCATTCAATTCCGCGTACCATTCTTCAATGCTACCTTCACCACGACTCCATTCATCATTATCAAATAACATTAAATTATCTAATTGTTCTACGCACGGTTGTAAAGAACGTGCTGCATTTAATGTGTATATTTTACCTTCTTTTTGTGATGGTAACACACCAATACCATATATTGGTTCACTGAATTTATCTTGAAGTTCTCTCGCTAAAACAGGCATACCACCACTACCCGTTCCACCACCTAAAGCTGAAATAATAACGAATGCATCAAGTTCATGCGTTGGCATATCATTAATCTTATGAACTACTTCATTAATTTCATTAATCATAACATCTCTACCTTTTTTATTATCTGCACCTACACCATTCCCTTTCACCATAGATTCACCGATTAGTAATTTTTTATCTTCAGGTATATTTTTTAAACCATTTAGGTCCTGATGTGCTGTATTAATAGCAATACAGTCACGCACAAAATTGGCTCCTGTCTCTGAACTAAACTTTGTTAATCTATCCGATATTTTACCTCCTGCTTGACCGATTCCTATTATTCCAATTCTCATACATAAATTATATACATACATAATACAAAAATCAATAGGTCAATTTATTTACTAAAAATAATTATTACTTACGATGACATCAGAGTAAATTTATAGGTTTATAATATATATATAAGATATATGGAAAATTCAACATTATTTTATGATTCAAAAATTAATTTTTCAATTGATGATTTATATACAGGATTATTAATTTCAGGAGATAGTGGATATGGTAAAGATATACTCAGACAAAAAATTCAAGAACACCTCATTAAAAATGAGCGTGGATTAACAATTATAGACTCATCAGGTGATAATATTCAAAATATACTAGATAAATCACAAACAAATAATATTATTCATATACAACCAACAAAATCAAATATAGGATTCAATATTTTAAATTGCCCCGTAGATAAATCTCATGATAAATATGATTACTTTGTTAATACAATGGCATCCTCATTAACCGATAAATTAGTGTTAGAATTAAATACTAAAGAAAACAGTAATATTATATATGGTTTAATTGTAACAGCTATAAAAAGTAAAGAAGTTAATACGGTTGAAGACTTTATATCAATATTAAAAAATAAAAATAAAGTAAGTGAATTCGTTCAAAATAATAATTTAGAAAAATCTTTTATTAATCGTCTTGAAAACCAAGATGAAGAATCAATCAATATATTACGTGAAAATA
>LKMJ01003568.1_pt1 | contig 14500 bp, 16 predicted proteins | sample 643391 | NCBI WGS metagenome assembly LKMJ01 (sample SAMN04112250, study PRJNA286221) | soda lake metagenome | biome: soda lake; feature: Kulunda Steppe; material: water; isolation source: sample PL-Br10 brine of Picturesque Lake | place: Russia: Kulunda steppe | collected 2010-07
GCCTTCTTGTAGTTGTCCACTTCGAGGAACGCCTTCTTGGCGTCCATCACCTTGATGTAGACGACGGCGTCGGCGGTCACCGGCGAGTTGTCCCGCGTGATCGCCTCCTGCCGGGGCACGTCGAGCGTCTGGGTCCGCATGTCGAACGTGTACGTCTTCGTCACGAACGGCAACACGAAGTTCGGGCCGGGCTCGAGCAGTCCCTGGTATTTCCCGAACCGAGTGTACGCTCGTTTCTCGTACGCTCGAACGATAACAATGCTCTTGTAGGCGGTGATTACTGCCATGAGGAACAGTATGGCAGCAATCAAGCTACCTGCCGCCTCCGTCTGTAAGACCGTTTCGGGTAGCATAACACCTGACAGTTTGGTGTCGCTACACTAAAGTGTTTGTAATTTTTACACTGATTATATAAATTACACAAAGAACCACAAATGTTTATATAAATATACTATGAAACAGCACCCAATAAGTTATGTGTATCCAACTTTCGGCAAGAGTTGCCAACCACCGGTAAGAGTTGTGTTCTCTTCAGCGTAGGTGCCTCCTGTCTCTCCGGTGAGCCGGGAAGGGGGTAGGTCAAGAAGTCCTGGAAAGGGAAAGATACGTTAGTACGAGAGTACAAACATAGCGATACTCACGCAGCCCCGGATGATACCGATACTGCAACAGAGACCAAGACAATGGACGAAAACGAGGCAATTACAGGACTGAAACAGCTCGGGTTGACGACCTACGAGGCACGGGTGTTCGTCGCGCTCCAGAAGCTGGGCGGCGGGACAGCAAGTGAAATCAGTTCGGTCGTCGAGGTGCCACGGTCGCAGGTGTACGGCGCGGCCGAGGGACTCGAGGAGCGGGGGCTGGTAGAGACACAGCAGTCGACGCCGACGGCCTACCGACCGGTGCCACTCGAACAGGCACGGCGACTGCTGCTGGATCAGCTCGCAGAGACTGGCGCGGAGACGTTCAACTACCTGGAGCAGGTACAGGACTCCCACGAGGCCGAGGAGCGCAGCGAGTCCATCTGGCTCATCAGCGCTCGCGAGGCGATCATCTCCCGGACTGTCGAAATCATCGAAATGGCCGACAGTCGACTCCTCTACGGTGCAGAAAGCGCCGACATGCTCGAGGACGCCATTCTCGACGCGCTCGTGGACGCGACAGACCGGGGTGTAGAGGTTGTCATCACCAGTGCGGAGGAGGAGGTCATCGATGCAGTACCGGATGCGGACGCCTACACCACGTACAGAGTGCCCGAGGAGCGAGATATGGACGTCAACACCGGACGGCTACTGGTCGCGGATGGGCACACTGTCCTGTTGAGTACGCGGTCAGCAACGGCCGGCGATCAACAGGAGATTGCCTTCTGGACGAGTGACAACCCCTTCGCGGCCATTTTCGTCGAACTCGTCGAAGCCTGGCTGCGCGACCCATATCGGTCGTAGCGACTGGGTCCGACTTTTCGGCAAGCCACGTCGAGACGGTGGGCTCAAGACCCCGCCGCACACACGGGTTGCCATGGGAACGACGCTCGATTCGACAGCCGAGCAGGTGGCTGAAGTGCTCGACCGACTGCACGAGGAGTATCCGGACACGACAATCTCGCTGCGGTTCTCGGACCGCCTGGAACTGCTGATTGCGGTCGTGCTCTCGGCACAGTGTACCGACGAGCGCGTCAACAAGGTCACAGCCGAACTGTTCGAGAAGTACGACTCCCCCGAGGATTACGCGAGTGTCGACCAGGACGAACTCGCCGAGAACATCAACTCGATTACCTACTACAACAACAAGGCCGGCTACATCCGCGACGCCTGCCAGCAGATTGTCGAGGAGCACGACAGCGAGGTCCCCGACACGATGTCGGAACTGACCGACCTCCCTGGCGTCGGACGAAAGACGGCGAACGTCGTCCTCCAGCACGGCCACGACGTCGTCGAGGGCGTCGTCGTCGACACGCACGTCCAGCGCCTGACTCGCCGACTGGGCCTCACTCAAGAGACGCGACCAGAAACTATCGAGCAGGAGCTCATGGAGATCGTCCCCGAGAGCGAGTGGCAGCAGTTCACTCACCTCTGTATCAGCCACGGCCGGGCGACCTGTACGGCGCGCAACCCCGACTGCGGGGACTGCGTGCTCGAAGATATCTGCCCCTCCTCGAAACTCGACAACGACGTCGACCTGGCTTCGGACGAACCGTGGAGTTGAAGGACTCCCCGCGAACGAACACTCGCATCTAGTTCAGTAATCCTGATATTTCCGTAACTATATTTGGCGTGTGTGTAAACAACGGGCATAACGCCGAGAGAGAACCGACGATGAATATCGAGTCTATCGCACAGTATCAGGAGCTCGTCGAGTACTCTACGGACAGCATCACGTTGATGGACGAAGACGGGACCATGCGGTTCAAAAGCCAGTCGGCCAGATCGGTCCTCGGTTACGATCCAGACGACCTCGTCGGGGAGTGTGCCTTCGACTACGTCCACCCGGACGACCGGGAGCAGGCAACCGCGGCGTTCGAAACGGTCACCGACTCGCCCGCGGGAACCACGGGACAGGTAGAGTATCGGTTCAGGACCCCGGACGGCTCCTGGAGATGGGTGGAGTCGACGTTCGTCAACCGGAAGGAGACCGAACTCGACGGATACGTCGTCAACACCCGTGACATCAGCGCGCGGAAAGCGCGCGAGCGCGAACTCGTCGAGGAGCGCGAAAAGTACACGACGCTCGTCGAACAGAGCAGCGACGGTATCGCTATCGTTCAGGACGGGAGGCTCGTGTTCACCAACGCACGGTTCCAGGAACTCTCGGGCTACGACGAGAGTGAGCTTCAGGGCAAGCCGTTCCCGAACGTCGTCGCACCCGAGGATCGTGAACTCGTCGAGCAGCGATACGAGCGACGACACGATCCTGCTGTCGAGTCGCCTCCCTCCCAGTACGAGATACGCGTCCTGAAACGCGACGGCGAACAGCGGATCGTCGAGATAAGCGTCGCCACGATTCAGTACGAGGGCGAACCCGCCACGCTGGCGACAGTCCGTGACATTACCGAGCGAAAGCGCCGCGAGGAGGAGTTAGAGGAACTCACCGAGGAACTCGAACTGCTAAACCGGGTCGTCCGTCACGACATCCGCAACGATATGAGCGTCATCCTCGCGTGGGGACAGTTCCTCGAGGAGCACGTCGACGAGGACGGACAGCCCCATCTGGAAAAGATGCTCGCAAGCGGCGAACACGTCGTCGAACTCACCGAGATCGTTCGGGACTACGTGGAAACGCTAACCGGCGACGCCGAGGTCGACCGCAAACCGATGTCACTGTCCGCAGTCCTCGAAACCGAGCTCGCGCTCCGGCGCGAATCGTTCCCCGAAACGGAGTTCGTCGTCCCGGACTCGGTGCCCGATGTCGAGGTCGTGGCCAACGAGATGCTTGGCTCCGTATTCAGGAATCTGCTGACGAACGCCGTCCAGCACAACGACAGCGATACACCCATCGTCGAGGTGGCCGTCGAGACGGACGACGAGAGCGCAGTGGTCCACATCGCGGACAACGGTCCGGGCGTTCCCGACGACCAGAAGGAAACGATATTCGGGAAGGGAGAGAAAGGCCTCGAAAGCCCCGGGACGGGAATCGGGCTCTACCTCGTGTCGACGCTCGTCACGCAGTACGGCGGTGACGTCTGGGTCGAGGACAGGGATAGGTGGCGTCTCTCAGGCAGTCGAAGGCGGTCCGACGACGGTGAACGATGGGAATCTGTGAGTAGTCAGATGGACTCCGACGAGACTGCCCCTCGCGGGGCCGTGTTCTCCGTGCGTCTCCCGCGAGCGGAGTGAGAGACAGAGACGTGGCTCGAAGCGGACACAGCGCTGGAGTCAACGGCTTCAGCCGTTGAGAGCTGGCGCGATAGCTCCTCACTCCTCGCCGAGTTTCTCGTCGAGGAACTCGTGTGCTTCCCGCAGGATCTCCCGCGGCCCGTCCTGAGTTATCGTGTTGATCGCCTGGTCGTAGTCGCGCCACTGGTGGTCGCGGTGTTCGTGTGACAGTTCTGCCGATGCTTCGAATGAACGCGCGATGAACAGATGGACCGTCTTGTGAATCGTCTGTCCACCCGCCTCGAAGACGTAATCGTACTCCTCACGGAAGCCATCAATGAGCCGGAAATCCGATATTCCGGCTTCCTCTTTTACCTCGCGTATCGCCGTCTGCTGGAGTTCTTCCTCGCCCTCGACCCCGCCCTTGGGAAACTCCCAGTCGCCGGGTCGACTCTTCAGGAGGAGGTACTCCCGACGGCCACGTGTGTCGCGAAAGAGGATGGCTCCCGCGCTCGTGGCCTCCTTCATTATCCACATGTATTACACCATGGGTAAAGAGAATGTCGAACGCCTGCTGCCAACGATTTCGATTCAGGAGTATCGACAGGTCGACACGAACGCCCGGCAATCGAAAACGAATAGGTTTTGTCGCCGCCAGTGTTCGGTCCGTGTATGCCATTCGTCACTCGGCTCACGCTCAAGAGTGGGGACGGAGACGTCCTCGAATCGGTCGTCTCCGACATCAAAGCGCGGGCCGAGCGCAAGGGTGTCGAACTCAAAGGCCCGCACCCGAAACCGCCGAGTCGCCACAGCGTCCCCCAGTACAAGGGGCTGCGCAAGGACGGGCGATTCGACCCCTGGGAGTACACGGTGTACACGCGCGTCGTCGAGATCGTCGACCACAACGAGTTCGCGCGCGAGATCGCTGGCGAGGAGTATCCCGACAGCATTCACATCTCCGCTGACGTCGAGCGGTTCAGCCAGACTGGCGGTAACTGACGGCCCGACAGGACCCCGTCGACTGTGACCGAATACAAACGTACGACGAGCCGAGAGCACCGCCTGAAACCTGCCCTGCTTATATCGCTGAAGGCCATCACACGACGTATGGCCCATTCCGCTCAAGACGACTGGCTCGTCTCGCTGCGCCGGGAGTTGCACCGCCGACCGGAGCCCGCCTGGTGTGAGTTCTACACGACTGCTCGGATCGTCGAGGAGTTGCGAACGCTGGACGTCGACGAGATACTCGTCGGTCCGGATCTCCTCGCCGAAGGTGAGCGACAGGAAGTTCCCGACGAGAAAACCCTCGACTCGTGGCTCGAACAGGCACGAGAGACAGGAGTTGACGACGACGTCCTCGACAAACTCGAAGGCGGCTATACGGGCGCGATTGCGACACTGGAAGGCGGTGACGGCCCGACGGTCGCCCTGCGGGTCGATATCGACGGCCTCCCACAAAAGGAAGCCGACGAGCAGGGTCACCAGCCAGCCGAAGAGGGGTTTCGGTCTATCCACGAGGGATACATGCACGCATGCGGACACGACGCGCACGCGACGTTCGGCCTCGGCGTGTTGCGCGAGTTCGTCGACCGCGAGTTCGACGGCACGCTGAAAGTCATCTTCCAGCCAGCCGAGGAGGTGGTCGGCGGGGCCAGACCCATCGCCAAGAGCGGTCACCTCGACGACGTGGACGCGCTGCTCGCGGTACACATCGGGCTGGACTTCCCGACCGGCGAGATCGTCGCCGGGATGGAGGGTTTTCTCGCCGTCTCGCACTTCGACGCGCGGTTCACAGGGACGCCGGCGCACGCGGGCGGCCATCCCGAGCAGGGAGCCAACGCGGTGCAGGCGATGGCGACGGCCGTCCAGAACCTCTACGGAATCGCCCGCCACGGCGACGGCGCAACCCGGGTCAACGCCGGTGAAGTCGCCGGTGGAACCGCGTCGAACATCGTCCCCGAGGACGCGTACATCCACGGCGAGGTCCGCGGCGAGACGACCGAGCTGATGGAGTACATGCGCGACCGTGCAGAGACAGTCCTTCGTTCCGCGGCGGAGATGCACGACTGTGAGGTCAGCGTCGAGCGCGGGAGCGAGGCGCCCAGTGCGACCAGCGACGACCGCATCGTCGAGGAGGTCGTGTCCGTCGCCGAGCGGACCGACGGCGTCGACTCGATCCTCCGGTCGGGGACACTCGGCGGAAGCGAGGACGCGACCTACCTCATGGGGCGCGTCCAGGAACAGGGCGGCGATGCGGCGTACGTCGGGATTGGAACGGACCATCCCGGTGGACACCACACCGCGACGTTCGACGTCGACGAGCGCTCACTCGACATCGGCGTGGACGTGTTAAGCGGCGCTATCGAGCGTCTGCTCGGAGCGGCCAGCGAGTAACCCACCAGTATCCGATAAGCACACCTTAACAATTTAGTAAGAGACCGTCGTAGCCGCGTGTATGGCTGAGTACACCGTCGAGTTTGTCGGGACCGGAGAAACCATCACCGTCTCGGACAAGGAGACGATTCTGAACCGCTGTATCGAGGAGGGTATCGCCCAGGAGTTCTCCTGCCGTGTCGGTATGTGTCTCGCGTGTTCGGCGAAGATTATCGAGGGCGAGGTAACGCAACCGGCGGCACGAGGACTGACCGACGGGGAGAGAGAGGAGTACACGCTGACGTGTATGGCGCGGCCACAGTCAGATCTCAAACTCGACCGCGGGAAGTACCCCCCGAGCATCGACGAGGAACAGTACGCAACACAGGAGGAGGGGGCCGGAGATACCGCCGCTGCTGACGACTGAACTCGGTTAGAGCCGAGAGGTGTTCGATGAGAGCTGCTTGCCGAGAGACTGCTTACCGAGAGACTGCTTACTGAAGGGTGCTTATTACGGACTGATCGTACTGCCATTACTGGCTGGCTGCTCCAGGTTCCATACCAGCTGCTTCAAAAGCCTCGTGAGCCACATTAGACGGCCTTTCAGCCGTGAGCAGCAATCCGTCGTTCAGTTCGACAGGCGACAGTGAAGGGTAGCCCATTTATGGGTGGGGTTCCTATATTGTGGCAGCGAGTCGTTGCCAGAGCAGACCAATCGGCTCACAATCTCCCACTACACCCATGACCAGCCGCGTATACAGACTCCACTCGACGCTGGAACTGCCACTCGAAGAGCTTCACGAGTATCTGGAGGACCCCGACCTGCCCGACCGGGTTGCAGATATCGAGTTCACACGACGAAACAACACACTGATTATCAGCGCCGTGCCCTCCGACGACAGCATCAGCAAGTACACGCCGACAGCACAGCTGAAAGCGAGCGTGACAGAGAACCGAGTCTACGAGGAGGACCCGGAAGAGACCGCACCCGGGAAGCCACCCCGGACGAGTGGTGGTGGACCCCAGTGGGGCTCGCTCGACGAGGAAGAAGAGATCGAGTCGGAGCTCGTCGAGTACGCCTGTTTCAAGGGCGACCGCGAGACGGTGTTGCAGAACACGGCGCTGCAGTACCAGATGTTCGAAGTGCTCTGTGAGATCGCCCGACGGTCGGAGAAAGGTGCACTCACTGCTGTCGCATCGACGGGTGAGGATATCGAGGCCATCCGGATCGTCGACGGCGAAGAAGTCCCCGCCTCCATCACTGTCACCGAAGATCCAAACGACGGCGAAGAAGACAGCGGTGTCGACTGGCGCAGCAACGAGTTCATCAGCTAATTATCGGTCGTTGGCTGGTCGGAACAGTTTCTGGGAACTGTGTGACGTGTCAGGCCGTCATATCGTCGACCACTGTTACTGCGGCCTCAGTCTCACCGAGAACAGCACGATCAGCAATCGACAGTCGTGTTTTCCTTTGGTTCGAAGATCAGAGTGTTTTTGTTTAGTATTCGAAGTATCTTAGTTTGAGAAGTATATCTATTTAGTTTGGATATCAAAGTACCTTGATTTGTGAAATAGAGTGTCTTACTATAAATATTAAAGTGCATTGGTTTGACAGACATAGCTACTCGGTGTAAATATCGAACCACAGTCGGTAAACCGCCAGTTCGAGTGGTGTGTCGAACAACAGAGAGGAACACAGTCGCTCGTCTCAGGAGGACAGCCGGTCGAGTCCACGGGCGGGGTAGGCGACAATGTGATCGACGCCAGCCTCGCGAAGGAGGTCGACCTGGTGTGTGATGGTGTCGTGAACGCCCACGAGCGCGTAATCACAGCAGGCTTCCAGTAGCGTCTCCCGGGGTTCACCGGTGATCGTGCTGTCGTGTGGGCAGTCGTTCGGGAGGGCACGGCGGACGGGACCCCGACGAGCGGTGTAAGCTCCGACCGTATCGAGAACGACGTTCTCGTCGTCGGTCAGCACCGTCGGCGCGTAGAGCGCGATTTCCCCGGTGAATCCGGCCTCCCGGAGTGCGCGGACGTCCCTGATGGTACTCCCCGAGAGCAGTTCGTACTGCGTTTGTCCGGTCGCGAGCGCCATGCGCTCGATACCCTCCGTTCCAACCCACGGGTCGGCGCTCTCCTCGACGGCGGCGCTCAGCCGCGGTGCGATTGCCCGCTTTCGCTCGGGCGGTTCGAGATAGGCCGGATGGCCAGCGACGAGAACCTCGCCGACACGTTCGGGCAGGACAGAGCGAACGCTTTCGTCGCCGAGCGGGTCGAACCCGTCGGCACGAACAGGAACCGTGGCGCGGACGTCGAACGACGCCGCGAGATCCTCGAAGACTGCCGGTTTCGGGACGTGCTCGTGGCCTTCGTAGTCGATGGTCACTGTCTGCACGTCCAGGTCGTGGGCGCGTTCGACGTCGACCTCGCTTGGCTTGAGCGCGACCGCGTCGATGCCCACATCAGTCAGTCGTCCGCCTGTGAGTACTGTCATAGCCGTCTCGTCTGTGTGTGTCAGCCGACGGTTGGCTTTAACGCTGTCGCTTGGGGCGAATGTTCGCGCCTCGTTTGGGGCAAATTTTGCGGCCGTGTTCGAATACGTCGGCTCAGAGAGGATAGTCGGCGTCGGCCTCGACGACCTGGTCGATTGCGGGTGCCTCCCACTCGGTCGTCAGTTCGAGCAACTGGACCAGTATCCGGCCAGTTGCCCCCCAGACGGTGTAGCCGTCGACGTAGAAGTAGTGGACGCGAATCCGGCCGTGCTCTGGGTGGTCGCGGTACTCGCCGTGGTAGTTGTCGAGGTCGGTTAACTCCGGGACGGGGAGGACCGCAATCTCGGCGACTTCGCTGTCACAGGGTTCGTACTCCGCATCGGGCACAGTCGCGACGAAGGGCCGAACGGCGAAGTCAGTCACCGTCTGGATGTCGTCGAGTTGCCCGACGAACGAGATGTCATTGTGTTCGAGACCGATCTCCTCGTTCGCTTCCCGAAGCGCGGTCTCTCGCAGATCGGCGTCCTCGGGTTCGCGCCGCCCGCCGGGAAAGCTCATCTGTCCCGGATGGTTCGAGAGGTCGTCAGCGCGTTTGGTGAACAGCAGATGGGGTTCCTCGCGCTCGATTACCGGTGCCAGCACAGCCGAGTCGCGACTGTCGTTGTTCACTTCGGTAGGTTCGAACGTCCGTACCCCATCAAGGTCCATGCGATTATACAGCGCGTGGAGATGCTTAATTGATTTGAGTCGCTTCGATTTCCGGCCACCGACAAAAAGCCTTATACACGCAGATAGCCCCTCCATAGTACAGATGAGTGTCGTGAGGTGGAACTGTGACCCGTGAGTTGACAGAGATTACCGTCGTCGGTCAGGACGACACCGGACTTATCGCGAACGTCACGTCGTTGCTGTTCGAGCGCGGAATCAACATAGAGGGACTCGACCAGGCGGTCCGGGACGGCGTGTTCCGGATGACGACGCACGTCGACACGAGCGAGATGGTCTGTACGGAGGAGAAACTCCGGGCGGACCTACACGACCTCGGCGCGGAACTCGGCGTCGACGTGCAACTCCGGTTTCCCGCAGACCGGGACACACAGCAGATCGCCGTGCTCGTCACGAAGGAATCACACTGCCTCGAGGCGATTTTCGAGGCGTGGGCCAGCGGTGATCTCGGCGCGGACGTCAACGTCGTCATCGGAAACCACTCCGACCTCGAACCGCTCGCGAACAAGTACGAGGTCCCCTTCCACGATATCGGCGACGCAAACGGTAACCCCGACGAGGATCGCCTGCTCGACCTGCTCGGGAAGTACGACGCGGACCTGATCGTCCTCGCGCGCTACATGCGCATTCTCAGCCCCGACGTAGTGTTTCGCTACGAGAGCAGAATTATCAACGTTCACCCCTCCCTGCTCCCAGCCTTCCCCGGCGCGGACGCGTACGGCCAGGCGCTCAAAGACGGTGTCAGAATCGCCGGCGTCACCGCACACTACGTCACGACCGACCTCGATCAGGGACCGATCATCACGCAGCGGGCGTTCAACGTCCCGCCGGACGCCGATGTCGACGACATCAGGCGACGCGGACAGCCACTCGAGGCCGACGCGCTGCTCGAAGCTATCCGGCTGCACCTCGACGGGGAGATCAGCGTCCACCGCGGCCGAACGCAACTCCGCGAGCGCGCCGCAAAAGAGCGACAACTCGGTGCCCCCGCCGAGTTGCGCGAGCTGAGCCCCGACCGTCCGCTGGACGGGCTGGGTGACTTCGTTGCTAATTCCCAATCCGATTCTGACGACTGAAGAACACTAGACGTTCGCATCGGCAAGCTCCTCGCGAATCTCCTGGAGGTCCACTCCCGCCCAGGCTTCGAGTTCGTAGCTGGCATCCAGCAGCGTGTCGACGTGCGACTGGTCGCCGGCGTCGATGGCCCCACGTGCGTCGTCGCGGAACATCTCGACGACCTCTCCAGCAGCTGCATCCGTCGAGATCGATCGACTGTCGATATCGAGAATGTGCGGGAGATCCTGTGCGTCGGGTGGGAGCGTCGGAAATGCGAGCGGACCAGCGAGCAACAGCGGCTCGTCGATATCGCCAGCCTCCACCGCGTCGTCGGCGACTGCGACCAGGTGATACGACTGGACTGCCTCGTCGATAGCAGATTCGAACGCCGTCGGGTCGTACTCGTCACCCTGCCTGTAGGCGAGTTCGGCCAGCGCTTCCGAGAGTTCGACCCGCGTCAGTCCGCCAAAGAGATCGACGATTCCCGCCAGTTCGTCTCCGGTGACGTCCATGTCGACTCACGGGAGTGCAACGCTCTTTACTGTTGGCCTCGCGGGACCAGATTTCCGCGTTATCGTGTCCGCGTCACCCGACTTCTTTCCACTGCCCGTCACACTCCGGACAGACCCGGACCCGTCCGACCACCTCCGGGTCGTTCTCGGTATCCAGGTCTTTCTCACATTCCGTACATACCAGTCGTCCGTAGGTGTCTTTCTCCAGTTCGCCCGCGCGAAGCCCCTTCTGTGTCGACTTCATACCGCTCTCTACACAGCACAGTCTTAAAAGATTCGTGTTGTTTCTGTGTCATTTCTGGAACCGCCAGCCATTAATATACACAATCCAATAGCCGGCCATGCGAACTGTCGACGCGGCGGGGCTGCGGATTGGAGACGGCGAGCCGCCACGGATCATGGGGGTGTTGAACGTCAGCAAGGAGTCGCCGTACGACCCGTCGGTCTACGACGACCCCGGCGAGGCAGCAGCCTACGTTGACGAGGAACTCATCGACGAAGGTGCTGATATCGTCGACATCGGACTGGAGTCGGCGAACAAACGACTCGACGTGCTCTCGGCGAGCGAGGAGCTGGAGCGCCTCGGTACCGCCGTCGAGACGATAGCCTCTGTGAACGGGGATGCAGTCTTCTCAATCGAGACGCGCTACGCCTCGGTCGCAGCAGCGGCACTCGACGGGGGGTTCGACATGGTGAACGACATCTGTGGGTTCGCCGACTCAGAGATGCCCGAGATATGCCGGGAGTACGACGTCGCCGTCGGCAAGATGGCGAGTCCACCGGACCTCGAGCGCCCCGGCGCTGTCGACGACGTCGACTGGGAAAGCGCCCGCTCACCCGAGTGGGCAACGCAGGCCGACTACGTGGATATGGTCTACGAAGCACTCAAGCAGAACGGGATGACCGAGAAGACGATTCTCGACCCCGCTTTCGGCGGCTGGAGCGAGGCGAAAACGCTCGAGGACGACCGCGAGACGTTCCGTCGACTTCGGGAGTTCCGCGCCTTCGAGCGGCCGCTTCTGGTCTCTATCAACCGCAAGAACTTCCTGCGCTCGATTGCCGACCGCTCGACTGAGGCGGCGCTCCCGGTCAGTCTCGCCGCCACGTCGATGGCCGTCGAACGCGGCGCACACGTTATCCGGACACACGACGTCGCCGAGACCCGCGACGCCGCTCGCATCGGCGCGGCGTTCACCGACCGAACCAGCACGACGCGAGCGGGCGTGACTGCGACTGACCTCGACGTTCGCTCGGTCCGGGAACTCGAGCGCCATATCGAACAGGTTGGTGCAGACGAAACGCTGGCACAGGAGTTCGTCGGTGAAGTGAAACGCGTGAGCGGACTGGACAGCGAGCGCAGACGACAGTTGACTGACGCTGCTGAAAAAGCGGGAGTCGTGATCGCCAGCGGACCCGACGGCACTCTCCTCGGTGGATCGACCACGGCGCTCTCGGAGCTGGCGACGCTGCTGGATTCGTCGCCGGACCTGGCGGCAGTCGTAGAGAGCTGTCAGCACGGAGGGCGGTGACGAGCCATGGATTACGCACAGGAGTACGTTGCGACGCTACACGACCTGACGGACCCCGTTCCCTCGGCACCGCTGACCGAGAGTGCCGTCGTCGTCCCGATTGCTGGCACCGACCCAGCAGACGTGAAACCGGCGAATATCTTCGAAACACTCGAGGCGGTTTCCCCCGATACCGTCGTCGTCCCCCTGCGCGCCCCCGAACAGACAGTAACTGCGTTCCAGCAGTGGATCGACCAGTTCGACCTCTCGGTCACGGTGCTGTGGTGTAACGCCGACGGCGTGGACGAGCTCCTCGCCGAGCACGACCTCGACGGCGGTCACGGAAAGGGACGGGACGTCTGGCTCGGACTCGGGGTGGCCGCCCGGCGTGCAGCGTACATCGCTGTCCACGACGCGGACGCGACGACCTACGGGACCCACCACGTGCCCCGGTTGCTCGCCCCACTCGCCCACGATTACGCCTTCGTCAAAGGGTACTACGCCCGGGTCGAAGATGACAAGCTGTACGGTCGCCTGACCCGCCTGCTCGTTGCACCACTACTGCAGGCGTTGCGTGACCGCCACGAAGACCCTTTCCTCGACTACCTCTCGGCGTTTCGATATCCGCTTGCTGGCGAGTTCGCTCTCACTGCCAGCGCTGCCCGGCAGATCCGGGCACAGCGAACCTGGGGTCTCGAAATCGGCCTGCTCGGCGAAGGGTACGACATCGCCGGACGCGACCACTCTGCACAGGTGGATCTTGGCGTCCACAAACACGACCACCGTCCAGTTGCGGGCAGAGACGGGCTCTCGACGATGGCCGACAAAGTCGGCGGGGCACTCTTCCAGGCGCTCACAGACCACGGTATCGACCCCAATTACGCGGAACTCCGCGAGCGATACCACGAGACTGCATACCGCCTCATCGAACAGTACGCCGCCGACGCGTCGTTCAACGGCCTCTCCTACGACATCAACGGGGAGCGCGAACAGGTGCAAGCCTACGCATCGAGTATCCAGCCCCCGGAAGCAGACGACCGGTTGCCCTCGTGGGAAAATGCGTCGCTCTCCCCGTCGGCAGTCGTCACCGCCTCCCGGAAAGCGATACCGGCAACGCGGGAACTCTCGACCGATTGAGTTCGACAGTTCACGAATGATTAGTAGCGTTTTCGACGTTCCTCAGTCACTTTTCGAAGCTTACCGGACGCTGCCTCCCGTAAGCACAGTATAGTCACGTGCCGGCGGCCCCACAGTCAAACTATGGTAAACTGGAGAGCGGTCCTGATAGGCTTTGGCGTCACCTTCGTGCTCGGAATCGTCGGTCTCATCATCCCGGGAGTGGGACAGCTCGTCGCCGCGCTGATCGGCGGGACTGCCGCCGGTTTCGTCGCTGGTGGCGGCGTCCTGAACGGGTTTTGGCACGGACTGCTCGCGGGCAGTCTCAGCGGCATAGTTCTCGGCATACTGCTCTTTCTCATCATCTCGGTGACCGGACTGACGCTCGGCCCGGTTGGCGGTGCCATCGGCGGGATAGTCGGCCTCGGAGCGCTGGTCACCGTTATCGTCGTTACAATGATCGCAGCAATCGACAGCGCAATCGGTGGTGCCTTCGGTGGCGTCGTCTCTAACTAGCTACTGTTCCCCCTCGGAGGTCGACTCCTCGCTTTCGGTGACCGTCTCGATTGCCTCGTGAAAGCCGATGACCAGCGCCGGGACCACGATCATGAAGATATGCTCCTCGATGGGGATGCCAAAGAGGTCATAGCCCGTTCGCATCGTAATCTCGAACACACCGACTTCGAGCGTGTACCAGTCCCAGATGTACGCAATCGGATAGAGCGCGACGATCGTTCGCGCCGCACGCCAGAGAGCACCGGCGTAGTACAGGAGTCCCAACGCGATTGCACCGAAGAACACCTCGGTCGCCAGATAGGTGTACGGCCCGAAGACGGTGATATCGGGGAGGGCAGTCCCGGAGAGCGGCCGGAACCAGACTGCGACGATGAGGAGCGCGAAGAAGA
>LKMJ01003569.1_pt1 | contig 14499 bp, 14 predicted proteins | sample 643391 | NCBI WGS metagenome assembly LKMJ01 (sample SAMN04112250, study PRJNA286221) | soda lake metagenome | biome: soda lake; feature: Kulunda Steppe; material: water; isolation source: sample PL-Br10 brine of Picturesque Lake | place: Russia: Kulunda steppe | collected 2010-07
AAGGACGAGAAGCGGAATACAAGTCCTCGAACCTACGAGTGCAGCAGAACCTTGCCGATTATGAGAGCTTTGGACGAGCAGAAATCGAGGAGCGGGAACAGAAAATAGTCGACTTTGCTCTCGAAGAATGGGGGATTTCGTCTGAATCACAACCGTCGGATGGGTCGGATACCACCGAAGAGTCTGATGATGTCGAGTACGATAGTCTTCCAGACAGTTTCTTCCGGCGGTTAACAAACCGGCAAGAGGCATTCATTCGAATTCTTCTTGATAGGGGTGACTGGATGCTAAACGAAGATATCCGTCAACAGATGGAGGACGAATATGACCTTTCGACGGGTGGCGGCCAGGCAATATCTGGCATTCTCTCAGGGTTCACTCGAAAATACTCCAAGGATTTCACATACAGCCTTGTAGATTACCAATGGGTTGGAGACCAGATGCAGTACCGTCTTCATCCTGATTCAGGATATATCGAGGAGCTACGTGAGCGATTGGACTTGATATTATGATAACAAGTAGTAGTCGGTTGAAGGAGCTACATGAGCTAACCGAATATGAACGGTGGTCACTAACCCGTTTAGCGGAGTTTTCGGGAAATATTGATTTAGAGAAATATACGGTTGATACTTTGGTTGAGAAGCCCATAAACCGAGAAGTTGCATTAGACGGAAAACGAACTGCCTACCTGAGGGCGACCAATTCCATCGGAGGTAGAGGAGTCGATCAAGTAATAAGTGATATTACTCCGCTCATATTCGCAAGCAGTTACAAGTGCCTTGATCTCTTTGTCGAGTGGTTTCTGAAAATTAACGGAAGAAGTTCCTCGGGTGCTTCTGATGATTGGCGGTTCTCCGAGAAAATCTCTGAGATGGAGACGCTTGATTTCGATGATACTCCTAACGTCCCCACAATCTTTCAAACTGACGAACGAATACTTGAAGCAATCTCAAACCTGTATATAGAACTCGAAGAATATCGACACTCAATTATTCACGATATGGATTTCAAATTGAATGACTCCAAATTAATCGTAAAAGACGGGTCGAGTGGCTCCTATGTATTTGGAGGCGAAGAGCTATTCTCGTTCGCTGGTGTGATCTCCGTCTCTATCGAAGCGATAATTTCTGACACCCATGACTACGTTACAAATCGCCAATTGACAACAATGTTGGATAATTTAACCGATATCCACAACGTCCCTCGTTTTGGCCTGACAGGCCATGAAGCTCCGATCATCCATTCCCCAATGGAGCCAGCCGAAAAGAACCCATACAGGTGGGAGCCTTTAACAGATGAAATCTTACAAATCGCTCCCGTCGCTGAAGGTGATGAGAACTTTTGGCTGAATCTTGTCGGGCTTCACAACGGGGATGTTGTGAGTGAATGGATGATTCCCGGCGATGAGATAACAGAGTCTCTGGAACCGGGATTCGATGTATCCTCCGGTGACTTCCAGCAATATTACGTTTAGGCCGTTTCAACGATCAACTGCTAGAAACGACCGATAGATAGTTTATAACGGACATATAGCAAATCAAAACTGAAGGTCCACTTATTCTTTAATCGTCTTCCTTCGGTTATCTACCTATGACTACAGATTAATTGTCTCTTGTCGTCTTGCAGCATTCTTAACCGGGTTACGGTTTCCCAAGATACTCTGACTTCATGACTCCATCTTCACGGTAGTAGCGGTAGAGGTACGGCCCGTGCATATCTTGTTGATTACCGCTCACACATTTGCAATTATCATCTCCGCATTTGACCATCTCTTTGACGATAGTTCCCTTTACTGACTCATTAGGGTCGTCGACTGGATCGGCAGTATCAGGAAGTTCATCATCGTCGACTGGCTGGGTACGGTACTCGATAAGCGTCTCTAGGTAAGTCTGAATTTCACGGAGAGTTGCTGTATCTTGTTTGGGAATCCCCTCAGCGAGATACTTCGGTAGCGAGTCGGGTGCTGACGGTTGTTCCATACCTTATGTAACAAGAACAGCTGTATAAGGATTGCGGCGACACATAAGGTTTAATTGTGCAACCCCCTCTTACTGTGAATTCTGCTTCGCTCACCCAGAGTTATACAGGCCTATACAACCCATCTCCTGTGAGTATAAAACAAAGAACAGCTATCATAAACGGGTAGTCAACCGAACCCCGTTCCAGGTTATGTCTTCCTAAGTTTGACTCTCCACCTTCCCCGAATGACTCTATTTTAGTACTATTTTATCATTTCCCAGAGTGAATCGTCGACAAATCGGTCATACAGATCACTGTCATCAATCACCGCTCTAATGAGTGTTCTAACCTCAGCTGTAGTCTGAATGAGGTTGTACCGATCTACTAGATATTCCGCCCTGCTCGGACTGAGAGCCCGTCCAGTCACAATCGCATCTCTCAGAGCCAGTCGGATCACCTGGAAATCATTGCGTGATCGCAATCCCCAATCGTGAGCCAGCTGCTCAACGTTGTAATCACACTCATTTCGACTGATAATGTTATGGCAGTCCCGACAGAGCATTACTCCGCAGTCGGGATATTCTGACCAGTGATGGTAATCAAATCGAGAGGGGGCCTCTGAAGCAGAGCGGTCAAGTGATACCATCGTGTCTCGACACAACGGACAGGTGAGTTCACAGTCCCAACCAAATTCGGAGGATTTTGTTCCGAATCGGTCGACGTATTCATCATTCCGAACATTACCTCGATTAGTTGTCACACCTTCCCAGATCCGCTTATTCCAATGGGCCTGAACCATCGAACGCAATATCTGTGGTTCAACAAGATCTACACATGTCGCATCCACAGCAACTGCACACCATCGTTTGAGCGTCACCTCACAGTCTGGACACCGGCTATCGAACTGCGGAATAACTGGTGGCAGTCCCTGTTCGTATGTCTCGACAACCTCACCACAGTCTGGGCAAACTACGACTGTTGGTCTATCTCTGAACAGATCCTGCTTGTCAGCTACTTCTAATACAACAGCCCGATCACCGTAGGGCCGGGTTTCGGTTGTCAATTCAGTTTTCTCTCGTGCGAGGAGGTCAGATCTGTTTTCGATATTCTCTGATCCCCTCATGGCATTGGTTCCTGCGGTGCTCGGTCTGTCTCCGGCTCGACCCGATTCACTTTAAGACGAGTGACTAACTGAGAGCCAGCTCTGCGCCAGTCTCGATCCGTCTTAATTTCGTGGATTCGACGTAGCCGATCAGTGTCCTCACAGCTGACGAAGCGGTATCGCTGTCGAGTATCATTACAAATAGCTGTGAACTCAATAAGAGCCTGAGTTTCTGGTTTATCATCTGTGCTACCTTCAGTTTGCGAAGTTTCTACTGTTGACATTGTTCTAAGAGTTCGCCGTTTGCAGCCGTTATGGCAGTCGACCGGGACGCAGGTACCACGATTAGCCAGTTAGGACTGAAACGGCAGTAGAGTGAGTCGGGGGTGAATGAGTAACCGACCAACCACAATATTCACTCTACTCAAAACGGTGAATAAAAACAAATCATACCTTCTTCTACTCCACTCAATATACAAGAAAATTGGTACGAAAACCACCTTCTCTCAGACGAAACCGCTCAGCGTAAAACCCCTAAGCACTCGACTTGCTTATTCGTAGAACTTGGGGCTAATATCAAGATAGCGCTTGATTCGGTCATCTGACCAGTGAGTGTAGTTGTCCATAGTTTCTTGCTTATCACCACGGAGCATCTTCGTCGTCGTTGCGTGTCCCCCTTCACCAGTTGCTTCAAGCCGTTCGTCGATTACGGATGTCGACCAGTGCCGGAAGTAGTGCGGGTTAATATTGTCGTCATCATGGGGTTCGTACCAGTACCCCATTTTTTCAGATCTCTCTCTGATTTTGTGTTGTACCGTTTGTGCGTGGATCCGCTCACCCCAGTTCCGGAAGAGGCTGACGAACAACGGTGTATCCGACTTCAAGGGTCCGGGATGTACTGCAAGCCATCGGAGTAAGAGGTCTCGCAGTTCGCCATCGATTGGGATCGTCCGATTGACACTTGTTTTGTTGGAAGACTTCGGTACACGCTCACGCACTTCCCACAACTTCCCTTCTTCTGGCTCGCTGGGGATATATAGGAACGGTTGGTCCTTGTGGCGAAGCTCTCGATGGACGTTCCAGTCGCAAGCAGGATGATCAAGGTAGACATCCTGAAGATCGAGGTTATGAATAACTCCTCTTCGAATAGTAGTTTTCGCCATTAACGCAGTGACCGTTTCCCAGAGTGGATGGGAAAACGATTGGATGTACTCCCTCATCTTTTCAACGCTAATTATTTCAGGATTGCGAGATGATGTGCTCCCGATGATTTTGTCACCGCCTTCGTTAAGTGCTAGTTCAATGGGATTTCCAGCGGATGTGAACCATGAGTGGCCGCGGTTCAGTGTGAACTCATAGAACTGACCCAGCGTTTGTATGTGCGATTCTTCAGCAGATCCACCGTACCGTGGACACGCTGAGAGTGCCTGAAAGTAATTCAGAGCGTCGTCAATCGAGAGGTTTTCTGGTTCGAGGTCCCCTTCAGGGATCCAATTTACTTCACTTTCGTGCTGGAGTACTTTCTTCCCCCACTCATCGCGTTTCTCCCTGATTATCTCCTCGTCATCATCTTCGTAGATGATCCATGAGAGATCGTTGTTGAGCCAGCGACAGAAGAAGCCGACTCTTAATATTATTTGCTGCTGCGTCGAATCTGCTGAGTGGCCGTGACGTTTCGAGACAAACCAATCTAGCGGAGGTTCGTCAGGATCAGTTCCATGTCTAACCGTACCGTAATCACTTTTACTCATCAATCTTGAATTTGAGACCGCTCTTTTCTATTGGGGAGTCATCTTGCTGAGCGAGGTCAAGAAGATGATCGGCGATCTGGTCTTGAAGCCCATTATCGAGTATGTCATCGAGTTTAGCATATTCGTCATCAAGAGCTTCGAAGATGATCTTATCGAGATCACCACGTTTACTACTGTTCCCGCGACCGGAGTTGTTCAACGTGCGTGGATCAAGATCAGCGATGTTTGATTCACCAGCTGATGCTATCACTCGGATGTACTCAGCAGCACCACTATACCCCTCTGCGTTCTTTGCTCGCTCCATCATTTCTGTTGGAAGCGAGACATAGGATTTGGTGTATTTTGATTCGGTCATAGGGTTCGAGCTGTTATACAACTCTACTTGATTTCTTTATATAGACTCTACACACATAATAGTTTTCGTCTTTCAAATTTATAATAGGATAAAAGAATCAAAAAGGGGTGTCGAGAGGAAGGTTTTCATTCATCCTCTGTTTTTCTATCCGCACATATTCTAGTAACCGCAAGAAGTAACGGAGGTAAGAAGTAGTGAAGTACATTACACTTAGATTTTTAACGAGATATAAAAATTAGAACGTGATGACCATGGCTGATTGAATCGGAGGATATCAATACAAGTCAATTTGTATTCGACTGGCTCGGAATAGTCAATTCTTCAACTACCGAAATACCAATGGATTGAAAAACATCAAATAGGCGATGGAAATATAATATTGCAGCCACCAATTGATTATATGAGTGAACAGACAATCCGATATATGAATGAACGGGGGAGTGTTACAATCGACTCTGAAATCCGGGAAGTCCTCGGCTTAAAAAATAAAAAAGCACTTCTCAAGCTGCGTGAAATCCAAGTCGTGAAAGTTGAAGACGAAGATGTCAGTGTCGACGACCTACCAAATGAAACCTGTCAAACCATTTCGCGCATCAACGAGCGCGGGATCGTCAGGATTGGAGAGGAGGTGCGAGAATTTTTGGGAATTGATGGTAGGAAAGCAATGCTCAAAATCGGGGATATTGAAGTTGCAAGATTCAATGACGAAGCAAAGGCTAACATCAATAGCATTAGCATGCCAGCTAGTATTCCAGTCTTCTATGCGCGTGCAGCAGCCTCATGGGGGCGACTAAAAGATGTACTGCTTCGGACACATGCTGATATCGAATACCCACCGAGAGGGACCACTTCGATGAAGATTATCGGAAGTGGAATTCTAATTTTGATGGCCGCCGCTGTACTGTTGAGTCAGAACGGAGCACTTGAGGCACTCGCAGCAGGGAGTAAAACCGAATGGGCTGGCTTGATTGTCGCTCTTGCCTACGGTTCGATCATAATGGTTTTCTCACTTCCAGACCGGAAGGAGACAGTGCGTAGTCAACTTGAGAAAGCAGCAGAGTAGAATACGCTTTGACCATTTCATAACCAACATCTAAGCCCCTCTCGACCCGGATATAAATACGGTGAGACTCTGTCGGAGTACCTGACATGGAAAAAGACAAATATGATCCCGATAAAGGGACAACAATACGAATAGTTCCGGCCCACATGACTAAATAATACTATTGCAATGCCTGAACAAAGCCTCTACAACTTCGCTGATATCGAAACGATTAGTGATCTACAAGGTCGATCAGCTGATCTTATCGATAGCGAAGAAAACCCAATTCGAGCGATTACCTTCATTGCGGAACGCGACCCAGTCAATATCATAGAAGATGGATTTCTCCCGAACGGATTTACTGTCAACTTTGAACGGCGTGAAGAATTCATCACGGGAACACTCTCGCGGCGTCTCAAAGGAAGCGGTGAAGACTACGACGAGGACGGCTACCGGACGCTAATTAACGATATCTATATAGTGAGCCACAACTCGGGAGAGATGTATACAATCTACTCAATTTCTGATCGAGACTACTTCCAGCACTGTCTCAAGCCATTTATCCAAGGATTACCGCCAGCAGTCGCAATGAGTTTCCTCTCGACGAGCGAGCTCCAGCGGCTGTTCGAAGAACTCGAGAGCCATGTTAACGGCCAGATCATGGCGACGAAAGCCGTTGTCAAATCGCGATCTAATACCAACGTTCACTACTTTGATGATAGTCGCTATACTGCTGTTTTTCAACATAACGAGGTGGTTGAGCAGAACTTCTATGTTGACAAGGTCGAATTTGAATTGAAGCGATCAGGAAAGCGATTAACTGGTCAAATCTCGCGACGTGGCGAGTCCCGGTTCGTAGCCGGCGATATGGAGATTTACTTCGGGACCTTGCTTGATGCGCTCGCTACGCTACTCTCCGAAAAGGGCGATCTCTTCGAAGACAAGGCCCGAGAGTACGGTTCACGTGAGGCAGACCGGATCGAAATTGAGTACGAAAACGGCGCAATTGAGGGGACCGAAGAAAACATTCGGCTCATCGAAGCACTGGGTGGGCTTAGCAAATCGTCAGTCAACGTCTATCACAAGAATCCCTATATGCACGCCTCAATCTTGGATTATCGTGATGGCACAACTGCTGATGTCTTCCTCACCTCTGACAGTAATATTTCGATAATTCCGGGGTTCAACGCCTCGAAGAAGACGCTCTCGCGTATTTGTGATCAGATCAACGAGGCGTTCCTAGAAGGCGAAGTCGTCGAAGGCGGGGCCGTTTCTAAAGACTTCGAGGACTACTTCGTCGAGGGATAATCAATGGGGGAAGCAGCGTATCGGGATTGTGTCGAAACTACGTTCGAAAAATTTCGGCAATATGATCAGTTTGTTGAGATAACTTCTTCGTGGGAACAGTTCCTCACCGATACGTACGCTTCGCTTCACGACCAATTCCAATTTTATCGGTTCCCCGAACATAATATTGCCAGTGGCTCATCGACGCTCTCGCCAGATTTCTCGGTGTTGTTTAACGACTCGTACGCAGTAACATTCTTAGTCTACCACGAGATGCCACGAAGCGAAGCCGATTTTGAAGCCGTCCTTGAGACAATCGAGAACTACGATCAAGATGTTGCCTTCGAGGTGAGCACGCAGACAGTCGTACCTGAAACCCAGGATATTGCGGTGCTAATCAGCAATGAGAACTCGCAGACGGCCCAGTACCGGTTAAATGAAGCTATAGACTCCAGCAGACTATCCTTGGACTCGAATCTTGTCATCATGGACTATCGGTACGTGGACCCGGATGTGGCACCAAAATACCGGTTCCAACGAATGGCGATGGTAGGCGATAACTTCCAAGACGAAACACTCCCCAGCCGACGCCAAATAAGTACCAAATTCTCGATGGATGGTGGAGGGTTCGACAGTCTGCAGCTCGACGTTTTCGACATCCACGAACGAAAAGCAACCGGTGTTCTCTGTAACAAACGCGCGAATAATCTCTATCTGGCGTCGTATCTTTGGCATATGGTATTTCGTGACCGCCTCGACGATGCTCAGGAGGTGATCTGGCAACAAGAAGACCCTAGGAAAACGATTGAACTAGAGATTGATACGGACGCACTCATCGGCGAATTAAACGGAGACTACATACCAGGTGGACGACTTGAACCCGAATGGCTGACATCGACGTTCAAATATCTCTGCGAGGCGGAGCTTGCAGAACGAATCAGTGAAAGCGAGTTTCGGGTTGATTACCGGAATCTAACAGACAAAGCCCGCGAGTACAATGATATCGTTACTGACCCGAACGGTATTTCACACCTTGCTGGACTCTTTGCCGAGTTCCACTGTGAGAACGAAGTTGAGATGAACAACCGCAATTTTGCCCGGTTGACCGATGCCGACAGTGCCAACGAATCAACACAGATCGATGAGGATCTTACACAACCCGAAATTGGGGATTTCTGAAGCATGCAAGATCAAATCGCAGAAGAGGATGATGAGCAGACAAAGCTCTCGATTGCTGAGCTCGAATCAGACCCACACTTGGATTTGGCAGACCGATATGAACAGATGCTCGAACGCCAAGTAAACAACCTCTGGAATATCGACACAAAAGCTTGGCGTGCCGCTCGACTGATCGGCATTATCATCGGGGTCTTTCTGACGGCGATTTCCATACTCTCAAGTCAAACAACGTCCCAATTTGATATTGGTATTGATACTTTCTCCGCGCTCGTTCTTGCCGGCGGGATTCTTACACTCTTGCTCGCTCTGTTCTTTGCAATGGTAGGTATCCTGAACGTTAGGACGGGATATGGCCCGTCAACAAGTCTTTCGCAGGCACTCACACAAGGAGAACACGATTCAGACACTTATCCTGGCGTGCTCTCTCAGGGATTAGCCAACAGCATCGAGATGAATGATCGTGTTATGAAGAACAAAGCGGACTACCTTCGGGACACATTTGCGACACTGTACGTGGGAATCATACTCTTAGTTACAGGGGTGACACTTGCGCTTACAAATCTGTCTACAGTGCTTACCGGGGGGCTTTTAGTCATTTGCGCAGGAGTCTGCCTGTTCACGTTGGATTATATCATTAACCAGCGATATGACGAGCCCGGGAGGGAATATATCTCAGAGTCGGAGGGTTCCGAATAATGTTTCAACGTACACCCTATTGGGTATACTAATTTTCTAGATTCCTTCTATCACACAATGGTCTCACCGAGAATATCTCGGGCTTGTGATTCGAGAGCATCGAAATCAATCACTTGGTCCGGTTTACAGGTGATTCGCACTCCGCTTCGACCACTTCCTCGCATATCCTCCTTGACTGCAACCGACTCACCATCGATCCCGAGTGTATCCGCGATATCCGCAGCGTCTAATGACGCCGTATCGACATCATACAGGTCAATGTGGAATAGCGTCCGTTTCGTCCGGATCGCAATGCGACGCTTCCGTCCCTTATTGAATGCGACATAGTGCTTCTGCCCCCATTCTGGCCCATTGAGGAACTCCAGTTCCTGCAACGAAGCTGTAACTTCTTCTAGTAGTTCGGCTGTATGCACGTTGGAACGCTCATCGAGATGCCAGCTCTGTCCGTCCTCTTTCCAGGGCTCGTCAGAAGTGTCTGGACTTACATCGGTCACGGTATGTTCCGGCGTTGGAATCGTCTGCTCTGCATCGAGATACAGTCGGTCCTCGTCCTTGAGCAGTTGGAACTCGATGACAGAGATGTCAATTGACCTGTCGCTGAGCCACCGGAGCACGATGTCCAGTCGCTCGCGTACGGACTCCCCGACGAAGACGATTCGCTGATCCTGGTTGAGCGTGTAGTCCTCATTGCAGAACTCGTCAAGTATCTCAGTAAACGTAGTTTCCTCCTCGTAGAGCGTCTGCCCCCATGTCGTAGATTTGAACTTCTCGAACTGGTCGCGGAGTTTTGAGTAATCCCAGTGTGAGGTGTAGGCAGCGTACTTGAGCCCCTGAAAATCTACTTTCGGCTTCAACGCTCCTCGTTTGAGTTCGATGGCAACTACGTTGGCGTCTCGGTCGATGGCCAGAAGATCAATCCCATCACCAATCTGCTTCATTGAGACCTCTCGACCGATGAGCCGGAAGTCCTCTCCAAGGATACTCTCGGGACTGTTTATAATCCATTCTCGGAGGTCATCCTCACGGAATCCTTCTTGTTTCAATGAGACTTTGTCTAATGTGGAAACGTCTTCTTTGTCACCAACTCTAAGCATATTGTAGATATTGAAGAATAGGAAGTTAATTATTCCACTGGAAAGGTCAGCCGACAACAGGGTAGCGATTCATCAAAACTAATCCGTACAGATCAGTGAGAATTCGTTAGAGGTTTTGAAACTACATCAAAGACAAACCTGGACAGCGGCTAAATCAGGCAACAGATCCAATCCCGTCATTCTACCAAATAGAATCAAATATCGAGTTATAAATACAGAATTGACAATCAACGAATATTATATGAGCGTAGTTGAACCATATAGTAGTATGTCGAATGAACATGATCCCAAGTACGACCCAAAGTTCGCTGAGGACAAACCTGAAGATAGGGAAGTACGCGATCTCGTTGTCTCACCAACAGGAACACAGATGTCGCCGGAAAACGAAATAATTGAACTCGATGCACATCTGGGCGAGCCGAAGGTAGATCATCCCCAGTACAAGCAACCAGAGCTCAGGTCACAGGACTTCGCTGTGCTTGCAGATGGTCTTGGCGAAGTTGGAGCCTACCACGAGTCATCGTTGCTAGAGGCTGAGCGCAAAAAAATGGTTGAGTACGACGACTACGCACCAACGTTTACGGCCAAAGAACTGACCGAGATCGCCGTCCAATGCATTCCACTTCGAATACACGTTACCGTGGCTGATCACGAGCCATTGCGACAGGCACTCACCAACTTTTCAGATACAATCGATGAGTCACACGACGCTCCACTCGACGAATCCTATGAGGGCATCAAGTATACCAAGATCGAACCGAAAGAGGGCAACTACATCGATCCATTTAGCGTCGTGGCTAGCACCCAATCAGTCCACTACTACGACGACGAGGGGCCGTACTACCCTGATACAAGCGTCGCCCTTAGTGACTACCCTCGAATCGAAACTTAGCCTCTCACAGGAATTATAATCAAGTTGCGTTATTGCCCGATCAAAGCCACATCTCGAAATAAAATCTATAGCCGCTCCGTTGAACAGCTAATTGCACGCTTTTATTAAAACATGTAGTACCGGGAATAATAATAGAGACAGGTTCGGTCGATAGAAATATACGCTCTTGTGGCTGAGATTATTGGTAGCGAGCTGTCTTGCGGTTTAAAAAATTCAACTCTCCCCAACCATCTTTCCAGAATGGACGTGACCCCACTAAACCGTGGCTTCTCGGGAGTGATCTGAACTAGCGAACCGTCACCAACAAACCTCTTATAAATATCCCGCACCAATGACTTACGATTCTCTACACAAGGAGCAGATGCATATATGCAGGGAAATCAGGAATCCTTGATCCAGAGTGGAAATCGTCGATAATGTGACGCTCCCTGGGAGAACGTCAACAATCCTACTGTCGAGGCAGTATCTAATCCCAATGCTGACCCTCCGTCTAGGATGGTGCATCCTTCTTTTTGTTTGAAATAATTTGTATGCATGTGTCCCAATAAAAGGAGGTCGTAGTACTCAGTGACAGGTTTGTCATCAGGCGTTAGATCAATCAGATTGGTATTAGCTGCATACGACCGACTAATCCCACGAATCGTCTGATGGAATGCACCAATAGTAATAGAATTACTCAGATTATCGGGAGACACCATATTAAGTGATTTTGGATGTTTCCGATGATCACGTCCAACAACTGTGAGCTGGCCGTCAGCCAGGGAGATTGGACTAACATCCTCTATAGCAAGAACGTCCCAGTTGTTGAACAATTCACGAATATGGGTATCGCTCAGGTATGTATCATGATTTCCTCGCAAGTAGAGTAAAAGCCTCTCCTCCGTTTGGTTGGGCAATTCTGATTGGAGTGCTTTGAGTTTATTTCGTTGATTGGTGATTTTTTCATCAACAATATCTCCTGTATGGATGATAACATCTGGATCTAATGCTTGTAGAGTGGTAAATAATCCTCGGAACTTCTGGAATGAAGAGGCTTGTTTCGTTACTGGTTTTGATTTTCCATCTTGATTTGGAACATACACCGTCCGTTCGTTAAGGCCGAGATGCGTATCTGAGATGTGTGCAATCTTCAGAGTCTTACCCGTTGGAGGAGTGATTCGGTAATTGTCAGTGGGTGTTAAGCCGACTTTTAAAAGTGGTTGAAGCTTATCACCATTTGTAGTCATAATTAACTTATGATTATGATAACAACATAAGTTTTCGTAGACATCGGTGCCTATCAACAAAATAGGTACACAAACAGTGAACTGCCATTCGAGATTGCCCTATTAAGTAGCTGGAGAGAATATCTCGAATCAACATCGACGAATGCCAACCGAAGGTCACCCACTACTCCCAAGCTGGATTCAAGATGCCTATCTTCCCCTTGAGCGGTATCTCTGCGAACAGCCGACGCAAGATTCAGTTACACGCCACCAAGCAACAGAACTCATCGCCGAGGCCAATCCTGACTACGGTACCGCTGATAGCGACCACGTACTCGATCATCTACTCAACCGCGGCTGGCTCTACAAGGTCAACGATCAACTCTTCATCACCGAGTTACACTGTGAAGAATACACAGAGTCAAACAGGTAAAAACGGGTAACAAACCTCAACTGCCGATCTTATCTACAGTGTGAATTCTACGGAGAGATCCATTGAGCACTCTTAGTGAGTACCGCGATTACGAAGAAAATCGAGACTGTCGAGAGCCGCAACCACAAATCAGCTCACAACGTATTTTGCTACCGACTGCTGCTCACATTCTGGGCACACTGCCGTTCCCGACTCCACCGTCGACCCACATCTCCGACACTCAGAGTAGGTTTGGTCCCGACGACCCCCAAACAACGTGCTGAGTTGTGGCAATTTCATATCTTCTTGTGACCTCATCACATGATAAAGGTTCATGACTGTTCACGCTGTTGTCCCCCAGAGCGTAGTGCAAGAACTGATCAGTTCACATAAAATACAGTTCAAAACCCGTGAAGTCTACACAAACGCAGAGTGTAGGTCACGGCTCTATCGTTAGGTGGGTCCCCGCTAACGCTCCCGCCCTCCAAGACGGAGCGCGTCTGGACGTATTTACTCCAAGAACAACAAGGTATGGTATTATTACATAATAATATGATATAATACAATCGACAATAGGATTTTCCCCAGTTGAATCCAACTTCCTCATATGCCGTTCTCAGTCACCTGGCACACTATTCTCGAAGAGTTAGACGAAGCTCCAGCTGATGCTACCTTCCGTACTCCGCTGTCTGAAAAACCATTCCACCTCGAAGACATCCAAGAACACCGTCTCCTCATCTCCTACCGTGACCAAAACACTACCATTTCACTCAAACGCGAGCAATTCGAGACCCTCTATCAACGTATTTCTGATACCCCACAACCCTTCGATCTTGATCGGCTCCCAGCTGACGCCGAGCCCTACGCCACGATTCTCTCCGTTCACCCACGTTTTGAAGTCGACCAACGCGAAGGTGTACTGAGAAACACCGATACCCCAACACCCTCCTCTCTTACTGATGCTACCCTCGAAATTGAAACGGACACACAAACTCACGAAGAACCAGACCTTCAGCTGTATTCTGACGCACTCCTCCTCATCGACGCGCTTGAACGCTATGATCCAACCGACCTCTCGTCGATGGAGACCTCCGAGTTGGTCAATCTCTATACCCTCTGTTCGGATGTCCAGCGCAACGTGAACGACCTTCGTCAGGACGTGCGGTCGATTTTACTTGAACGACTCCATCATGATCGGCCCGTCCACGGTCAATACGGATCTGTCCAACGTACCAGTCGACGTAATCGAACCCTCAAAGACGACCAAACCGTCATCGAACTACTCGAAGACCAAGGCATTGATCGCGAGCGTGTCACCACCGTCGACACATCCAAAGTCGACGAGGCACTCGAAGTCACCGAGCTCTCGGAATCCGACCTCTACGAGATTAACCAAACCCAGTACGTCCGCAAGGCCGATGTCGACGAAGAGGTCAAAGAATCTCGACTCCAGGGCCTCAAAGACCAACTCGCTGCTGCTGACAACCCAGAGACTGACGAACTCCAACAAGAGATCAAAGAGCTC
>LKMJ01003570.1_pt1 | contig 14499 bp, 14 predicted proteins | sample 643391 | NCBI WGS metagenome assembly LKMJ01 (sample SAMN04112250, study PRJNA286221) | soda lake metagenome | biome: soda lake; feature: Kulunda Steppe; material: water; isolation source: sample PL-Br10 brine of Picturesque Lake | place: Russia: Kulunda steppe | collected 2010-07
CTCCAGCGAGGGCAGAAGTCCCCCGCTGGAGGGGCGTTCTGTCAGTACGCCCTGAAGTCGGGGACGATGACCGTGAACGCTACTGAAGTGGCGTCCGACGCCTACGTGTCGGCAGAACGGGAGTCCATCGACAAGCCAACGGCTTCAGCCGTTGGTAGCTGACGTCGCTGCCGATGCACTCTCACGAACGAAGACGGCCATCCCCGTCTGGAAGTCTGCGATTGCCGCGCCGTCGAGTTCTGCCCGACCGACGGCAAGCAGATCTCCCCGCTCGTGGACCACCAGCACTTCGTCTCCTGGCCTGATTGCTCGACCGACACGCGTGACGAACTTCGAGAACACGTTTTTCCCGTCTCTGACGAACGGCTCGCTCTCGTCATCAACGACCACTCGAGCAGCCGGGGGCTCGAGGGCTTCCTGGAGGCGTCGCCCACCAGCGAGACTCAGCGTGAACCGACCGTCGGTACCAAACGAGACGACTCGCCCCTCCGTAGCGTGGACCTGCTGGGGTCGTCCCGAGGTCGTTCGCTTAATCGAGAGCGACTCTCCCGGTGGAAACAGAGCCCTGCCAGCGCCAGTACCGAACTGGTAGTCTGCGACCGTTCGGAGACTCTCGAGGTCGGCGTGACCTGTCCCGGTCATTGGGAGGGATTTCGACCCCTGGTATAAATGGGTTCGTTGTCGGCACGACGAGATTTCGACATTTATATACCTCGAGGCAGACTGGTACAGAACATTGAATGAACCCCATACAGGTCGCGATTGGGGTTGTGCTTCTGGCAGTCAGCGCGCTGACCTTCTTCAAGCCGTCAGCAGTCGATTCAGCTGTCATCTCACTGCTCGTGGGGCTAGCGTTGGTGGTCGGGACCGGGGCCGTATTTCAGACGGTCGCCCGCGATGTGGCTGACTGACTGTCCTCACAGCACTGTGTCGTCGGTCAGGATTGAGCCCCATCAATACGAACGGCTCAGGCCATCCCACTCGAGCGGACCCGCCGTCGGCAGTGTGTCGCCAGGGGCGTCACAGCACTGTCATAAGAGGAACGTCTCTTTGCGCTCGCTGAGGTCGACAAACGCATCAGCCGCGTCGATGAGCTCTTCGGCCGTCGAGGACTCAAAACACATCACCTCTACCCGGACGCCCTCGTGACGCAGGTGTGAACAGAGTCGGGAGAAATCGCCGTCACCGGTACAGAGCACGATCGTGTCGACGTGGTTTGCGAGGGTCACCGCGTCGAGACTCATCCCGACGTCCCAGTCGGCCTTTTTGCTGCCGTCGGCGAACGTCTTGATATCCTTGATTTTCGTCTCGAAGCCGATGTCGATCAACGCCTCGAAGAACCGCTCTTCGTCCGGAGCATCTGCGCGAATCACGTAGCTGATTGCACGAGTGAGTTGGCGGTCCTGGACTGCTTTTTCGAGCAGCGACGAGTAATCAATGTTGCGGCTATAGAGACTGTGTGCCGTGTGATAGAGGTTTTGCGCGTCGGCGAGTACCGCCACGCGCTGGCCGGGGTGAATGTCCGTCACACGCGGGGGTTCGTGACACAGAAATAAAAACGACCCTATCGGAGCTGGTCGCCGTCGGGCGATCACGCTGTGAGCGTGCGAGGAACTGTCGCCACTCGCTTGGCAACGAGGCGAGTGACTACTGCCTGGAGAACACCGACTACGAAGACTACGTCACTTCGAGTGTAAAATGGGGTGTTTTACACCGATTGTGGCTTCACATCGACCGCGCCGAGTTCAGTACAACCAAGAGACTGCTGAGAGCCATGGCCAGCGCAGCGAGCAGTGGATTTAGAATCCCCATCAGTGCGATTGGGATTGCGATGGCGTTGTAGACGAACGCCCACCCCAGATTCTGATAGATACGGCGATGAGTGGCGGCGGCAAGACGCACCATCTCAGGCACGTCTGAGAGGTCGTCACTCACGATGATGGCATCCGCAGCGTCAGTTGCGAGGGTTGTCCCATCGCCCATTGCGATACCGACGTCAGCTTCGGCTAGAGCCGGCGCGTCGTTGCTCCCGTCGCCGACCATCGCGACAGTCCCACGCTCTCGGAGTCGCCGCACAGTTTCAGCCTTGGCTTGTGGTGGAACGCCTGCGAAGACGTCGGTGACGCCCTCGACAGCACCGAATCGCTCCGCAGCGGCACCGTCGTCGCCAGTAAGGAGGTAAACCGTTCGATCGCTCGAGAGTTCTGCCACGACTGCCTCCCAGTCGTCTCGAGGGGTGTCCCCGACGACGATCACGCCGCGGACGTGACCGTCCCAACCGACGGCAACCGGCACATCTCCATCCGCGCGGGCGGTGGCAACCGCTTCCTGAAGGCTTCCGGGCCAGACAAGGCCACGGCTCCGTAACAAGGCCGGGTGACCAACGGTGACTCGCTCGCCGTCAACGACGCCACCCACACCGCGATCGTCCCGGTCGAATCCGGTGACAGCTGTCGCCGGTTCGGGTTGACCGCCGTCTGGTCGGGCGACCTCGGGGCTTGCGTCGACGATTGCGTCGGCGATCGGGTGGTTCGAGAGTGCCTCAAGCGTCGCGGCTCGCTGAACGAGGAGCTCCTGATCGACATCGTCAGTTATGACGTTCGTCACACTCATTTCACCGGTTGTCAGCGTCCCGGTCTTATCGAAGACGACGGTGTCAACCGCCCGGGCGTCCTCGAAGATGGTCTCGGTGGCGACGACGATGCCACGGCTGGCTGCAGCCTGGACGCCTGAGGCGATGGCCAGTGGAGTCGCCAGTCCAAGCGCACAAGGACAAGAGACGATCACGACGGTCAGCCCAACCAGCAACGCAGCTGGAAGACTCGCTCCCAGTACGAGGAAAATGGCCGTCGCAACACTCGCAAGGACCAAGACCAGCGGGACGAAAATCGTTGCGAGTTTGTCGGCCAGTCGTTGGACACCTGGTCTTGCACTTTGGATAGTCCAGAGCAGCGAAACAAGACGGTCGAGTGTGCTCGTGGCGTCCGAACCAACGGTGATTACAATCGGTGTGTCGGTGACGACGCTGCCGCCGATGACCTGGTCACCAGCCTCTTTCTCGACCGGCACCGACTCGCCGGTAACGAGCGACTCGTCGAGTGCAGCTCGTCCGTCGCTGACTGTGCCGTCGAGTGGCACGCGTTCGCCGGGTCGCACGAGTATCCGGTCACCCGCAACGACGCGCTCGAGGGGAACGGTCTCCCCGCTCTCGAGACGCGCCTGGTCGACCTGCTCTTCGGTGAGGTCGGTGAGGAGGCTCGTCGCCCGGCGCTTGATCCGATCCTCGTAGTAGGTCCCCGCCGTCACCGCAAGGACGATCGCGACGGTGACGTCGAAGTAGAGGTCGGTCCGCCCGAGAAGCATAGCGAGCGTGCTGTACGCGTACGAGCCAAGTGCGGCGGTCGTCACCAGCAGATCCATGTTGGCCATCCGCGCTCTGAGACTGATGACCGCCCCTCGAAGGATGGGATACCCAGTATAAAAAAGCACAAACGAGGTCATCAACCAGATGTTGACCGCGAGGTACTGTCCGTCCCAGCCGCTGAAGTCGACGACCGGCTCGTAACCGAAGTATGTCGGGTAGAGGAAGACTGCATACCAGACCATCACCATCATCCCGAACAGTCCACCACCGATTAGAAATGTAATGAGTGCCTGGTCTTCGTCTTCTGATTCCTGGGCCGACCCCCGCTTCCGTGCCTCGTAGCCGTACCCAGAGAGCAGCGAGGGAACTTCATCGGCTGAGAGTCGGTCCGAATCGTATACGATTCGCATCGCGTCGGTCGCGTAACTGGCCTCGGCGGCGAGAACACCGTCGATCGCTTCAGCTCGCACCTCAAGGAACGCCTCACAGGTCCCACAGTGCATTCCGTCGATTGAGAGAAACGTCTCGGTGCCGCCAGCGAGCGCGGCTGCTCGTTCGGCAGTGGTACTGTCGACCCGCTCCCGAACCGCAGTTTCGTCAACATCCTCGACGGACTCGAGTGTTCGAGCAATCGTAAGACAGCCCTGACAACAGAAGGTTCCGTCGAGGTGTGAATCGGTGACCGGCTGCGTCGGTGTTGGGACGGTACAGAGTGTACACCGACCGTCGCCCGTCTCGGACGCGGTCGCTTCGGGCGTGGGGTGGTCACCGTGAGTGTCAGTGGCTAGGCGGTCGGTCATGTGAGTGGTTGGTAGAACGGGATCGACGGGTGCGGGAGATGAATCCCGTATAACATCAGACCGTGTTGTAACGGAATGTATCCCAACCCAATGAACGCAACGCCGAGTATCCGGTGGAGGCGGAGACGCCTCTGCTCGTCGATCGAGTGGACCAGCGTGGCATAAAAGAACAGAGAGGGGATCGTACCAAGCCCGAGAATACCAAGCGAAAGAGCCCCGCGAACCGGATCGCCCAGTGCGAACGCATACAGGTACGCCGGGTAGATGATCGGACACGGCAAGAGTCCGTGGATTGCACCCAGTCCCACGATCCCTGGTGAGTGGACGAGTCGATCAATTCTCACTGCCAAGACAGTTGAAATACGCCTGAAGACGGAGCCAACGATGGGCACTCCGTGTGGCAGTCCTGCCCGACCTCGGAGATAGTACACACCGGTGAGGACAATCACAAGTCCGACAACGATCCCCAGCGTTCCGCGAACGGTGTCACCAGCGGCCACGAGGGTGTCGGCTGAGGTGATTGCCAAGCCACCGAGGGTACCAAATAGCCCACCGATCAGCGCGTAGCTCACAGCTCGCCCGAGGTTGAATAACCCGTGTTGACGGACCTCAAAGACCGTGAGCTCTGCTCGAGTATGTGGCGCTATTCGGTCGGCGTACGTCGTTACCAGTGGACCACACATTCCGAGACAGTGAGCGCCAGCAAGGAGTCCAACGAGCAAGAAGACAATGAGATCGAGATGGTCTCCGGCCAGCGCGCTGACGCCGTAGCCGTAGGCCACGGCCGCGAGGACTTCCATCGCTGTCAGCTCGTCAGTTCCTCACCGTGGCTCTCAACTGGTTCAAACGCGACGTACAATGCTCCGAGGATTAGTAAAACATTCACCGCCGAGACGACTCCGGCGAACAGAGAACTGTCGATGCCGTACCAAATGACCGGAACCAAAGCCAACGACCCCGCAACGAGTGCGCTACGAGGTGAGATGGAATCAACGCTCATAGGAGACTGCTGGGAGTAAAACTATATTAAAACCCAGCCGATTCCCACCCGTTTAGAATGGTTCAGTGGTTTATGTGATCCCACTCGATAGCCTGAGCTATGAGTCAGAGTGAGGGTAAGTATGAGTCAGAGTGAGGGTGATGCAGAACTGGCACACACCGCGGATGAGGGCGGTCGCGTAATTGGTCACGACGAATTCGATCCGATCGGTACACTGGCGCTGATTGGCGTCTATTTCCTCATCCTGGTATTCATGTGGTTTTTCATGTACTTCGTCGAATTCCTCGGTAACGAGCCGACGGTGATCGGCGGCATGATCCTCGCGGCTCTGGGGGTGGCAGTATGAATATTCACAATTATGAGAAGATTTGGCTGGTCGCCGCGATGATCTTGATCGTTGGTTTCATCGCAACAATCGCGTATGGCTCTGTTGCCCTCGGGATCACGATGGTCGGGGACCAGCAGCCAACGATTGCACCCGACGATATTAGTGATGACGAGCGATTCGGCGACCCGCGAGTCGAGCAGGTCGGTGAAAACGAGTACGAGGTCTACGCCATTGCTCGGACCTTTAATTTCCAACCAGATCCGATCGAAATCCCTGCTGAAAGTACCGTCACCTTCTACGTCACGAGTCCCGACGTTATTCACAGCTTCAGTGTCGTCGGGACAAATATCAACACAATGGTCATACCAGGTGAGATTGCTGAACTGACCGCTGAATTCAACGAGACAGGTGAGTACGGCATTATTTGTAACGAGTACTGTGGAGCCAACCACCACGACATGGAAGGATCGCTCAACGTACTGCCAGCCGATGAGTTCGATCTGCTCGAACTCTCAGCTGATGGTCCAGACGAGGTCGCCGCTGGCGACGACCTCGAGATAACCGTCAGTCTCGAGAATCGGGCCCTCGATGATGAAACGGGCACCCTGACGCTGGAAGCAAGCAACGAGACCATCACTGAAGATGTCACGGCTGATGCTAATGACACTCTCGAGACCACGATGACCGTCGACGCTACTGCACTTGATGAGGGAGACCACGACTGGACGGTTACGTTCCGCGACCACGAGGCAAGCGGCTCAGTGACAGTGGTCGATGAACTGGCCGACGATGAAGGAGGTGAGTCCGATGAGTAACGCCTATATCGACCAGTTCCCAGCGGAAGCGAAGGTCGTCCGAACGGCGTTTTATAGCTCGTTTCTCGCCCTGGCGCTAGGTGGGCTCTTTGGGATCATCCAGACGCTCCACCGGACGGGGTATTATCGGTTTATCGATTCGGCAGACTACTACACCGTCCTCACTGCCCACGGCGTCTTCCTCGTAATTTCATTTACTATTTTCTTCCTTGTCGCCATCTTTACTTGGGCGATCACAACGAGTCTCGACCGGGGGCTCGAGGATATTCGCTTTACGTGGGGCTGGCTCGGATTGATGATGACCGGGATCACCCTCACCGGAATTGCGATTCTCGCCGGCTTCACCGACGCGACGGAGATCAGTGCGACCGTCCTCTTTACGTTCTACTCGCCGTTGCAAGCCCATCCAATGTTTTATGTGGGGCTCGTGCTGTTCGTCGTCGGCACCTGGCTCGCCGGTGCTGACTGGTTCCGGTCGTGGTTGGCCTGGAAACGGGAGAACCCGAACGAACGCATCCCGCTGCCGACGTTCATGGTCCTGACGACAATGTTGATGTGGTATATCGCGACAGTGGGCGTCGCTGTTGCAATCTTGGTCTTCTTGCTCCCGTGGTCGCTTGGGTTGATCGACAGCGTCAATCCATTGTTGACTCGAACGCTGTTCTGGTTCTTCGGTCACCCAGTCGTCTACTTCTGGCTGATGCCAGCGTACATGATGTGGTATATTATGCTGCCGAAACTCGCCGGTGGAAAGCTGTTCAGCGACCCACTTGCCCGTGTCGTGTTCATCCTCTTTCTGGTCTTGTCGGTCCCGACGGGGATCCACCACCAGTACCTCGATCCGGGTATCTCTGAAGGCTTTAAGTTCATTGCGATGACGAACACAATGTTTCTGTTGCTACCCAGCTTGCTGACTGCCTTTACAGTCGTCGCTAGTATGGAACACGGAGCACGCCAGCGTGGTGGTAGTGGCTATTTCGGCTGGCTCAAAGCCCTGCCGTGGCGTGATCCCGTCTTTACTGGGATGGCACTGGCTGGACTGATGTTCGCCGCTGCTGGCTTCTCCGGGATGATTAACGCCGGAATGAACATCAACTACCTCGTCCACAACACCTACTGGGTCGTCGGCCACTTTCACCTGACTGTCGGCACCGGGGTTGCACTGACGTTCATGGCGGTCACGTACTGGTTCCTTCCGCAAGTCACCGGACGGGCGCTTTGGAGCCGGTCGATCGCACTCTACCAGGTGGTTCTCTGGTTCGTTGGCATGACGTTCATGTCGAACGCGATGCACCGTGGTGGCCTCCTCGGCATCCCACGGCGCACCGCCGAACCACTCTATGAGAACTTCGAGTTCGCCGCCTCGGTCGGAAGCGTCGGTGAACTCCAGGCACAGGTCGCCCTTGGTGGTGCACTGTTGACGCTCTCGCTCGTGTTGTTCTTCACAAATGTCGTGGGCACAGCACTCGGTCCACGGAGTGATGCAATTCCCGACAACGAGTATGCAGACGCGCTCTCGACCGCCGCAGATTCGCCGATTATCCTCGATAACCTGAAACTGTGGACGGCCATCGCCATCGTGCTGGTCATCTTCGCGTACACGTTCCCACTGCTGTCGATTATCGAGCGTGGCGGCCTCTTCGGTCCCGACATCTCTCCGTTCCCTGGCGTCATCGGATCAGCCGATCTCGTGACCGAGAACGTACTGACAGTCCTCCAGATCACGCTGTCAATTACTGGGGTGGCCTGACAGGTGCGAATCTCGAAACCAGCCTTGCTCGTGGTCTTGGCGCTGCTTGCACCCGTCGTCGTCGAACTCCGGACCTTCCTGGTCTGGTTCGGCATCGAACTTACAGTCGAGCAGTCGGTGGCGATCAGCGCGCTATTGGTTGCTATCGTCTTGGGATGGGCGTTTTGGCCGGCAAGCGCCGACGCCAAGTCTAGCGACAAATAAGCTATTTTATAATCTGTCGATAATATCAACCTAACTGTCTTTTCGACACCCGTACCAGTGACCATTTGATCACGCACTCGCCATCTCCAGTATGGACAGACGAACGTACCTCACAGGAGTCCTGACAACTGGTCTCGTGGGGACGGCAGGCTGTCTCGGAACGAGTAACGAGTCCGGAGGATCGAACACCGTTCTCGACCCGCCAGACCAAGACATTAGCGCCTCTGCACACCCGACGTACGGCGACACGTTCCCGGAGATCACGCTCCCAGACCCACTCGCCGACTCGACCGTTTCGACTGCGGCGTTCGAAGCTGACCGGGCGTTTCTCTTTACATTCGTTTACTCGAACTGCCACGATGGTGCCTGCCAGTTGCTCCTCTCGAGACTGGCAAACGCCCAACAGGCCGCCGCCGAGAACGAACTCACAGACGACACTGCCTTTCTCGCGATGACGTTCGATCCCGAACGCGATACGGCCGACGTGTTACGAGAGGAAGGCCGCGCCCAGGGGGTCGACTATGACAGCGGCAACTGGCACTTCCTCCGCCCCGAGGACTTCGAGACTGCCAGCACTATTCTCGAGGACGATTTCGGCCTTGAGCTCCAGCGATCCGACCTCGACGCCCACGACGAATCAGATAGTCACGACGAAGAAGCTACCGCTGAGAGCGACGACCACCATGACAACGCAGACGGGGACGATCATGCCGAGTCAGACGAGGAGTACGACATCCTCCACTACAACCTGATTTTACTCGTCAACGATCAGGGTGTGGTCGAGCGGGCGTATCCGAACGCGACCTCTGTTGAGTGGGAGACGATCAGTGACGACCTCGTGACCGTCGCGAGCAACTGAAATGAACCGCCGCGAACTGCTTGCCGGAGTGGGATCGATCGGAGCCCTCGCCACCGCTGGAGTGGTCGCCACCCGTGGGCTCCCAGAGAGGTCAGATGATACCGGATCAACAGAACCCGTGACGATCGAGACCGTTGACGCGACGGGGAGTGAGGCTGGGACACAGACCGTGCCGGGCGAGGAGCCAATGGTTCTCGATTTCTTCGCGACGACGTGTGAGACCTGCAAGACTCAGATGCCGATCCTGAACTCACTCGCCGACGCGACCGAGTCCACTGTCCTCTCGATCACCATTGAACAGGACCCCGAGGCGATCCAGGCGTTCTGGGATGAGTACAACGGCAACTGGCCAGTTGGAATCGACGAGCGTATCGATCTTTACCCACTATATGAGGTGGTTCAGACGCCGACGACGCTCGTAATCGATGCGGCCGGTCGGACTCACTGGCGTGGTGAGGGAGAAAAAGACGAAGCGGCGATCCTCACAGCACTTGAGGAGGCCTAAATGTTCGATGTCGCCGCCGGGACGGGGATCGCTCTCGCAGTTGGTGCCGGCATCGCAACCTTCTTTTCACCGTGTGCGTACCCGCTCTTGCCGGGGTATGTTGCCTTCGCTGTGAGCCGCCCAGACGGGAGCGGTCCGTCGCTTAGTCAGTCACTCGCCCGGGGCCTCGTTGCAGGTTCCGGAATCGTCCTGGCACTAAGCGTACTCAGTGGCGTTGCGTTCTGGGCGGGAACACAGGTGATCGGCCACCTCACAGTCCTCGAGCCGCTCGTGGGGATCCTATTGATTGGGCTTGGCGTGTCCGTCCTGGTCGACTGGTCCCCTCCAGTAGCCATCTCGTTGCCTGCACGGCGTCGGAGCCTTGCCGGTTTCGGGCTGTTTGGATTCGGGTATGGGATTGCCGCTGTCGGCTGTGTCGCCCCAGTGTTCGTTACCGTAATCGCGACGGCATTCACATCCCCTGGAATCAATGGCTTGGCCATCGTCGGTACCTATGTCGCCGTCGTCGCCGGACTCATGGTTTCACTCACCGTTGCGACGGGAATAGGTGTTCTCGCCGGTGGAACTCGGTTTAGTAGCTATACGGGGACGATCAAACGCGCCGCAGGAGTCGTCATTGTTCTCGCAGGGATTGGACAACTGTACGTCGCGTTGGCACTCTCGGCATCGCTGTAGCCTTCTCCACCGATAACTGTGGCGTCGGCACCAACACCTGTTCCGGCGACGTGACACCCTTGGTCAAGAGCCACCTGCACACGATCTGTCTTTGATCCACCAATTTCCCCAGCAACTCGCTGAGGGAGTTTGGACACGACACCAGTGTTCCGGATTGTATTCCGAAACCTACGTCCTTGGTGTTCGACGGATAGCCGACTGTAAAAAAGCTGGCGCTGCTCGAGTTCCATCTACATCGTTGAGAGAAGGAAGATCCGTCTGGTCGTGGATATCCAGAAACAAATGCCCAAAGAACGGGTCAGGTGTTTTGCCAACAGTTAGCGTTTGTCCGAGTGCACAGATCACCACGTCGGAAATGTGCCTGCACCTCGCAACGCCGCAATGAGCTTGCCGGCACCGTAGCGGTGGATAAAACATTCGACATCCACGTCAATTACTCACGTATTGAGTACAGGAGACCGGCGTTGAGAGTTCCAACATCTTTGAGGGCTAAATAAAATATTGTATACATGTTCATTGGAGAACTCAGGCTGGCCGACCATCAATTACTTACAATCAATTATGTAGAGTGTTTCCAAACGTCTGTATCGATCGGATCACACCGAATTAGCTGAATTGAGGTCGTTGCGCCCTCAATTACAGCTAAAGTGTCTCAGCCATTTGCGTGTGCTAACTGGACTGTCCTGCCAGTACAAATGGTTCTATCAATATGAACCGAAACGGTCTGAAACCGCTCAACGCTCAGTAATTCGAGTACTGTGACGACCTCCCGCACCGACAACCCATCGAAGGGAGCCACACCACGAAACCACCAGAGTGTTTGGGTGGTACGCTCGTTCCTCAAACTCTCACCTATACCGTGTGGACAGGTATTAAAATGGGAACGTGGTAGGGGGTTGGCAAATGACCATACAGATAGTTGGCGCCGCCAGCACGTCGTATGGCAAACACCTAGAATCATTGATCCACGATTGTTCACCGACACTGCACCCGGGGCCCTCGAGATCCCCTCACTGTCTGTCTACGATGTCGTGGAACTCGACGCCGGCCCCTTCATTGGCGAACTCACTGACGACCAAGCCCACGTGGGCGCCGAAGAGCGCACCGATGGTGGACCATACCGTCTCCCTTTAAATTGAATCTCAGTGCCAACACGTTGGTCCAACGCAACTCGTTGCGGTCTGGCTTCCAACGCGATGGGAGCACATTCATAATCAAGCGTCGGACTTCCAGCGTCGAATCTGGGCACAGTTCGAACAGCGTCGGCATCCGGCTAAACGTCAGCGGTGACAGGTAGCGATCAGCAGGAACAACGTATCCGTGTCACGAAAAGCATACTCCGGGCAAACCAAAGACGAACTTGATAGTCACTGGCATACCCGTCCGCTTGAGGACGTCTACGAGGCACTCGAGAGTACAGACAAAGGACTGGATTCAACGGAGGTCGAGGCGCGCTTAGAACACTCCGGCCTGAACGAGGTCGAAGCCGAAGACGGTGCGTCACCGTTGCGGATTTTTCTCGAGCAATATACGTCGGTGCTGATCTGGGTGTTACTCGTTGCGGCAGCCGTAATGGCGTCGATCGGGGAGACACTCGACGCGGGGGTCATTACGGGGATCGTGGTCTTCATTACACTATTTGGGTTCGCTCAGGACTACCGTGCCGAACAGAGCATACGGGCGTTACAGGAACTTTCGACGACGTACGCGATCGTCAGACGCGATGGCGAGAAAACGGAAGTCGACGCGACGAAGCTCGTCCCCGGTGACGTGATCTTCATCGAGTCTGGCGATGTCGTCCCAGCCGATGCCCGGCTCATCGAGGTGTCGAATCTGAGCGTCAACGAATCCGCCCTGACTGGTGAGAGCGTCAGCGTCTCGAAACGCCCGACACAGCTCGAGGCGGATGTTCCCCTCGCCGAGCGCGAGAACGTCATCCACAAGGACACAGTGGTCAAGCGTGGGTCGGGTACGGCGATCGTTATCGAGACTGGGTCCGGTACCGAAATCGGGCAGATTGCCACCGCGATCGAGGAAGCCGAAGAGCGTGATACACCGTTTCAGGCCGAGCTCGACCGGTTAGGGAAGATCATCGCCACTGCGGTACTGGGTATCGTGACAGTGATCGGTGTTACTGAACTCGTGATTGGTGACGCCGCCCCAATCCAGGTGTTCATGACGGCTGTTGCGGTCGCCGTCTCCGCAGTGCCCGAAGGGTTGCCGGCGGTGGTCACCCTGTCGCTCGCACTCGGGGCACGTCGGATGGCCGACCAGAACGCTCTTGTCCGACGATTGCCGATCGTTGAGGCACTCGGCTCGGTCGATGTAATCTGTACCGACAAAACCGGAACGTTGACTGAAGAAGAGATGACGGTTACCCACGTTGCAGCCAACCGCGAGACATACGAGGTAACCGGCGCTGGCTACGATATCGATGGCGAGTTCCAGCACAACGATGAAACGGTCGACTGTGAGCGGATCGAGATACTGTTACGCTGTGGAATGTTGTGTAACAACGTTGAACTCGGACGGCGCGCACAACGCGATCATAAACCGTCTAGTGATCAGGATGTCGATAGGGATGACGAGAACGAACTGACGTACCTCGGTGATCCGACTGAGATCGCCCTGTTTGTGGCTGCCCGGAAAGCCGGTTTCGACCACGACGAACTGACCAATCGTTATCCTCGGATCGGTGAAGTCGAGTTTACTTCTGATCGTAAGCGAATGACAACGCTTCACGAGACGCCCGAGGGTGAGCGGGTCGCGTACATGAAAGGCGCACCGGAGGTCGTGCTCGAGCGCTGTGACCGCGAGTTGGTCGATGGAGAAATCGTCGACCTCACAGCCAACCGCCGACGAGAAATCGAAGCGAACACTGAGTCGTTTGCTGAGGACGCACTTCGAGTTATCGGCTTTGCATTCCGTCCCGATGCGGCCGACACGGCCAGTGAAGAGATCGAACAGGAGCTAATCTTTCTCGGTTTGCAGGGGATGCTCGATCCACCACGACCGGAGGTTCGCGATGCACTCGCAGGCTGTCTGAACGCCGGTATCGAGGTCGTGATGATCACCGGTGATAACGCGACCACCGCTCGCGCAGTCGGCCAGGAGATCGGCCTCGAGTCGGCACGCGTTGTCACCGGCCCCGAACTCGAAGAACTGCGTGAGGAGGAACTGGGTGAGATGCTCGAGGATGTTGATATCTTCGCCCGGACGTCACCGGAACACAAAACGCGGATCCTCAAGACGTTTCAGGGGCAGGGACACACGGTTGCGATGACCGGTGATGGGGTCAACGACGCGCCGGCGGTCAAAAACGCTGACGTTGGCGTCGCGATGGGGATTCGGGGAACGGACGTAACGGAACAGGCTTCAGATATCGTATTGTTGGACGATAACTTCGCGACGATCCGTGACGCCGTCCGACAGGGTCGACGCATCTTCGATAATGTCCGCAAGTTCGTCAACTACTTTCTCTCGGCCAACGGTGCACACGTTCTGCTGCTGTTTACTGGGATCATGTCCGGTTCGGGGCTGGTGATGACCCCGATTATGTTTTTGTGGATCAACGTCGTTACAGATGGTCTCCCGGCGCTGACCCTCGGAGTTGATCCTGAGGCTGATGACGTCATGGAGCGGCCGCCACGGCCGCCAGGTGAGGGCGTCATTACTGAGCGGATCGTCTCGTCGATTGGCGGGATCGCTACTCTGATAACGGCCACACTGTTGCCGCTGTTTTATTATCACCATCAAATTCTCGGAGACCTGGTACTCGCTCAGACGATTGTGTTCACCGCGTTCGTGTTCATGGCGATCGCTCGCATCGGAGCGATCCGCTGGCGCTACGGGCTCGGGCTGTTCTCTCGAAACAGGTGGCTCGTACTTGCGATTGCGATTACGCTGACGCTCCAGTTGCTAGTGTTGTACACACCGCTGAGCCTTCTCTTCGGAGTCACACCGCTGGCACTTGATCACTGGCTCCAGATCGCCGTCGTTGTCGCGGTCTTTTCGATTCTGATGGCCGGATTCGTCACACTCCAGGACCGGTATTTCGACCGGTACTGAGCGGCCGACCGCCTCTCTTATACGGCTTGAGCTACCTTGATTCAGCGAGAGTCCCGCCCTTCCCGTGAGGAACGAGTGTTCCGACGCTCAGTCGGAACCGAGGACCGAACAGGGCGGGCGTGAATCGCGTC
>LKMJ01003572.1_pt1 | contig 14495 bp, 11 predicted proteins | sample 643391 | NCBI WGS metagenome assembly LKMJ01 (sample SAMN04112250, study PRJNA286221) | soda lake metagenome | biome: soda lake; feature: Kulunda Steppe; material: water; isolation source: sample PL-Br10 brine of Picturesque Lake | place: Russia: Kulunda steppe | collected 2010-07
AATCGGCAAATGTGTTACGCACGAACCCTCCCAGGAAGTCACGAAACGAGAAGGACTGATCGGGGATGATTTGCTTGTGCGCAATAGCTTCGCGTCGGTATCGGTTATATATCTGTCTGGGGGTTTCGTCGTGGACGTGGATGATTTCCGCGTCGGAGGCGTACGAGATTTCGTACCCGTCCTCTTTTACTCGTTTACCCCAGTCCAGGTCCTCCAGTCCGGTGAGATCCTCGTTGTAGGAGTACTCCTTCCAGAGTTCGCGTCGGATCGCCGCGTTCGCATTGTTGGCAAACGGCGTTAGCTGATAGTCGATGTCTTCACCGGGAAACCACCGACGGAAGATCTGTCGCTCGGAGAACTTCGTGGTCTCGCCCCCTCGCTGTTTCCCGTAGACAAGTGCGACGTCCTCATCGTCGAACTTCTCTAGGAGCCGCTTGAGCCAGTCGACGCGCTTGGGGTAGCAGTGTGCGCTGATGAACACACAGAACTCGCCGTTAGCAGCCTCACAGCCGTAGTTGAGCGCACGACCGAAAGAGAATTTCTCGGGAGAAATGTATACAATCTCCTCGACTGGATATTGTTCGGCAACTTCTAGTGTGCCATCCGTCGAACCGGAGTCGACGAGAATTATTTCGTAGTCGGTAAACGTCTGATTCACGATCCCGTGGAGTAATTTACCGATGTACTCGCGTTCGTTATAACACCGTATTATAATAGATGCGGTGGGGATCGACATGCAGTTGCGCGAATATAGGCAGAACTGTGTTGTAAGGATTACGAACGAGTTGTCTCTATTGAATTACTAGGCTGCGTCAAGGCGGGTCGTAAACATAGGATTATGAATGGAGTGAGTGCCGGTTTGATAGAGACCTCACTCTTGCAACACCTAGTTATTGAATTATTGCCATTTACTGTGGTTAAGCTCCTTAAGAAGTAGTCTCACATAATCACTCAACACATTGTTTCCAGTAGGATTTACCATTTGATCTAGAAACTTTTCTATGTTAGATTTACTGTAGTAGTTTACCTCATCTCTCTCTAATATAATTGACAACTTATGGTACAATTCATCGAGACTTTGCACAGTTGTTTCCGGAATGTAGTGGGCGAGAGTTGTGTGGTACGAGTGTACGAATTCGAGTGCCAATACGGGTTTTCTGTGTTTTACCGCCTCAAAGACGATACTCGAACCAACATCTAGGAATACATCACCCCATTCAAGAAGTGCCGTTGATGAAACAGATTCGTCAATCACTAGAACGTTATCCAAATCCTCAATTGTGCCTGATGAATTGGATAGCATTCTCCCGCTCGGATGTTCTTTTGCTACGATGAACACTTGGTCTATAGCAGACAAAAACTTTATTGTGGTATTTACCATTTTTGGCGAAACAAAATACCGTGGATTACGAAGGAACACCACAAGTTTGAGCACATCACCATCAACGCTAAGGTCTGGAGAGGTTGGGGCAATGGATGCGTTCACACCTAACCATTCGTCGTTGTACCGTGGCGAACCAAGGACATGTAATGCACTGTCATCTACGAAGGGACGCCACCGTTTGGCTGTTATCTCATTCGGTGTAACAATAGCGTCGAACATTCGGTACTTTCTGTATTCCTTATATGAGTGGCTGAATAACAATTCAGTCACTGCTGGTCCATACGGTTGTTCGGCGAGACGTTTGTATTCTGTCGGGGCACAAACATTGTCATTAACTGGTTCAAGAGCATTTTGCACCATCTTCTGATTGTAGAATGCGTTGAAGAATGGACTGTCCCCGTGGGGAAGACAAACGGTAGAAAATCGATCGCCGAATCGATTGATCAACTGTTGGGTTATCGGATTAATCGTCCAATCAACTGCGAGAACAGCATTCTCACAGGAATCGATTCTATCGAATAACTTCCTCGATTTATACTCGGCTGACGCCCCTTCACCGCCAACCAAAGACCAAATTTTATTTTTCGGTAGTTGGTCTGGCAGACGGCGGCCTACTGATTCCGCAGAAACGATTGCCGTTGAAACGGCTCGCTCCAGCATTGATCCTGAGGAATCGTCAGAAGCTTCGACTAGGCTATCAACATGATATATGTTTAGATCATCGTATTGCTTTAAGAACTCTATCCGATAATCAGATAGTAAGTTCGGGTTTGAGAGAAGAACAACGTCTGCAGGAATATCAGACGTTTCCGCCCACTTGTATATAATCGGAACGCGATGATCTATTTCGTTGTGATGGTACAGAAGGAAAAATACACGTGACTCCTCACTCATGCGATATTCGTTCTATTGTAAGTACAAAAAAGCACGCTTCGATCTGTAAGAGACAGCTTGGATGGTGCATTTTTCATCGTGTCAAGCCCATAACTGCGTACTGGCACCAAAATAGTAGAGAGGCCACCAGCAGGCTTGGTCGAAAAGCACACTCATAATATAATTTAAGACTACGAAATGTATATTTTACGTGAGGTATAAACTGCATAAAATCCGATTGGGTAAAAATAACGCAACTACGTTCACTTAGGTAATATCTCTCAAATCAGGATGACCTTCCACTTCGGATATGCCCATTGGCAACTCTGCCATATCAGTGGACGATACAATCCCCTCTCGGATCTGCTGCCACTTCCGGTGTCTAACCTTAACCAAAACTGGTATTTTGTCCAAATCCAAAATTTTTGCTATACTTAATCTGTGGCGCCCCTGGTCCTCGTAGAGAAGTTGGCCGTTTCGGCCAATGTTTACCGTAACTTCATCCAATGGGTTGTCACCTAGAGATTTGCTCGTTCTGTACCCATTGTCCCTAATCGTAGCGTATAATTCATCCACTTTGGAAAGTTTAGATTCGAGGTCATCGATCGAATCACATCCGTATGATTGATACCCTTCGAATATTCGGTTCCTATGGATCTGATAGAAGGAAGTCTCTTCCCACTGGTATCCGTCTTCGAATCGTGTCTTAATAGCGTCATATTCTGCGAGCTCGGTAAACTCGTTATTTCCACTGTCCCACGATCCGTCAACAACAATCCCAAAAGAGAAATCGTGAAATGCATCAAAGTGATCAAGGTGTTTGTGATCGTTAGGTGTCGATCGCCATAGCCGATTACCTGTTAAATATATAATATTTCTAGGATCCACGAAAATTGTTTTTTGTGAATCAGCGTCGGTTGTATCGGCACTTCGGGCTAATCGAGATTTATTCCAGCTCCAATAACTCGTGTGGAGAAAGATGCGCGCGCTGGCTAAGAAAGTTCCAATACCGTGTTTATCAACGATCTCTATTGCACGTTTGATCATATTCTATAGTTCACCCAAAGGGTACCGCTGACAAAATATATTCCTCTTGGTGCTGGTGAACCACTAGATGCGTCGGAATACTGCACCAAACATATCAATTAGAAGCGGGAGGCGGTGAAATATTGGTTGATGATCCGTCTTTAGGCAAGTCCAGTAGTAATATGTGTATTGGTGTTATGCGTGAAAGTATTATTGCTGACTGTTGTGGAGTTCAGCCGTCTGCTGTGCCGAGTGTCATCGTGATTAGTTCTAAGACCTCGATTCAGGCAATTCAACTGCTCTGAACGGCGATTTTCAACGCTTATCGACGGAATTGAGAATTGCTGGGAGTATTAACTAAAGACGAACGATTGGTGGACGTGGAGAACCACCATTTATTAGTTAATTTAGGCTCTGGTGAATCACTAGACTGTATCCCGAATTGGTTCGTCAAAACTAGGGAGAGGAAGCGGGAAACTGTCGATGCTCTATGCCGAAAATCTCTCGCTTCACGACAAAAGCAGTCACGTTGGATAAAATGTTGTTGGTGGACAAGTCGAAGCCGCCTACGCGCTCGTTTCGCTCCACTGTCTACGGATTTATTTCGATGAATTCTACCGCAACGCCCTCAATCTCCTAAGCGAAATGCCGCATATTCTCGCCGAGATCGGACTTGAAAAGGACGATTTCCCTGATCATTCAACGCTGGTTAAGGCGTTTGATAGGTTTCAGATGAAGGTCTAGCGAGTGCTGCTCCGACTCTCGTCGGAGCTGCACGACCTCTCTGGTCGTGCCGCTATCGATGCCACGTTTTTCAATATCGACGACGACAAAACGATACCGCTGGCCACACTTGCCGAGTTCATTACTGACTAAAATTGAATCGGTTCTTCTCGAAGGCCTTGTCGAGAGCCTCGACGCAGGCTGCCTCGAGGCACTCTGTGGCGAGAAACACGCACACGGCAACGGTGAACAACACTTCCAACGCCGCGGTACCGATACCCGCACAGCCGTCACGACCGCCGGGGACCACGAGTTCAGCCCCACTACGTTGAGGATACCGCCGCCGAACACAACGAATCCAGTTACTTCCGGCCCATAGAAGGTGTTCTCAGCTTCGACGGGCAAAACCGCTATCAGCAGGACATCGCGGCCACTAGTGTCGATGACGCCACCTTGCTTACCTACCCTGATGCTACTGACCACGGCGACGGCATCTTCGAAAGGATGTTGTCGCCAACCACCATCAACCGCCGTGTCAGGGAATACGGCGGTAAGCTCAAGCAGTTCTTCCAGACTGTGTCGCTGATACAGAAGCTAACGCTTTCATTCCTGATGGCACAAAATGCTACAGCCGGGACGACGACCGTTCGTACCACTCAATTCAAGCGACGCTCGGCGAAGATACTGCCGACAAGTCACGCTCTCTGCTGGATCTCTCGGTGAACGCTGATTGGTTCAAGAGAGCCGACGAACTCGATGAGATGGACGCAGTCACTGACGACTTGGCAGCCCGCGGTTCGGGTAAGCGTCTCCTGAACTACAGCACCCGTATCTGATATTCACATGAACTCTCGGAGATGGTTTCTCTTGATTTGTCAACTCTATTTCGCTCTTCGTAAAGCAATCACGAAGCGTTTGGTCCCAATGGAGCGTACATCAGCACGGCTCTGAAGCAGCGTTCGAAAAGTACCGATTATTTATGCTTAATATACATACATCCAAAGGTATGCAAACGATAGAAATAATCGGGCCTCCTGGAGCGGGAAAAACAACTTATGTTGAAAATATATCTGACCCAAAAATGTATTCAGAGAGGCTCGATACTTTTACCAGATCACTTCCCAGTGGCCTTTTGTTTCAAAAAATTCCGTTTAATCAATCATTTTCTCGAAGAGTTTTTTCTTATATTCGTCCTCGTTACGAACAAAAGTTTATTTCGCGTTTTCCGGGGTTACTGGAGACAGCAGCACCAATCATCCGCGATTGTAAAAATAAAAAAGGTGTTCTAAATAAAATCTTTGGCGAAGCTGCTTGGTTTGAATTCTTTTTAAATCACTTGGATTCTAATGAAACTTACGTTATTGATGATGGGTTATATCAATACCATCTCCGGCTGTTACTGATAGAAGGATGGACTGCTGAAAGAATCATGAATAAACTCCCTGAACCCGACAAATTCATTTTTATAGATGCGCCCGGAGAAATTTGTCTTGAACGTCAGGACTCCCGCTCAAAAGGTCGGCATCCTAAGCTAACAGGATTGAGTCAAACAGAAGCAATAAACAAAATTGAGACAATGCGATCAGATTCAAAGAGATTTATATCCGAAGCACGCAACCGTGGAATCAAAATTGAAGAATTATATTTTTCTAACTAGTCTCAAAAATATGACTTTTTATGTTTCCAATCATATTTACGTTCCCTCCCCCCCCCTTGTATAACTATGGAAATTGAGAATCCAGAACGATACCTTTCTGAAGAGGGACTAGACGATCTACTCCCAGATCCGTCCATCGATTACGGCGAACTTGGAGCCTATGATTCCGTACAATTGAACATGGAGGAACCGCTGCCTCCGGAATGGGATGATTTAGCAAGACTACATACTATAATACGAGAGCGGAAATTGTTCACAGTGTTGGAATTCGGTTTAGGGTATTCAACGATCGTCATGGCTGATGCACCAGTAGTTGAAAGCGGGTGAAATCCGGAAGTCTGTTCTCTATTGTTTGCGTTATTATAGGATATTTATTTATTGTTATTGTGTTATTACCAATCCACTTTTACTAGTTCTATGGTGATTTATTAGCGTTTCTCATTTAGCACCTCAAACGATTAAACACGGCCCTGTTAAGAGAGCTATTGGCAAAGGACTCCGCCGGCAACAACTGGCCACCTAGCACCTGACTCGACATGTCCTCTCTTTTTATTATTTTTGTCACAGCTTTTCTCTAGTAGTAAGTCAAATTCTTCTTTAGAAATCTCCACTCCATCATGGCCTGAATAATATTGAACATCATATCCCATTTGTTCCAATAATTCAATTGGTTTTTGTGGCGGATCAGAATAAAGCCATGGGTGAAGTTCAACTATCACCACTCGTGGAGAAATTTCCAAGTTTTTTAATACGTCAATTTCTGCACCTTCACAATCAAGCTCTAACACATCACACTTGGGCAAGTTAGCTGGGGAAATAATCTCTGCATCTATTGTATCGCCACCATATACATTCCTTTCTTGACCTACTATCGCATGGTTGACTGTACATACGTCGCGCACGCCATTTATACTCGCTACATGTTTGATTGTTTCAACACTCTCTTTCCCCCCCTCAAAGACAGTTACACTTCCTGTTTCTTTTACGATTTTTGCAGCTCTAACCCCAGTCACCCCATGCCCACCACCTACCGTGACAACAGAATCACCTTGTTGTGTATATCTTTCATGACCTGAGACCATCCCATCTTCATTATTTGGTCGTGATGTTCGCCCAAATAGACCGTCGCCTAATCTTGCTTCTTTCACCTTCACTGAATTACGGGTTTGAAATCCTTTCTTCGGTAGTAAATGCCGTATCTTCCAATGGATATATTTTATAAATTCTTTACCAAATTTAATTATTCCATCTCGTCTTAAAATAAGCGCCCCTCGCTGAATAACTGATCTACTCACAGAAAGCGATTTCTCAGTTAATGGATAAAACATTTCCGATCTGTTCAAAATGTAACCACTGTAAAATGATCATTAATCTGTTAAGATAAGCTAATTCTAAACCAAGATCGCTCATCCGTAGGAGATTGTTGATACTGTTGAGCAGTCGCTGTTAAGTCGAAGAGGACAAGGGCACTGCCAGCGACGGTGGCTCTCGCCTCATCAAGCCGTCTCTAAAGACAAGTTGGCACAGTGCCTCAGAGCGTTCCAGCTCCGCTGGGAATTATATCGAAACGCGGACGAGAGGGACTCAAACACGCTATCAAAGCAACGTTCTGAAATTAACAGTGTACTATCCAAGAGCAATTAATATGGTATAATTTACGCAAGTCCAGTTGAAAGTGATAGTTATTTGATCTATTAAAATGCGTGTGCAACTAAGCAGAGGATCTCGCATGCTGCTAAACGACTGCCGCGCGAAACAGACTTATAATGAACGAGGATATTCTAGCGGCCATGGAAAGTGGCCGACACATCCCGCGGGACGATCTCCCCAGCAGTCCGGAAGAGGCCATTGCAGAAGCCGAGTCTGAGGATAGTCTCTACGCGCCCGAAAGTCTTGTTTCAGACCCTATTCTACGCAAACCACTCGACGAGTATGATGATGATAGCCTCGAAGAGCATGGCCTCAAAGAAGCGAATGAAATTCTCAAGCAGGCGAAAGATGAGCGGAAACATCTATTCAACCGTGTTGATGACATCATCGAACGCCACCTGATCGACGTTGTTCCGAAAGACGACCTCAAACCCCACTCAACATACGATCTCCGACCGATGTGTTGTGCATGGGTCTACCGTTTTGTCGCACCTTCTGGCGGCTACTCCGTTGTGAGTTGGACCGAACTCGCCGACCGCCTGGAAGACGATGAGATCGCCGAATCGCTTGGTTTCGGTGACGACCGACCGAGTGCCAAAACGCTCAGGACACAGTGGAATACTCGTGTCCGCCCGGCGTTCCGTGAACACATCAGGTACACGGCTGCGGAGATCGCTGTCAAAGCAGTAGACTACGAGGTTGAGACTGCCGACAGCATCCGCGAGAACCTGATGCAGGAACACTGGGACGATGATAAAGCCGACCTCGACCCAATCGGCGAGATTGAGCAGGAGATCAAGAACAAAGCATACAGCTTCCAAGCTGATATGATCCAAGATCTCTGTTCGTACGACCGTGACGACTCGGTTGAGTACGACGCCGACCTGTTCACTGACGCAGCTGCGCATATGTGCCGGTTGAACGAGTACGCCGAACAGGGAATCGAGCGTATGGGCAAGGAGTACGGGCTGATCGACGACGAGGGCCGCCACGACGTATTCACACAGCAGACATTCAGACGGACTATTCGCAACGTCGAGCGCGTAAAGGTGGGCGGCTACGACTGGGACAACTCTGAGTCCTATGGTGCTCGTTGGATGAAGCCACACGACCTCGTTGACCCTGCACTGGTTGAAGGTGAGATGCGCGAAGCGTTAGAGGAAGAATGGACGATCAACCCGCACGACCCGGACGGCGAGACCGACATCTGGCACTGTCGGACCGAAGACGGCATCGAGCAGCAGATTGACTGGCTGAAATCAGAGGGAGTTATCGACGAGAATCAGTCGTTCGATCTCCGAATCGACTACACCACTCACAACTACAACCGCCATTCCACGACGGACAGCATCGTTCCCATAGGCGTTCATAAGCAGAGCTACCTTGAGACTGGCTACGCCTGGAAGGAGCTGCAAGCCACAATCAAGATCAACGGGCGTGCGTTCGTGATCGCGTCGGTCAACTACCTGCCGACGAACAAGCAGTTCCAGTGCGTACGCTATCTGATCGACCGCGCCCAGGAACTCGTGAACGTCGATACAGTGTTGGGTGATGCTGAGTTCTGTACCGTCGCTATCTCGCGGTATGCGGCGCACAGAGGCTGTGACTACGTTCTCCGAAAAGGTGCGAGTGAGTCGGTCAAATCAACCATCGAGGAGGATATTTCCGGAGATGCCGACTGGGTAGATGACTGGACGATGATCACCGATGGTCGCTTTGACCACATCGACACCACGCTGGTAGCACTGGAAAAGAACTTCAAGAGCTACCACGGCGACGATGATGGGGAAGACGACGAAGACGACAATCCAAACACCACGCTCGACGAGTACGGCGCGGACGGCGAGGAGGAAGTTTCGCCAAAAGGACAGATAACGCTCGAAGAGGCTATCGAAGAAGGCCGGTACGACAGCGAAGACATCGACTATTTCACGATGATCACGAACAAGTCGGTGGACTGGGCTGGAATCAACCCACAGGAGAAGCCTGTAGCACACGACCCGTCCGGCAGTGCTTGGGGGATTGGACGCCATTACCGGGATCGCTGGGGCGTTGAAACCGCATTTCGTGACCGGAAAGAGAAGTTCCAAGCACAGACGACCTCCAGAGACCTCGGCTACCGTCGCTACCTTTGGATGATCTCGACGTTGATCTACAACGGCTGGGTACTGCTGAACACAGCAGTCGCAGAGCAAAGCCCAACTCGTGACTACGACGAGATAGTGGTCAAGCAGAACACCTACCTCGATGAGATCGACCGCCGTGTGCTGAGTGGCCTGAGCCTCAACATCGAGTTCCCTGACGTGGAATACGACTAGGGAAATTCTCCTATCGTGGTAGCAAGACCGTGAGCCGCAGCACTCGGTAGGACTGGTTCGTTTGCGGTGATCGGTCGGCGTTGAGACTGTTTCTTATCAGAATTGTCGCACTTCTGAGAATAGAGTTCGTGTTCGGTCGGTGATCGGCAGCGATTCCGAGAGAATCAGTTCTGTTTTTGACCCGTGCTTTCAACTACTGATGCACTGCAAAAAAACGAAAAAGAATGGGATGAGATCAGTAATAAGCCAGAGGTGCGAAATCGAAAGCAATTCGAAATCGTGGCAGTTGACGGTTCACAAGAATGGATAAATCACTGGGAAAAAAAGATGCCAAAAAGACTTCAAGATCGAATTCAGTTACACTACAGCCCAGTTGAGGTGGGAACATTCAATGGCCGTATGTGCCATTATTATACAGAGCTACCAGATGTCGTCCCAGATTTCATATATTTAGACGGACCACACCCTAAACAGGTAGAGGGAGACATCAACGGCCTTACATTCCAGTGCGAAGAGCGTACTGTCATGGCAGCCGATCTGTTGATGATGGAACCCACTTTTCTTCCTGGAATATTTATACTCGTAGACGGTCGTACTAATAACGCTAGGTTCTTAGAACGTAACTTTTCTCGAGATTTCAAAACAAAAAGGTATGATTCGAGTGATATTACTACAATGGAATTAGCAACAGAACGTCTTGGAGGTGAAAAACCAGAAGGTGAGATTGCAGAATATGATCCTGGAAAAACGTGGCGAACAAGTTGGTGACACTTAGTGGTGGCCCCTATCCAGTTAATCAAATTGTTTGCCAATTACACTAAAATAAACTGACACGGTATCGGTGCGTGAGCTTCTTTTAGTGTGAAAACGAAAATTTAATATTGCCGACTCAATGAAAAACAAACAGTATATAGACTGAGATAAGCTAAAATGACAAAAAATGAAAATTTATCCAAAGGAAGTGTTGAAAGTTTTGGAGAAACTTGGGAAAACAGTGCCGAGGGAGAATATAACCACTGGACACCCTACAGACCAAAAAATCAAATACAGCTTACATTCCAGCAACACTGGCGGCTGTTCAAAGATATCCTTCGACAAGACGGTATCCTGAATGGTGACGTATTAGAGGTTGGAAGTGGCCGTGGTACCATATCAAGTTACTTCGCAGATAACGGTTTTAATTGCCACTTATTGGATTCATCACATGACGCGTTAACAACGGCTCGATCGATATTTGCCCAAAATAATCATCAGGCGACATACTGTGTTGGAGATGCAGAAAATCTCCCATATCCTGAAAATCAATTCGATGTTGTCACGAGTATTGGACTGCTAGAACATTTTGATAATATTGAAACTTGTCTTAAAGAACAAATGCGAGTCCTTGATTCAGGGGGGCGCTTCATAGCATACGTTCGACCGAAGCAACCAGACAACGTACAAGAGTACTTCGCAGGAATAAATAAAGTGATTAATATTCTTGCAGACATTCGTGGTTGGGAAGGGGAACAAGCAGACCTTTACCGAACCTACTACGGTTCTGAGGTGTATAAACCGATATTAAAAAAATATAATGGGGCTGATATCGAATCCATGGGTGTTCAGCCGATTCCTGAAATATCACATTCACCAGAGTTTCCGTTCACACTAATGCCACAGCCTGCAGAGATTGTAGTCACACGGTTACTTGAGGGGGGAATTTGGGCAAGAAAAAAGTTCTTAGATCATGATCCATGGGTTTGTAAAGAAGACTTTGGACAAGCTTTCGTAGTGACATGTCTGAAGAAACAACATGAAAACTGATTTTCTGGGTGTGATTCCCGCTCGGTCAGGGTCAAAAGGTGTCGAACAGAAAAATATCAGGGAGGTTAATGGAAAACCACTCTTAGAACATACAATTGAACACGCAAAAAACAGTGAAAAATTGTCCGACTTTCTCGTGTCGACTGATTCGGAAGAGTTCGCTACGCTGGCTCGTGAGTGTGGTGCACCAGTCCCATTTATTCGCCCTGCAGAGTTGGCTACAGATACTGCACTCACAGTTGATGTTTTAGAACATTCGATTAAAACATACGAACAAACGAACGACACAACTGTTGCTGCAACTGTTCTCCTGCAACCGACTGTACCGTGTCGACTCCCTGCCGACATCGACAAAGCTATTCAACGATTTGAGTCATTCAAAGATCCTACATCTCTAATTAGCTGTTATAATGTGACCGAAGAGGCCCACCCAAACATTATGTATAAAAAGAAAGGCGAATACTTTGAACCATTGAATAGATCTCACCCACGCCGACGTCAAAAGTTTGAACCCGTATACCTTCGAAATGGTGCGATATATATTGCTAGCAGAGACTTAATAATTAAAGAAGGAAAGCTCTATACTGATCATCCAATCAGTTATGAAATGCCCCGTTCACGATCAATAAATATTGACGAACCAATAGACTTGAGGCTTGCTGAAGTATTTTTCAATGATCGAAATGAAAATCTGATTGACAAATAGTATTTCTTCACCACATCCTAAAATTTGTTAATTGACATTATGTATTTTTCTGGAAATACTCAATAAGTTGTTCTGCTGCGTGGCACCACGCAACTTGTGTGGCTTCTTTGGTAATACCGCCTATGTGGGGAGTTATGATCGTTTGATCTTGTCCCTCAGAAATCGCCCACTGTCGAAACTCATTTTGTTCTTTGTCTCGCACTTCGTTTGCGATGACATCTGTGGCATAATAGGCATCAGAATTTTCTTCTAAGAAAGAAATTAGAGCCTGTTCGTTTACTAGTTCACCTCTTGAGGTATTAACTAAAACAACATCTGATCTCATGTTTTGCAAGGCTGACTCATCTAGCAGACCTCTCGTCTCATCTGTAACGTGGACGTGTAGGCTAATCACGTGAGACTCCTCAAGTAGAGTATCAAGGTCATCAACTTGATCAACCCATGTTTCTTCAATATCCACATATGGATCATAAACTAATATTTTACTACCATACGGACGACAAAACTCAGCAAACATTGAGCCGAGCCTCCCATAACCTATAATTCCAATCGTGAGATGGTCCATTTGGCGACCGATAAATTGCTCATAATCCCAGTATCCGTCTCTGACCGAATCCCAACTCTGAGGGATGTTTCGCACACCAGCGAACATCAACCCGACTGCAAGTTCCGATGTTGACGGTATCTTTCGAAGAAGTTCATTTTCATCTTTCAGCGATAAGATATCGATACCGTTCTGCTCTACAGCTTCCGAATCAATATGCGTAGTCCCTGTTGAGGAAGTACATATTACGTCAAGTGCATTCGCTTCATCAAGCAATTCTTTTGAGAGATAAACATTAGATTTGTTCGGGTTCGTGTAGATCGCGTCAGCATCAGAAATATGCTTCCGAACCTCGGAGCTGGTTGGATTGCCTAAATAAGTCACTTTCCCCGATTTTTCAAGAATGTCTCTTAGACCCTCAACGTGCTCAATCGGTGAGATTACTAGTGTATGGTTATTCATGTTCATGGAAATACCAGTACTTTATTCAGAGTTCTCGATTTTAGAATGGTCCCAGTTATATACCCACTCTTGTCGACCAGGGTCATAACTCGCAAACCTACCTCGATAATAATCACGGTTGAGCACCTCTTGATGGGTCAACTCCCGGTGCTCATGGCCTCTTAATGTCTCCAACTCTATTCCTCTCTCCGGCAGATCCGTTTTTATATATTCCAATTGCTTCTCCTGTGATTGATTCGCGAACTCACGCAGTTCCGAGAGCAATTCGGGCGTAATCGAGACCGGCCCGTCCTTTGATTCCTTGGGATCAAGGATTGTGAAATGGCGTTCGACGATATCCGCACCGAGAGCGATTGCTGCTTTTGCCGCTAGGACTCCGTCACGCTCAACTAGCGTATGATCGGACCAGCCTATCGTCGGAGTGAATTGTTGAAGCCATTCCATGCGATAGAGGTTACACATCCGTAGTTCGTTCGGATAGCTTGTCACACAATGGAAAAACGTAAAGTCTACGTCCATCTCTGAGAGCATCTCTGCCGTCTCCTCGATCTCCTCGTCGTAGGTTGCTCCTGTCGAAATTAAGAGACGGTCGAACTCTTGGGCGAGCTCACGCAACATCGGTTTGCTCGCACAGTCATAACTCGCTACTTTTACGACACGCTCTGGCCACGGTAACGAGGACACCATCGGAATTCGCTTTCTGGAGAAAACAGTTGTTAGCGGTGTGATTCCGTGTGCTTCGCACGTCTCGATAAAAAACCGATGATCTTTTTCCGTAAGTTCGAGGTCCGCGAGTCGTTCGTATTCTGGCTTATACGGGCGTTCAATGGTTTTTGTGACCCCATTGTGTTCGACTTCACCAGTTTCAAATCGTCCGCGTGGAGTGAGGTCGTCAGCGAATATTGTTTGAATCTTAGCGTAATCGGCCCCTGCATCGGCAGCGGCTTCCACCATTTCTTCTAATGTCTCCCGAGAGCCATTGTGATTCTGACACAGTTCGGCGATGAGTTCAGTCATTGTAGGTTACCTATGTTCTTGAGAAAGTGGCGTGATATACCTTTTGCGACGAGGTCAACTCCATCCAGCGTTCCATGCGCCTGACGGATATCTTGTTTCAGCTTTCTCATATTATCGATGCAATCGCCTCGGAATTGATGAAGTTCCTCAAGAGATTGCCCGGAATATATCTGAGCGATCCCTAAGTCCTCCAACCTCCTATTATTATAATATATTTCTGGATCATCACCATCTTGCCATTCAGGGATTAACAGTGGTGTTTCGGTGAAGATTGACAGCCATACTGAACCCCACCCTGAACGCGCAACATGCCATTTGATTTCTTCATGACC
>LKMJ01003575.1_pt1 | contig 14483 bp, 12 predicted proteins | sample 643391 | NCBI WGS metagenome assembly LKMJ01 (sample SAMN04112250, study PRJNA286221) | soda lake metagenome | biome: soda lake; feature: Kulunda Steppe; material: water; isolation source: sample PL-Br10 brine of Picturesque Lake | place: Russia: Kulunda steppe | collected 2010-07
GCCCAGTTGCTGGATATTACGCTAACCCAGCGCGGGGAATCTGCCGGTGCCCCCATCCCGATGGCCGGCGTGCCAGCGCATAGCCATGAAGGTTATCTGGCGCGATTGCTTAAACAAGGCCAGTCGGTCGCTATCTGTGAGCAAACAGGCGATCCGGCTGCCAGCAAGGGTCCCGTCGAACGCAAAGTGGTGCGCGTCATCACACCGGGCACCGTCACTGACGAGGCCCTGCTGGATACCCGCAAGCGTCATTTGCTGGCGGCATTAAATTGGCAGGAAAACCACTGGGGAATTAGCACCCTTGAGCTAGCAAGCGGGCACTTTGCGATTAGCGAGGGGCAGGGTCATGAGGCGCTTGCAGCAGAGCTTGAGCGGCTGCGGCCAGTTGAGCTGTTAATCGATGAAACCGCTGAGCCACCGAGTACACTCACGCAAGACTGTGGGGTCACTCCCCGTCCACCCTGGCATTTTGCTGCAGATGCCGGGCTGCGCAACCTCAGCGAGCATTTCAAAACAAAGGACCTCAACGGTTTCGGCGTACCCGGCGCCTCCGTTGGCGTTGGGGCTGCCGGCGCGATCCTGCAGTACGTGATTGAAACCCAACGCGCCGCCCTGCCACATATTCGCGCCCTGCAGGTCGAGCGATTTGATGAGGCAATCAGCATCGATGCGGCCAGCCGGCGCAATTTGGAGCTAGAACAAAACCTACAGGGCCAACACAGTCATACGCTGGCCGGCGTACTGGATGTAACCGTCACGCCCATGGGTGGGCGACTGTTGCGGCGCTGGATTCATCGCCCACTGCGCGATCGCTCCGCGCTAAAGGCTCGGCAAACGGTTATCTCTGAGCTGCGCGGTGGTGGCTATAATTCGCTGCGCGATGCACTGCGCCCATTGGCAGACATTGAGCGCATTAGCGCACGAATTGCCATGGCCACGGCACGCCCGCGTGATCTCGCCGGCTTACGCGATACCCTGCATGGGCTTCCTGAACTGGCTGCTGTAGTGCAGGGTTTCTCAACGCCGCGTATTCGTGAGTTGGCGCAGTCTGCGGCGCCTCAGCCTGACCTTTGCGCCACACTGACCCGTGCACTCGTTGAGCAACCGCCTGTGATCCTTCGTGATGGGGGTGTCATCGCCAATGGCTACGATGACACGCTCGATGAGCTGCGCACGCTAGCCCAAGGTGCTGATCAATTTCTAATTGACCTTGAACAACGTGAGCGCGAGCAAACCGGCATTAGCAGCCTAAGGGTCGGGTTTAATCGAGTACATGGGTATTACATCGAAATCAATCGCAGCCAAAGTGAGCAGGCCCCTGATCGCTACACCCGCCGGCAAACGCTTAAATCCAGTGAGCGATTCATTACTCCAGAACTAAAGCAATTTGAGGATCAGGTGCTCTCTGCACGTGAACGCGCGCTAGCTAGAGAAAAACAACTTTATGATGCGCTCATCGAATCGCTAGCCGGACAAATCGATGCCCTTCTCACCCTTGGTGCGGCACTGGCAGAGCTCGACACACTGGCCGCGCTTGCTGAGCGGGCAGAAACGCTGCAATACGTCTGCCCCGTGCTCGACAACAAACCGGGCATTGAAATTGAGACGGGGCGCCATCCGGTGGTGGAGCATCATACCGAAACGCCGTTTGTACCCAATGACATTACACTGGATGACACCACCCGAATGCTGATCATTACCGGGCCAAACATGGGCGGCAAATCGACCTATATGCGGCAGATTGCGTTGCTCACGCTCTTGGCCCATATGGGCAGCCATGTGCCTGCAAAATCGGCCCGGTTTGGGCCAATAGATCGCATCTTTACGCGAATTGGCGCCTCTGATGACCTCGCCGGTGGCCGTTCAACCTTCATGGTTGAAATGACGGAAACCGCCAATATTCTAAACAACGCGACGCCGCAAAGTCTTGTACTGCTCGATGAAATTGGCCGAGGCACAAGCACATTTGACGGGCTCGCTCTCGCTTGGGCAACGGCTGCAGCGCTCTGCCGCAACATCAACGCATTCACTCTGTTTGCGACCCATTATTTTGAAATGACCGCCTTACCTGAGCAGTTTCCCACCGCCGCAAATTGCCATCTCGAGGCGGTGGAGCATGGCGATCATATTGTGTTTTTGCACGCGGTGCGCGAGGGCGCTGCTTCGAAAAGCTATGGGCTACAGGTGGCCGCGCTGGCCGGGGTGCCACTCCATGTGCTCGATTCGGCTCGACAAAAGCTGTCGCAGCTAGAAGCGCAAAGCACCGAACAGCCTCAGCTACCTTTGTTCACGCCTGCGCCAGCCGACTCACCATTAACAGAGAAGCTGCGCGGTATCGATCCTGATAATCTTACGCCACGGGAGGCGCAGGCAGCCCTTTATGCACTTAAAGCACTTTTGAATGACAAACCGCACTGAGCGTAGGTTGATGCGCCATGGCAATGGCCCTAGGATTTCGACATGACTTATGTAGTAACTGAAAACTGTATCAAATGTAAGTACACCGACTGCGTCGAGGTCTGCCCGGTTGACTGCTTTCATGAGGGGCCCAATTTTTTGGTAATTGACCCGGATGAATGCATCGATTGCACCCTGTGCGAGCCTGAATGCCCAGCTGAGGCGATTTATTCCGAAGATGACCTACCCAAGGAAATGGACCATTTCCTAGAGCTCAATGCGGAGTTATCGCAAAACTGGCCGGTCATTACCGAAGCAAAAGATCCACCAGCAGATGCAGAAGAGTGGGACGGCAAACCAGACAAGCTGCAGCATCTCGAGCGATAATTCGCCTACCCCCGTGGGTGGTGGGCCGCATGTAATGCTTGCAGCCGCGCCCGGGCCACGTGAGTGTAAACCTGCGTGGTTGAGATATCGCTGTGCCCAAGTAACATCTGTACTACGCGGATATCTGCGCCATGGTTGAGCAGATGGGTTGCAAATGAGTGACGCAGTGTGTGCGGCGACAGGGCTTTAGCGATGCCTGCACTGAGCGCGTAGTGCTTAACCCGATACCAAAACGCCTGCCGGGTCATTCCCGCCCCGCGGGCCGTTAGAAAAACCAAGGCGCTGCCGGAGCCCCGCGCCAATTCAGGCCGCGCGCCCACTAGGTACTGCTCAACGGCCTGCACCGCTTCCTCACCTAGCGGCACTAGCCGCTCCTTACCGCCCTTGCCGATAATACGAACCACGCCCTGCTGCAGGTTGATCTGGTCCAAACGCAGACCAATGAGCTCTGAGACTCGTAACCCGGTGGCATACAACACCTCAAGCATGCAGTAATCACGCTGCCCAATGGAAGTAGAGCGATCTGGCGCGGCTAACAGCTGTTCAACCTCGGCTTCAGTCAGCGCATCGGGCAACGGTCGATCCGCTTTGGGGGGCGCAACCTGCGCGGTGGGATCCTCGGTGACCTGACCGCTACGGGCGGCGTAGCGATAAAAGGCGCGTAAGCTTGAGAGCAGACGAGCGCTCGTGCGACGGCTAGCCCCTTCTGCCACCCGCGCGGCAAGGTAGCTCATCACCTCAACTCGACCCACCTTTAATAAATCAGCCGATTGACCCGCTTCTTGGAGCCAGGCAGCAAAGCCTTGCAGATCGCTGCGATAAGCAGCAAGCGTATTGTCCGCAAGGCCGCGCTCCATCCATACCGCATCACAAAATGCGGTAATGGCCGCCTCCGTCATCAGTCACCCTTATCTTCAGACGGCACGATACTGGCGGCTTTTTCAGCAAACCCTCTCAGCATTTCCAACGGCAATGGGAAAACAATGGTTGAAGCATTATCAACGGAGATATCACTCAAGGTTTGTAAGTAGCGTAACTGAATGGCCTGCGGGTTGGTTGACAAGACATCAGCTGCCTTCAAGATCTGCTGCGATGCCTCAAACTCGCCCTGGGCATGAATCACTTTTGCCCGTCGATTTCGCTCAGCTTCGGCCTGCCGGGCAATCGCACGAATCATTGACTCATCTAGGTCCACGTGCTTGATTTCAACATTCGCAACCTTAATACCCCAGGCATCGGTCTGCGAATCAAGGATCGACTGAATATCCTCATTTAACTTATCCCGCTCGGAGAGCATCTCATCGAGATCATGCTTGCCCAGTACCGAGCGCAGCGTGGTTTGGGCCAGCTGACTGGTCGCCGCCGCAAAATCTTCAACGTGAATCACTGCCCGCTCAGGATCAACAACGCGGTAGTAGAGCACCGCATTGACCTTCACCGTAACGTTATCTTTAGAAATCACATCCTGTGAAGGGACATCGAGCGTTATCACGCGCAAATCGATTTTTACGACCTGCTGGATCACCGGAATGATCAAACGCAAGCCAGGGCCTTTGACTTTCCAAAACCGACCCAGCAAAAACACCACACCTCGTTCGTATTCGCGAAAGACGCGAAACGAGGCAACAATAATCCCTAATACGACCAGCGCTACGATGAGCACCGGGATACCTGCCATGTCCATAAAAACTCCCATAAAATCAATGCGCCTATTATGTGCCTAAATCATAGACCCACAACAAGCGCATTCGTTTCGAAAAGACTTCTCAGCCCTCGAACTAACGCCAGTTCACTCGATCCATCAAACGCACGGCAGCGGGATTATTCTCGCCAAGGCGACTCACATTCAATGGGTCTGTTTTGATTGATGCCCATGGCTTAATTGAGTCCACCGGCTCAACCCCTTCCACCACAGGAAACTCATTATTGCCGAGGCCAAATAGGGCCTGCGCTTCATCTGACGCGAGAAACTCAAGAAAAGCGACTGCTGACTCGGGATTAGGCGAAGTGGCAATTACCCCAGCGCCAGCCACATTACTATGCGTACCGCGATCATCCTGATTGGGAAAAATAACGCCCGTGCGTTCGGCCACCACACGATCGGCCGAATCATCCGATAAGCTAAGGCGCACCCAGTAGTAATGATTTGCCACTGCGAGGCTGCATTCGCCGGCCGCAACCGCGCGAATCTGATCTGTATCACCACCCTGCGGGGTGCGTGCCAAATTCGCCATTAAGCCTCTGGCCCATGATTCTGTTTCTTCTTCTCCGTAAATATGGATAAAAGCGGCAATGAGCGATTGGTTGTAGATGTTGCTCGAGGACCGAATACACACCTTCCCGTGAAACTGCTCATCGGTGAGCTCCTCATAACGGCTAAGCGGTGGCTCTGAGTATTCGGATTTATCATAGAAGATGACTCTTACCCGCTGACTAAAACCAAACCACAGGTTATCAGGGTGACGTAATTCCTCAGGTATTCGTGCCTCAAGCACGGTAGACTCGGCCGGTGCGAGCAAGCCTGCCGCCTCTGCCCGATACAAACGCCCTGCATCCACAGTCAGCAGAATGTCTGCCGGGCTCGCCACGCCTTCCCGCTGTATGCGCTCAATGAGCTGATCCGAACTACCTTGCAGTACGTTGACCTCAATACCGGTCTGCTCGGTAAATAACGCATAAATCTGCTCATCCGAATCATAATGCCGCGCCGAATAAACATTCAGATCCGCACTCATCGCTGCCGCCCCGCCCGTTATCATTGCGGCACTTAGGCCAACAGCAGCCAAACGATGCATCATTAACACGGGATTAGCTCCTAATTGCGAATAATTCTCATTTATAAAATAGTTTACCAAAATGAGAATGACTTGCAAACACGACCTTGAATCATTGACACTATTGTAATGAGTGCTAAACAAGACGCCTTAGTTTCTCGCTTCCCGGCTGGCGGTGTTGCCGCGGTCCATGCGCCCTGCCCAACACCGAATGGCGATGCGCTCAGTCTAGAGAAAATCAGCCATTCGTTTGATACGGTCACCGCCGCAAGAGACATCAACCTTAGCGTTGAACCTGAGGAGCTGCTCTGCCTCCTCGGCCCTTCCGGCTGCGGAAAAACAACGCTCCTGCGCTTCGCAGCCGGCCTTGAACGGCCGCAACAGGGTCGTGTGCGCATTGGCAGCCAGGTGATGTCTGACTCACACACTAGCGCATGGGTGCCGCCTGAGCAGCGCCATGTGGGGCTCGTTTTTCAAGATGCAGTGCTCTTTCCACACCTTAGCGTGCTAGACAACGTGGGATTTGGCCTCCCCAAAGTTTCCCCCAAAGAGCGCGAGCAACGATCTCGAGCGTTGCTTGCCCAGCTCGGGTTAGCACCCTTTGCAGAAAGCTATCCGCACGTCCTCTCTGGGGGGCAGCAACAGCGAGTGGCATTAGCGCGCGCCCTGGCCACCTCGCCGCGCATCATGCTCCTTGATGAACCATTCTCCGGCCTGGATGCACGTCTGCGCGATCGTATTCGCGATGACACCCTGCATCTTTTAAAGCGTAACGGCACCGCGACCTTACTCGTCACCCACGACCCGGAAGAAGCCTTATTTATGGCAGACCGCATCGCCATCATGCGTGATGGCGTTATTGTGCAGCAAGGCAGCCCTACCGATATTTACTGTAACCCACAAGATCCTTTTGTGGTGCGGTTTTTTGGTGATGTCAATGAGCTCCGCGGCACCGTAACCAGTGGGCGTGTTGACACCCCCCTTGGCCCCATTGAGGCACGGCATTTACCTGAGGGCACACCGGTGCAGGTACTGATTCGCCCAGAGGCTTTGAGCATTGAGAAACTCGCGGGGCCTAAAGACCATACGCGCAGCCATGTTTTGATGTCTCGACTACTCAGTGGCGCGAGCTTTATTCACCTTTGCGTTCATCAAGGCAATGATGAGTATCACATGCATGCCCACATGCCTGGTGTATTTCTCCCTGATCGGAATGACCCGATCGCCATTCACCTCGACCCGAGCCAGGCATTCATTTTTCCGCTTTAAACGCTATCCGCATGCCCGGGCCGAGACCGTCGCATCGCACGACTGAGCAAAATAACGGGCAGAATACCCACTAAAACAATCGCCAAAGAGGCGGTTGAAGCTTGACTTAAACGCTCATCAGAAGCGAGTTCATACGAGCGCACCGCCAGCGTTGTAAAGTCAAACGGGCGCAGAATGATGGTCGCAGGCAGCTCTTTCATCACATCAACAAAAACCAGAATACCCGCTGCTAACAGACTCCCGCGCATGATCGGGGCATGGACTCGGCGCAACGTACCGCCTGCCGTACGCCCCAGCGTTCTCGATGCCGCATCCATACTGGGGGTAACCTTGGTCAAACTCGCCTGCACCGAGTTATAGGAAACCGCCAGAAAACGCACTAGATAAGCATACACCAGCGCCACACCACTACCTGTCAGCACCAGCCCAACAACCCAGCCAAACTGATCCTGCATGAATACGTAAATGCGCTGATCAAGCCAAGCCAATGGAATAAGGATACCCACCGCAATGACCGCCCCCGGAATGGCATAGCCCATCGAGGCAATACGCACTGCCGCCTCCGTCATCGGCGACGGGGCCATACGCACACCATAAGACAATAAAACTGCCAGCCCAACAGCCCCTAGCGCTGCAACACTTGCTAGGCTGACACTGTTAAACACGTAGCCCACAAATGGCCAACCCAACCGCGCATCGCCAGCGGTGATCGCCATATCGAGCAGCAGAATGGCCGGCAGCACAAAACCCAGCAACACAGGGAGCATACAGGCAACGAAAGCGGCCAAGCGCTTGCCTGCGCTGAGCTCGTAACGTGGCAGCTCCCGATAGCGACGCGAGGTATGGAAAAACTGCGCACGCCCGCGGGAAATGCGCTCTAGAACCAACAAAGCCAGCACGAATAACAGCAAAACACCCGCAAGCTGAGCCGCCGCGGTTTGCTCGCCTAACCCAAACCAAGTGCGATAAATACCGGTGGTGAACGTATCAACCGAAAAAAACTGCACTGCCCCGAATTCATTGAGTGTTTCCATCAACGCCAGCGCAGTCCCCCCAACAATGGCAGGCCTTGCTAGCGGCACAGCAACGGTGGAGAACAACTTCCAAGGCGCCCGCCCCAGCGTGCGGCCTACTTCAAGCACACAGACTGATTGCTCAAGAAATGCAGCACGGGTCAGCAAATAAACATAGGGGTACAGCACCAGGGACAACAAAGTAATTGCACCCCCCAGTGAGCGGATTTGCGGAAACCAGTAATCACCTGCACCCCAACCAAAAAAGTCACGCAAAAACGTTTGCAAAGGCCCGGCAAACTGCAAAAAGTCGGTGTAAGCGTAGGCGATCACATAAGTGGGAACGGCCAGCGGCAATAATAACGCCCACTCAAAAATGCGCTGCCCCGGAAAACGACACATCACTACCAGCCAGGCGGTACCTACCCCAATCACTAAAACTCCGATGCCTACCCCAATCACAAGCATGAGCGTGTTGAACAGGTATCGGGGCAACACCGTGGAGGCAAGGTGTGACCAAATCTCCGGTGACGGCGTAAAGACTTGCATCAAAATCGTGAGCACCGGCATCGCAACGAAAAGCGCCACCACCACGGTCATGGCTGGCCAAACCCCTGATCGCCTGAATGCGAGCAGCAAACGGGCAAGGGGCGGCAGGGTATGTGCGGTGGTGCTCAAAACAAGCTCTCTCCTATCCGGTCACTAACGAATTGAGTACCGTAATGGTACAGATTGTACCGCGGATTTGTCTTGTTTAGGCTATGATGAGGCGATGCATTACGAACGCGACAACATTTGGCGGATGGCGGGTTATGAACCGGGCGAACAGCCAACGGATCATCAGACCATCAAACTCAATACCAACGAAAACCCCTATCCACCGCCTGATGCGGTCATGCAGGCCTTAACAGAAATCCAGGCCGAAGACTTGCGGCGCTATCCCACACCCTCGGCAGCGCGCTTTCGCGCAGCGGCTGCGCAATACCATGGCGTAACACCGGAGCAGATTGTGACCACCAACGGGGGTGATGAGCTGATTCGCCTGGCCCTAACCACGTTTGTTACCCCTGGCCAACCCATCGGCATTGCAGACCCGAGTTACTCGCTTTACTTGACCGCAGCGACTATTCATAACAGCCCAGTCATCAAAGCGCCCTTGGGCGATGACTGGAATCTACCCGAGGATTTTGCACAGCAAATGAACCAGGCGGGTGTTGGCCTTAGTCTGATCGTGAATCCACATGCGCCCAGCGGGCTGCTGCTGGACTCTGCCACTATCGATGCCATTGCAGGCAGGCTAAACGGCGTTTTATTGGTCGACGAGGCTTATGTGGATTTTGCTGACCCGAAACATGATTTGGTACCGCTCGTTAAAAAGCACCATAACCTGCTGATTTTAAGAACGCTGTCAAAAGGGTACTCCCTCGCAGGGCTACGCCTTGGCTATGGCATCGGCGCAGAAAGGTTAATTCATCCGATCGCGTATAAGACGCGCGATAGCTTTAGCGTTGATGTAATTGCTGATCACCTTGGTGCAACGGCGCTTGCCCACCGCAATGCCTACAGCGTGGGCTGGGAGATGGTGCGAGAGAATCGCAACAAACTTATCGCAGCACTCCGTGAGCGGGGCTTTACGGTGCCACCCTCGCAAAGCAACTTTTGCCTAGCTACCGTGCCAGTAAGCGGAAAACCCGCCCGACAGCTCTATTTAGCACTGAAAAAAGCTGGGGTTCTTGTACGCTACTTCAATACCTCCAGGCTCAAGAACCAACTCCGCATCACGGTTGGAACGGCGGAGCAGAACGCCCGTTTGCTTGAAGCGATTGACGCTGCCAATCGCGAATAAACAAACCGCCCAACAAAATACCGCGCGCCGCATTGAACGCGATAAAGGCAAACCACAAGCCATGATTTCCCCAAGGCTGCGTGAGCCACCAGAGTGGCAGGTAAATGAAAATCACGGCTATCAGCATGGTGTCTCGCATTGCCCGCGTACGAGTGGCCCCGATGAATATCCCATCCAACAAGTAAGCAAAGGCAGCCACAACCGGCATCACCATCATCCACAAGAGAAACGCATTTGCCTGCGACCGCACTTCAGGCAAATCCGTGAGCAGAGCAATTAACCCCTCACCTAATAGCCAAAACCCCACACTCATGAGAACCGCGGTCACAACAGACCACTCAAACCCGGCCCGAATCACACGCCAGTAGTCAACACGATCCGCAGCGCCCACTGCACGCCCCACCAGCGACTCAATCGCATGCGCAAAACCATCCAATCCGTAGGAGGCCAGGAGCACAAACTGAAGCAAAACCGCATTACCTGCTAGGGTCACATCGCCCAACCGTGCGCCTTGCGAATGAAAAAAAGCAAAGGCAAAGAGCAGGCATAGCGTTCTGATAAATAAAGCACTGTTGACTGAAAATAGCCGCCGATAGCCGATAACATCCGTCCAGACACCCGGCACCCTCACCCAACCCGTTCGCCGCCAAACACCCAGAGCCAGAGAAACCCCCAGCGCGGTGGTGAGATAGTCAGCTATCACGCTTGCCGCGGCCACACCCGCTGTCGCCATCCCCAGCGCCAGCACAAAGACTAAATCCAACACGATATTCACGAGGTTATTGACCAGCATGAGCAACAGGGTCACCCGGCTCACACCGCGGCCTAAAAACCATCCAATGAGGACATAGTTAGCCAATACCGCGGGGGCGCTTAGAATACGAATGCGCGCATAGATATCCGCCTGTTCAGCCACTTCAGGGCTGCCGCCTAACAACGTTAGCCCCACCGGAATTAATAATGGATGCAATGCTGCTAGGAAAATTCCAATCGCAATAGCCAGCAAGAGGCTTTGCAGTAAGAGCCGGAATACGGCTTGCTCGTCTGCTCGCCCGTGTGCTTGCGCCGTCAGCCCGGTCGTGCCCATCCGCAGAAAGCCGAAACCCCAAAAAAGAAAACTAAATAACACCGCCCCTAGCGTGACACCGCCTAAATAGCGCGCGTCAGGCAAGTGCCCCATTACTGCCGTGTCCACCAACCCCAGCATGGGCACGGTGATGTTGGAAAGAATCAATGGCCAGGCAAGACTGGCCACCCGCCTTCTCGCCTTGCTGCTATACTCCTGCGCCATGAAAACCATCACTCCTCAACAGTATCGACAGGCCCTATTACTTTTAGCGGGCGCACACATCAGCATCATTGCAGCCAGTAATTATCTGGTACAGCTCCCCATCAATTTACTCGGGGTGCATACCACCTGGGGTGCGTTCTCTTTTCCTTTTATCTTTTTAGCGACTGACCTAACGGTGCGAACCTTTGGCAAAGTGGCAGCACGGCGCATTATTTTTTTATCAATGGGCCCGGCACTTATCCTCTCGTATATCCTGGGCGTGCTTTTTCAACAAGGCAGCTTCCAAGGTGCTCATGCGCTGATTGAGCTCAATACTTTTGTGGGGCGTATCGCCATCGCAAGCTTTATGGCCTATGCGCTGGGGCAGCTGCTTGATATTCATATTTTTGAGCGCTTACGCCAAGCCGCACGCTGGTGGGTTGCCCCCGCTGTCTCTACGGTATTTGGCAACTTGGCAGATACCATTGCCTTTTTCGGGCTGGCATTTTACCAAAGCCCGGATCCCTTCATGGCCGCCAACTGGCCTGAAATCGCAGTTGTGGACTATGCCTCTAAGCTATTGATATCTATGCTTTTATTCCTGCCGGCATATGGGTTGTTGCTAAGCTGGTTGCAGCGCAGCGTCTTAGGCGCAGATGCCAGAGTGCGACTAGCGGGCACCTAGTTAATGGAGGGCCGGCTTTGCGGGATACCACACCAGTGGTTGCCCCTGGGGCCTGGCATCAATCTCAAAGCCGTGCCGGGCGTACCAGGCCAGCAGCGCATCCTGATCCAATCCCTGCACACCATCCACCATAGCCTGCCCCAATAAAGTCACCGCATGGCGATCACAGACCGCCTTCAACCACTCGAGCAACTCACTGGCCTGCCCCTGGCCCCGTGCTGTTCGCTCGGTTTCTATCCGGCATAAAACCAAATAAGTCGACTCAGCCTCCAACACCGCACGCGTGGAGCCGAACCAGCGATAGCGCAGCGCCGAGTCGGCCGCTTCGACCTCATCAGCCCGGGTGGCTGCCAACCACTCCTGAACCGCCGCATGCATGTTATCCATTGTCATAACCATTCCCTACCGTCCATGTAAGATTGCAGCACCGCAGGAATAGCTACTTTCCCATCAGCCTGCTGCCCATTCTCCAGCACCGCCACTAAACAACGCCCAACCGCGAGCGCTGACCCATTAAGCGTATGCAGGGGCTCGGGCTTACCCGTCTCGGGGTTGCGCCATCGCGCCTGCATTCGCCGTGCCTGAAACCCCTCAGTATTGCTGCATGAGGAAATCTCACGGTAGGCATTTTGCCCGGGCAACCAGACCTCAATGTCATACGTCTTTGCAGCAGCAAACCCCATATCACCACCACACAGCGTAACGACCCGATAAGGCAATTCCAGCTGCTGGAGAATGGTTTCCGCATGCCCTGTCATTCGCTCTAAAGCCGCATAGGAGTCATCTGGGCGGGTGAGCTGTACCAGCTCGACCTTATCGAATTGATGTTGACGAATCATCCCGCGGGTATCACGGCCGTAGGAGCCGGCTTCAGAGCGAAAGCAAGGCGAATGGCTCACAAAGCCCAGCGGTAATTGATCGGCCTCGAGAATCTCACCAGCTGCCAAATTAGTCAGCGGCACTTCGGCAGTGGGAATCAGATGAAGGGCATGATCAGGGTTTTCGATCGTGAATAAATCTTCTGCAAATTTTGGCAGCTGGCCCGTCCCGTACAGCGCTTCGGACTTAACCAGATAGGGTACATACACTTCCTGATAACCGTGCTGCTGGGTATGGGTATCCAGCATAAATTGCGCCAATGCGCGATGCAGCCGCGCAATTCCCTGCCGCATCACGACAAATCGGGCACCCGAGAGCTTAGTGCCATTGGCAAAATCCAGCCCCCCATTAATTTCACCCAAATCAACATGGTCACGCGGCGTAAAATCAAACGCCCTTGGCACACCCCAGCGTCGGATTTCAACGTTGTCTGCCTCATCTGCGCCTGGAGGCACGGACTCATGCGGGAGGTTCGGTAACTGTTCAAGCAGCACCGTGAGCGACTGCTGAATCCCGCTAAGCTTTTCCTCAGCCGCTTTGAGCTGCTGGCCCACCTCGGCCATCTCATCAAGTAATGCTTGCGCAGACTCGCCTGCTTGCTTGGCTTTACCAATAGCTTTGGAATGCGTGTTCCTCGCCTGCTGCAGTGTTTCAGTCTGCGATTGCAGTACTCGGCGCTGCGCCTCCAGCTCGCTAAACCCCTCTACGTCAAAGACATGCCCTCGCCGTGCCAGTGCATCCCGCACGGCTTCTGGATCCTGACGAAGAAGTTTTTGATCAAGCATTAATCCACCTATTATTCGAATCCATTTCTAGCCCTCAATCACATCCACATGCGCCGGCGCAACAAACTCAAAATCCCGATCAGGAATATCAGGGTTGACGACGACGTCATGAAACTCCACCACAACGGTCTGACCCATGCCATCAGCAATCTCCATCCGCTCTGGTAGGCCTTGACGCAACTGCAGACGTATTTGCTGAAATGCCCAAGCCGGGTCAACCGGCGTGAGTAACAATGCCCCGGCATCCCCTTGTTTAATGTCGAAACTCGCCTGCAAAGACTGAATATCGCCACTCAGCAATTGCGCAGCGCCCACGCCAAGCGCCTCATCAACCGGTCTAACCACCACTTGATCTAGGTCGATGTCATAAACCCATAACTGCCGCCCATCGGCCACGATTTGCTGCTCATAGGGCAGGACATAATCCCACCGAAACCGATCTGGCCGTGCAATCAGGAATTCACCTTCCGCCGTTTCAATGACTCCGCCGGTTGAATCCACCGTCTCCTGCACAAACCGACCTGACAGCGTCTGCACCTCTGAGAAATACTGCTCAAGCGCGCCCATTGAGCTCGCCTGCGCGTTTACTACGCCCAGCACCAGAAGTAGTACAAAAAGGAATGCGACGGCTCGTTGAGTTTGCATATCAGTTTAATCGCGTGGTGGTGGCGGCGGCGCGAGTACTTCACGCGTGCCATTTGATTGCAACGCACCCACCACCCCGGCGGCCTCCATTTCTTCTACCAGTCTTGCCGCCCGGTTATAACCGATTTTTAGGCGCCGCTGGACCCCAGAGATTGAGGCTTTGCGTGTTTCGGTCACAATCAGCACAGCCTCGTCATACAACGGGTCTGACTCGCCGCTTGCATCCCCTTTTTCTCCGGGCAGGAGGCTTAAGTTCGATGGATCACTACCAACGCCCTCCAACACCCCTTCTACATATTCAGGCGTACCACTGCGTTTGAGGTGCTCGGCAACGCGATGCACCTCCGCATCAGAGACAAACGCGCCATGCACTCGCTCGGGCAGACCTCGCCCACCTGGGCCCATATACAGCATATCGCCATGCCCGAGCAGTGACTCGGCGCCCATTTGATCGAGAATGGTGCGTGAATCCACGCGGGAGGAAACCTGAAATGCCATACGCGTCGGGATATTAGCTTTGATCAAACCAGTAA
>LKMJ01003577.1_pt1 | contig 14481 bp, 21 predicted proteins | sample 643391 | NCBI WGS metagenome assembly LKMJ01 (sample SAMN04112250, study PRJNA286221) | soda lake metagenome | biome: soda lake; feature: Kulunda Steppe; material: water; isolation source: sample PL-Br10 brine of Picturesque Lake | place: Russia: Kulunda steppe | collected 2010-07
CTCTGCAGGACTCTTCTGACCTCGCGCGCTCCAGCGCACCCCCAGAAGACATGCTCCCTGAGCTGGAGAGCACGCACTGTGCTGGGGGCAGCTTGGGCCGGCAACCAGCCACAAACGCAGCCCACCCCCTTTTTGGCGCCCACCCATGGCCATGACCCCCAGCCCCCACCACCCCGTGCTGGATGAGGCGCCACCACATCTTCTTCCTGCTGTTCTCCCAGTGCAAGCGCTTCCACATGGTTCGGATGCGGGCTGGGAGGGCCTGCACCAGATCCCTTGCTTCAGAACGAGGATCTGGAGCGGGGAGGTCTGCAGCTGCTAGGGCCACTGCTGACTCCGCGCACTGCTGCCACGCCTTCTACCTAGCTTCCGCTACATCCAGCATTTGAATGGTGGTGGCTTGCCTGACTGTGAAGCGGTTGGAAGCCTGGAAGAGGTTTCCCGCCTAATCTTGGGGGAGGGCCTGGCGGGCTGGTCGAACTCCCTGAGGCTGCTGCTGGTATGGCTGCTGCTGCCCCTGATGCTGGTGCTCTGGATTCTGCTGTCTGCTACACTGAAGTAGACTAGCTGGTGAACCTTTATTTATTGCATGCTGCCGGTTTAATGCACATTGCTGGCCTAAAAAAAGGAAAATTACCAATTGGAAAATTACTGGCCTAAACTTCTACCATGGAGCACAAATAGATGCGCAGCCTTTGCCCTTTTGAGGCATTGCATACCCAGAGGGATGCAAATTAAGTCATGTGTTATCCTTGGCCATTCAAGGTTGCACGTCATTCTCTTTCCCTCTGCATTTCTATAAGATAAAGCGCAAATCAATTCACAATAATACTCTTGTAGCTTTCATAGCAATGAATAAAAACTAATGAAATGTATCCCATCAATATGCTGTGTTGAATTGAATCAATTCAAAGCACGAAAAAAAATGAGATATACACAGGGATGAGCTGTACATTTCAGCAGCACAAACACGCATCATGAGTCCCGCTGCAGTTGACCTCATCATCATTCTCAGCGCAGTGTGCTGCTCAGCATGACGATTGTTGCAAATACACTTGGAAGTACATACAGCATGTAGAGCGTGGCTACAATCAACAACTTCACAGGGACGCGAAGTATTTATCAATAAACATTACCTACACTTGACTTGATCAAGCTATTGTTGGAGGCAACGCAAGTGGAGCTCCCGAGGCAAAAGAGGCCCAGCCATTTCAGAACATGCCCACCTTGATGAGCAAGCTACCTGCAGCCGCACAAATGGCAGACAGCGTGGCCGCCGCCACCTGCTGCTGCTCCACGCTCTGCACACCCTGCCGACCCACCACTGCCATGAGCTGGTGCGTGACCAAGTTCGGCTCCACCCCCTCCCTGTGCATGCTCTGTAGCAGCTCCAGTGCCGTCTCCACCCGTCCCACTCGCTCGCACGCCGCCAAGCTCGCGTTGTACACGTGCACCGAGGGCTGCGGGTGCAAAAACGCGCGCAGGCGGAGGGGAGCGGCAGTGGGTCGTGGGCGGCATGCATGGCGACTGTGCACAAGGGGGAACAGCAGGCAGTCACGCGGCAGCCCGCGCGCGTGCTGGGCACATAGAGATGGAGAGACAAGTCCAGGAGAGGGCTATTGTAGGGCAGGGGAAAACGTGCTGTCACTGCTGTTGCTGGTCAGAAGCCTGCCATTGCTGGTCCTGGTCGAGGTCTGCGTGCCTGGAACACACAGGATGCCCAGGCACCAGGTCACCTTAGAGGTTGACGTACACGCACAGGTCGAGGTCCCCCCCCCCCACACACAGACACACACACACTACATGCCCACAGGCTCACCTGCAAGCCGTCCTGCCTCGCGCGCGCACGCACGGCGAGCGCCTTGTCATGCTGCCCAGCCAGCGAGTACGCGGCAATGAGGCCGCAGTACGCGTACTCCCGCGGCCTAAAACCCTGGGCCTGCATCTTGGCCAAGGCTTGCTCTGCCTGCAGGGGCACACAGGGCAGTGTGCACATGCGCTCAGATGGGACGTTTCGTGCAAGAGGTGCTCCAGCTTAGGCGCGCACCCCCTATCAACTACCTTACAAAGACAGCACCAGGACTCTAACAGCTGTACAGCTTGGCATCTGAGGGCCATCCAAAGGGCAGCACACAGCAGCACAGCTTGCAAGGCCGGCAGCGCAGCCTGTACCCTGGCTGCGGCGCCCAACTGCCAGTGTGTAGCCCGGCAGCTGTGCCCACCTTGTCCGGCACCCCCGCGATGCCGCAAGCCGCGATGAAGGCCTCAAAAGTAATGGCGTCCGGCATGGCCGCGCTGTGGAACAGGGCCTCCGCGACCAGCAGCTGCCCCGCCTGCATGCCAAGGCGTGCCAGTGCAGGGCATGCCTGGTCAACCTGGTGTGGTGCGCACCCTGTGCAGAGCCCATACAAGGGCCAGCGGGGCGCAGTCAGCCGCGGGGCCTCTGGCGCACTCATAGAATACACAGGGGACCTGGCCTGGCGCACTCATGAAACGGACATGACGCGCATGCACACCCTCTGTTGCGGCACCAGTGGATCCCGAGGCAATACCGGTGGCGCTGCCGGGAGCATGACCCAACCCTCGAGCACGCGAGCGCGTTCACACACATACACACACTGCTCACACACACACACACACACTCGTACACACACTCGTACACACACTCGTACACACACACACACACACACACACACTGCTCTCACACACACAAACACATGCAGGCTCCTTACACACACACATGCATGCACACCCACCCACATACTGCTCACACATTCATACACACGGACGCCCATGCGACAGCACATCTCCTGGGCTGCGGGTCTCAGACACGCCCCCGTCTTCCTTCCAATCCACCCCATCTGCACACACTGTGCAGTGCCCCCCTCATCGGACCAGCAGGGCCTCACCTTGCCAGCCGCGCTGATGGCAGTGTTGAGCATGACCGTGTTGGGCCTGAGCCCCAGCGAGCGCGCGCGCTGCAGCACGCCCACAGCGTCCTGCCACCGCCCCGCGCGCTCGTACGCCAGCATGAGCGCACCACACACCACCTCATTTAAGACCGCGCCTAGGGCGGGCGAGGCGGGGCTGCTGGCGCGGGGGGGGCCATAGGGCGGCGGCGGCAGCGGCGGCTGTTGCTGCTGCTGCAGGAGGGGGGCAGAGAGAGAAGGTGGGGCAGGGCTGCTGCTGCTGCTGGGCGGCACCGCCACCGCGGTGGCGAGCGGCTGGCTGCTAAACAGGCTGAAGTCGGAAGGCTGCAGTAGCGGCAGGGGCAGCGGCGGCGGTGCACTCAGCGGGTGCCCTTGCGCCGGCTCGCCCGCGCCCGGCATGCGGGGTGGGGGGGGGTTGAGCTGCTGCGGCAGCCGCTGGGGCTGCGGCTGCGGAGCCAGCTTCAGGTCTAGGCTCAAGCCATTCAGCTGCGAGGGCGAGGCCCAGCTGCGGCCACTGTCTGTGCTCCTGCTGCTGCCGCTGCCGCTGCCGCTGGAGACCCCACTGAGCGCTGCGCTGCTCGCCTGGCTGATCACGCTACCAGCGCTGCTGGCCTCGCTGCTCACGCTGCCATCGCTGCTGGGCCGTGCCTGGGCAGGCCCAGTCACCTCTGGGTCCCACTCCGTGCTGCTGCTGCGACTGATGCCCGGGCCGCTGGACGCGCTGCTGCCGCTCGCCCAGCCGCCCTCGCTGCCACCGCCACCGCTGCTGCTCGTGCTGTCCATGCCGCCGCGTCTGCGCGCGCCTTGGCTCATAGCCTGCTGCAGCTCCGCCAGCTGCGCTGCGCTGCTGGCCTGCAGCTCCTCCAGCTGCGCCGCGCGCGCCTCTTGCTGGTGCCGCTGCAGCTCCTCGGCACGCGCCGCCAGCACTGCCAGGCGTGCACGTGCTGCCTGGATCTCCACCTGCACAATGCCATTGCTGTCGCTGCCGCCCCCCCCTGCACCCCTAACCATGCTCCAGGCGCTCACAGCGGCGCCGCCCAGCACGCCCCCCTCCAGCACTTGGTGCTCCAGATGGTCAAACAGTGCTTCTGCCAGCTGCCACTGCCCATGCTCGCCCAGCGCCTTGAGCAGCGCCGAGTAAGTGTAGGCGTTGGGGCTGACCCCGCCAGCCTCCGGGCTCTGCATGCACGTGCGCATGTACACACACGCACATTTGGCAGGCAGGCAGGCAGGCAATATGCACTGACAGTGGGCCTGCATCACACAGAGTGTGAGAGGTTTTTGGCTCCACCAGTATGCACCCAAACCCTCGCATGCACTCAACTCCCTGCCAACAGCCCGACCCTCCGCCCCAGGGCGCGTGTCATGGCCCACAACTGCAGCTCGGTCCATCAGGACCTGAGACAGAAAGTGCGCAAAAGGGAAGAAGCCTGGGCCACGGCTAGGCTTCTGCCCCCTGGGAACTGACACTTACGACTATCCTGCTTGTACCTGCATGGCGAACAGCAGGTCCACCGCTCGCGTCCACTGCTTTGCGTTGCCCATCGCAGTGAGCAGCGCCGTGTAGGTGCGCACCTGCCGTGCACGCAGGCGCAGGTGCAGCGGTGGCGCGCAGGGCAGGGTCAAAGGCTGCAGGAGGCTGTAGGGTGTGCATGGGGTTGGCACTCGGACTGAGAGCATGCTCAGCCTTCTGGGCGGCGCGGGCAGCGTTCCGCGTGCGCACTGGGCGCCGGCCTGGAGCCATGCCCGGGCGCACAGCTAGTGGCTGGGGAAGGTGAGGAGGGAGCTGATGAAACCAACATGATGACCATGTGGGGAAAGGGGTGCGCGCGCGTGCGTGCATGTGCGTATGCATGTGTGCGCGCGACAGTGCACGAATGCGGCAGGAAAACAAGCACTGATCCCCTGCAATTGGTGTTCGAGTGAGAGGCACCTTGGGCCACCTGTCCTTCACAGGCCACATATGGCTCCCCCTTCCACAAGTCCCGCGCCCCGCACTCACATTAGGCTTCAGGCCCACGCCCAGCATCCAGTGCACCACCGCCTCTGCCTTGTCGGCCTCACCCGCAGACGCAAGCGCGGTGACCTGCACATTCACACGCACAGTCAAGGGCGCAGGCGCAGGCGGTGCTGGGTGCAGGCTGGTTGGAGTTCTAAGGGGGCCTGGGCAGTTGCCATGGCCGCTGAAGAGTCGAGGCGCGTGCTTGACAGACCAGGGGAGGGGGGGGGGGAGTTACCCATGCTCCCCCTTCTCCCTTTCCCCCCACTTTTCCCCTGCCCTCCACAGCCTTATGTGAGCCAGGGCTGTGCCCAGGCCGGCTGATCCAGGTGTCTGGGGCTGCCATGCACCCTTCCCCTCCCACTCCCCTTCTTCAGCCCAGGGGGCGCCCCCTACCACACGCACCAGGGCTGTGCAGGACACGACGTCAGGCCGGATGCCCGCCACGCTGACCATGTCGTCAAACAGCGCAACCGCGCTCTGCCACTGCTGCCCGGCTGCACACGCGCTGATGGCGGCTGCGTACGCATGTCCTGTGTGTGTGCGTGCGTGGGGGAGGGCATGCTTTGCGGACAGGTTCAGGTCGTCAAGCGCGGCAGGCCCTTGCACGGTCATGGAGCCTTGCCGTTTTACAGGGTCGCGTTGCAGACACAGGCGGGAGACGCGGGGCATTGCAACGGCAGGAGCCCCAGAGGGGTGGGTGGGTGCTCTCTGCTGGCACATGACCCACGCGGCACACGGAGGCGACTGACCACACCGCTAAGCGGCCTGCTGCGGGAGCGAAGCGGGATGAGGAGCAGGCAGGGCAGCAGGGGGCGCCCTGTGCAGGGAAGCACGCAAGCAAGGCAGGCGCGCGGGCCAAGACGCCTGTTTGAAACGACAAGCATGTTTGGCACGGGAAGCACCTGCAGGTGGTGCAGCACGTGTCGCTGGCACCACAAATACACCATCATCACCACCACCACCATCACCACCACATCATCATCATCCTCCACCCACGCTCAGGCCCTGGGCAGCATAACATAGTCGCGGCCACAGCAAATGCACAAGCTTACCCTCACACCCACGGACCCCAGCGTGCTGCTCCCCTTCCTCCACCATCTCTGGATCCCTGTGTGACTCTGCCCCCTCTGCTCACCTGTAGCTGCGCACCCGCTGCTGCGCAGGTCGCCCCAAATGTCCAGCGCGCGCGCCCATCGGCCCCCCTCCGTTGCCGCACGCATGGCGGCGGTGTACGCATGCACGGTGGGCGCCATGGGGGAGGAGGAGGGTGCTGCGCGCATCTGCCCAGGCAGGCAAGCAGCGCAGGGTACAGGTGGGCATCTGAGTGCGTGCGTGTGCGCACGCGTGTGCTTGTGTGCGCGTGCGTGCTTGCGTGTGTGTCTGTGCGCTTGCATGTGTGTATCTGAGCGTGCGCGCGTGCGCGTGCGTGTGCCCGTGTGTATGCATGACCAGAGATAAGGCACACAGCAGCAGCACTGGGGCCACATTGCCAATTGTCTCACAATGTGGTGTCCTGCTGCTTGCGCGGAGCGCTGCAGCCTGCGCACCGCCCGGCCCAGCAGCATGAACAAAACAGAGCAGGTATGCCTCAAAGGGCATCATGTCTGAGGGGCAAGACAAGAAAATGGGCATGCTGTGCACGCCACCAGTGGGGGGCTGCGAGTTCACGCAGTGCAGCAGCTGGCTTTGGGCTGCCCCTAAACAAAGCGGAAAGCGCAGCCGCCCTAAACCCTAGAGGTCAATTCCTTGACACATCCCTTGATCCCATTCTTGATGCTACGTGAGTGGGGGCCACAGCGCCCAGCTGACCTCACGCACGAGGGTCCAACCCACCTGTGAGTACATCTGCAGAGCGCTGTCGATCTTGCCCAGCCGCGTGCAGATCTCCATGAAGGTGATGCACATGCGGGAGTCAGGGGGCACGCCTGCTGCCTGGCAGTCGCCCCACACCTGCGAGCGCGGCGCAGCAGGCATCAGACTGCATCAGACAGCTGCGCAATTGCACAAGCATGGCCATGGTGGATGCAGAGCGGGGCCCAGCGGCCCGCCCTTGGCACCCGCAGGGCAGCAACCAGGGCTGTCTGTGCGGCTGTGCAGCGACCCAGCATGGGGCGCGTGAGTTGGGACTGAGATGGAACAACAGCTCAGGCACTACCTGGCACAGGCAAACTGCTTGACTGGCACATGTGGGGATTGGGAAGTTCAACTGCCGCCACCCCAGGGTGATCCTCTTTACAGCCCAAGAGCCCCTGTGCACCCCAGTGCTTGTATAACAAACAGGGCGCACCTGCAGGGCGCGGTCGAGCATGTTCGCTCCCAGCGCTGCCCTCATGGCGGCTGTGTAGGTGTAGGTGGTGGGCCTCAGGGCAGCTCCGCCCATGCTGCGGGGTGCACGCATCCACTCGTACACAGACAGCGCGCTGACGGCGTCGCTGTGGTCGGCGCACACGCGGATGAGCTGCACAGGCACACAAGCACAGGCTGCAATATGACGCGTGGCAGGGCTCGTGTTCAGGACGTGCCTAAGAGGCCAGCTCTTTTACAGCAGTCCAAGCCTAGACAAGTGCTGATGGTCTGGGCTTAGCCTTGCACATGGTAGGGAGCCAAGGAAATTAAAGCTGTGAGTTCTCCCAAACAAAATAACCTCTGTGCCATTGGGATGGAATCAGGATGCAAGAGGCCTGCGCCTAGCTATTCACCCCATAGTACACGGTGGAGAAGGTTGCATCAGACAAGGGAAAACACGCCTGCTCTTTGCTGACATATTCAGAAGAATCTGACCCTCAGAATCTGACCCTCAGTTGGGCACGCATTTCCCACAGCCGCCCGCCTCACCGTTGTGCAGAGCCTGTCATCAAGGGGTTTGTTGCTTGCCTTCAGCCACTCGTACAAGACAAGGCACCTGCGCCATGTAGTCCGACTCCTGGGGAAGAGCAAGGGGCATGCGCATCAAGGGGCATGCGCATTGCAGAAAGGTAAGTGACGGAAACTTCGTTGGATCTCACGAGTGTGATGCATCACGTAAGTGTGTGAACTTCACTTGGCCAAGGTCAAAATAATCATTTGCACACGACCAAAGTAGAGAGTGGCACACTTCCATACAAACTCACAGACAGGAAGACAAGTGCAGGAGGTCATGGCACATGTCCGTTCCTTGGTAGATCTTAGCACACAACCAGGCTGAACTTTCCGTTCTCATGACGACCGGTGCAAGCTGCTGTGCATTACCTTCCCAGGATTGCAACAAGCTTATCCAGGCGCCAGTTGTCCAGCTGGTCAGGGTTGAAAGTGCCCGGGGGTGGGAGGGCCACGGAGGATTGAGGGTCAGCTAGCTTGCGTAGCTCACGTGGTAATCCTGCGCACCCGCCCGCAAGTATCAACAATGGAGTTAGCAGCCTGTAGCCTCGCCAACACAATCTGCACCTCGACACAATCTTGGAGCGCTGTAGGAGCATGTTTGCAAGGGGGGCTTGTCATACCCCTATCCCATCTCCCAAACACTTGCCACCAAGATTTCGTTCACTGTTTCCCACTGGTTTGCACCGCACTCACCCTCATTGGTCAAGGGATCCCACTCCCTTTTGTGTGCTGACGAAGAGGATGCCTCTGGTGGCTCATTGCACAGTGCGGCATGTACAGGGGTTGCCGCAGCGCGGACCTGAGAGTAGGGCAGCAGCAGGTCACTTGTGCCTGGTCAAAGTTTGCAGGGCGGCAGCCAGCCCCAAGCTCAAGAAGCTGGACTGATTGTGACGGGATGGAAGCCTGAAATAGTTGTGACCAGACTAAAATCTTCCGTGCCCACCTTCCTCCTGGCAGACCCTTTTACTCCTGGTTGTGGTCGCACAGGCGGAGGCGCAGTCCAATCACAACAATTGCTATTATCACTGCAAAAGTTACTGGCACTGCTGCTGCTGCTGTTGGTGGCGGGGGAGAGGGCGTTAGGCCGGCAGGTGGCCGGAGGGAGCGGCCCAAGGGAGGGGATAGCTAGGCCTGTGTTCTTCTGCAGGCACATTTTGCTGACTTGCGGACTCAGCAACCAAGCCATGCCTTTTGAATGACTAAATGCTGCGTGCATCGTGAGTGCGTGCCAGAATGTGTGCCAGGCGCGTGTCGTGCGTCAGCGTTAACGACACACGATCTGATCCGGAGATGGTCGCGTGTCAACACCAACCATCACCAAGACAATACGGCTTTGAGTTTACTGTTGCAGCGTTGCTTTGCGAGCTGCTCCGCTCCCGACGGTGACCCAGTCCCGCAGCAGGCATAGCACGCTGGTTGATCTATTAACATTTAGTCAAAACTAAATATGTAGTCAAAAGACTATGCATGCTAGCCAACGTATTAGTGCATAGATAGCCTGACTCGCGGAATGGAGCGGCTGCACAGCCACTGCGCCGCCAGCACATCCCACTCCAGGGCTCCAGCATCTACACACCTCTTCAACCACCACCACCACCACTGGCACATGCGTCATGTCTTCAGCAGCAGGCCCCTCCTTCAGCGACGCGCGCCGGGAGCTATTGCTGCCGCCCACCAGGACACCAGTGCATCTGAGCAGATTTGGGGCAGGGCTGGGGGCAGGCGCACCGGCAGCAATGACGGGATGCTTGGAGGCGCACTTGCAAGCGCGCCAACGCCAAGCACACCTGGGCCTAGCCTGCAGCCTTTGGACATGGCCTACATTCAAGACGTGTACAAGGTGCGCGTGGACATGATTGCCTCAGGACACACCTACGCAGCATGCACGCATGCAGAAAATGCGGCTACCGCTTTGCTATCTTCACTGGTGACTGCATCCTCCCCTGCACACCTGCTGCGCTCTACCCGCAGGAGAGCTGGTTGTACTATTCTGGAACCAATCCAGAGTTTGTGCAATTAAACAAGCACATTTTGAACCGCTTGAAGTCCTGTAGATACATAAAACAGGTACGGGTAGGAGGCAGGCAAATGTATGTGGGGCGCACTTAGTGGGGCAGCTTGCCTCTGCTGGCTCCATAGTCCATTCCCTTGCATGGAGTTGGGGCTTAGACTGTGCGCCATGCACAGGAGAAGCTGTTGCCCTCACTCAACCGAATTCCAAAGCTCCCAATTCCAGACAGAAATCCACTGTGTGAGCAGCTGCACAGGCTTTGCAGCGTGCAGCCACTCGCCCCTCCTGCGCTGCATGGAAGTGCCATGTGCTTGTGCAGGCAAGCCTAGGCAATTGCGTGCATGGGCATGTCCCGTCAACAGGATGCCATCTTGACGCTTGTTTCCTCCTCTCCCCCTCCTGTCTCCTTCCTATCTCAGAAGCTGCCTGTCAAACACCAGCCCTAATGCACATAGCCCAGTATGTCCATGCCAGCGCCAGCTCGCCATGTTCCACTTGGCTTGTGCAGCTTAACTTCTCTTGCTGGAAGATATTCGCATGCCCTGCGCTCATGTGCATGTATGTACGTGTACGCGCGAGTGTGTATGTGTGCATGCAGGTGCAGAAGTTGGTGGATTTGGAGCTCCCTTCGATGTCTGGGATCACTGTCGCTCTGGCGATGTTGAAGGCCGCCATACAGGTGTGTGCGAGGGGGGGAGGCATGGACAGCGCGGTTTCCATGGCGTGCCGTGTCGGGACCTTGCCATGGCCTGCTGTGGGAGCAAGTTGTGGGCCTGTGTGGGCAGAGGGTTTGTGCTGCTTTGGCCTGTCTGGTGTGGCAGAGGCCGCGCCAGGAGCCAAGGAGGCAAGGGAAAGCAGAAGCTGTGGATCAGCTGTGGCGCATGTGCCGGCGGCGTTGCCGGTGCTGCAGCCCATGGGTATGGGAACATGCGCTGGTATGCACCGCCTGCAATGCCTTTGTGTGCCCCCACTCACGAGTGTCCCCCATACGTGTCAGCGGTCTGTGCAAAGTGTGGGAGCTTTCAAAAGCGCGCCCAGGGCCTGGGACGTGTGTGTGTGTACTCCTGCATGCCTGGTACCGAAGCACGCGTGTAGTACGCGCACGCTGCTGCCTTTGCTCCTCTGCTGCGCATGCACTTTGGGCACATCAAGCTCCGGCACTGGGCAGGAGTACAACAGGCCAAGGGGCACGCGTATTCCATGTGTAGCTCAGCAGGTCACACATAGGTGCACCAAGCCACAGATGCGCCTCTTGTACAGCCATCCAATGTATGTATGCGTGTGTGTGCACGCACAGGTTCGGCCCAAAGCGCCAGACGGCCGCCACTTCAGCCTGGGCCAGTTGCTGCGCGCCGCAGAGCAAGGCGCAGCAGCCCCACTCCCCACCTCAGCAACCAGCAGCACCAGCACCAGCACCTCCACCAGTACCAGCAGCGTCAGCAGCAGCACGGCCAGTGCACACGACTTGCCCAACCCTGAGATGAGAGCCATTGCAGCTGATGGCAGCGCAGTTGCCAGGCCTCTTTCTGCCTCTGCTGCCCCCACCCCTGCTGCTGCTGCTGCTGCTGCTGCTGCTGCCCAGGGCGCTGGTGGTGCTCCAGGGCCTTGCGCAGGAGGAGAGGGCAGCAGGGCGACTGCCAGGAGCGCGCGCGGGGAGCAAGAGGCGCAGCTCAGCCAGGGCATGCGCGAGTGGGCGGCTGTTGCGCCCGCACTTGTGCGCCGCCTGCTGCTGCACCTTGTGAGCATGCCAGCCTCCCAGGTGAGTGGCGCACACCCTGCTGCAGCGCATCCTGCTGGTGAGAGGCTGGGCACTGGGGGGGTACGTCTGTAGGGCTGGCTGTGGTGAGCAGCTTTGGCGCGGATGATGCGCCCAAGGTGCACACAAGCACTCTGTCTTGAGGACATCACAGTGTGCCCACTGCTGCGGCGCCAAGAGTGACATGCGCCTGCGCATCAGAGGAGGTGGGGGGCAGCCACTGGTGCTGCGCCCAGGCGCTTACTCGCGCCTGTGCTTTGCTGTGACCCGGGGCATGCTCAGCGGCGGGCAGGTGTAGCACTGTGCAGGTGATGCCCACTCATGCCCCCAGCTGCAAACGATACAGCAGGAGCTCCTCGCCTGCTGTGCAGCGTGGGCGCGGCCGGCACCTTGCGCAGCAAGCCATACAATAGTATGTTGCTGCTTGTGCGCCTGGACACTTGCCGCGTGGGTGTGCGCTGTGCCTGCAGGTCAACCTGCCCTGCGTGGCCATAGCGCTGCAGAGCGTGGGCGTCATGACGGAGGGGCAGGCAGACCTGTCGGACGCCGAGCAGGCCGCTGTGTCGTCGCTGCTCAGCCACGTGCGCGCGGACCTGTTTGTGGCGACCCCCAAGCAGCTGGCGCAAATCGCGCATGGCCTGTGCTTTGCGCACGTTGCGCTGCCGCCCGGGTGGTTCCAGGAGTACTGTAAGGTGGGGGCCAGGGGGGGGATGCGCGAGGGGTGCAGCTGGAGGGGGGCGCGGGAGTATGGGGGGTCCTGGGGGCTTATTAAAGTGCACAAGGCCAGCAGCATTGGGCTTTGCGAGACGCAAGGCCCACAGATCCCGGCGCGCTCCTCTCCCTGCAAGTGCGTCCTGCCCCTCCTCGCGCGCAGCAAGCCCGCTGCAGTGTGCACCACGCTCCGCACCCCCCCCAACACACACACACACACGCACGCTGGCGGTGCGCAGGTGGCCTTCAGCAAGCTGGCGCTCATGGATGCGTACCAGCTTGGCTTCCTGGCGCACGCCCTGGGGCGCCAGGGCTGTGTGCCAGACGAGTTCTGGCTGTCCTACTTTTCTGCCCACTCGGCGCCCAAGCTGGCTCAGCTGAAGCCCCGGGAGCTGTCCAATCTGCTGTGGGCGGTGGCGCAATGGCGCGTGGACCTAGGTGCGCATGCGTGCGGCCGGCGCGGCTGCAGGGCAGGGCGGGGGATCAGGGGCACGCATACCAGTGGGTGACCCTCTTAACGACCACAGAAGGTGAAGCCCCGGGGGCTGTGTGACCTGTTATGGGCGGTGGCAATGTGGTGTGCGGACCTAGGTGCTTGCGCACATGCCCTTCACATGAATCATGCAGCATGATGGACAAGTGCACATTCGCATGAGGCCCTCATGGACCATCCGTTGCGCACGCTCACACACACACACATGCGCGCACAAGCACGAATGCAGAAACAAACGCGCTCAACAACTGCACACACACATACACACGCACACACACTCGCACGCACGCACACACATACATGCATACGCGGGCACATGCAGGGGCGGAGTGGCGCGAGGCCGCGTGCAGTGCGGTGGCGTCCAAGCTGCACGAGCTGCCCACTGCCTGCCTGGCCTCAGTGCTGCGCTCCCTGCAGATCCTCTGCCACAGCCTGCCGCTCACGTGGCTGGCGGCCGTGGTGGCGCGCCTGGTGGAGGTCGCGCCGCGCACGACGCTCCGGCAGGACTGCGAGGTGCGGCGGCGCGCATGGGGGACCCTTCCTGCTGCTGCGCCTCAGCATGGCTGGATGGAGGGGAGGCTTGTGTGGTCTGTGAGGGGCGTGTTGGTGCAGGGGTGCTGGGGGCGCCCCCCCGCCGTCCAGGGGCGTTTAATAGCTGCGGACATCCAGCGCGCCCTCTCCCACTTGCATGCACACGCTTCACGCACACTCCGCACGTGCACGCGTTCACGCACACGTGCGCACACATGCGATGTATGCAGGTGCTGGCGACCTTTGCGTCCCTCACCTACATGCCTGAGCAGGGCAGCATGGCTGCCTACGTGGCGGCCATGCAGCCAAAGCTGGCGACCGCCACGCCTGCGGAGCTGGCCATCAGCCTCAAAGCCCTGGCGCGCCTGCACTTCCTGCCCACCCGTGCATGGCTGGCCGAGTGGCTGGCCTCGGCGCGCAGGTGCGCGGCGCGGCTGCCTGCCTGCCTGGGGCCCAGCACCTGTACACGTGCTTGTGCTTGCGCAAGGCTGGTCATGGCCTGCACAGGGCTGGCATGCCTGCCTGGGGCCCTGCACCAGTGTGCGTGCCTATGCTGACACCTGTGTGTGCATGGCTCGTTCATGGTCGCACACGGCTGGCGCATCCATGCGCAAGGCCCGCACATCCTTGCACACGGCTGGCATGTGCTTGCGCGAGGCTCAGGTATGCGTGTGTGTATGTTTTCCTGCCCAGACAAGTCCGCGGCTTTGGTGCGGAGGAGACCGCCAACACGCTGGCGTGCTTTGCGACGTGGCGGGTGAAGCCACCAAGGGACTTCACGCTGGTGAGGGGGGCCGGGGGGCATGTGTGCGTGGCATGCTGCTGCCGCACAAGCAGCACTGCTTCACTGCCGCGAGAGCCGTATGCCGTGCCGCTGCACGAGCAACATGCGCACACGGCCTGGGCAACCCGGTGCTGTGCAAAAGCAGTGGGGCGCGTGTGTCAATGGCCTGGAGGGTGCAGCGCAGGACGAGCAATGGCCTCTGGAAGTCACTGGCCACTGGAAGTCACTGGCCACTGGAAGTCACTGGCCACTGGCCACTGGAAGTCAGCAGAGGGGGGGGAACTGGCCACTGGAAGTCACTGGCCATTGGAAGTCAGCAAGTCACTGGCCACTGGAAGTCAGCAAGTCACTGGCCACTGGAAGTCAGCAAGTCACTGGCCATTGGAAGTCAGCAAGTCACTGGC
>LKMJ01003578.1_pt1 | contig 14479 bp, 14 predicted proteins | sample 643391 | NCBI WGS metagenome assembly LKMJ01 (sample SAMN04112250, study PRJNA286221) | soda lake metagenome | biome: soda lake; feature: Kulunda Steppe; material: water; isolation source: sample PL-Br10 brine of Picturesque Lake | place: Russia: Kulunda steppe | collected 2010-07
ATTCATTATCGCTTTGCTGGTGGATTACACGTATTTACAGGTTACTGCACTCCCACTCGATACACTCTTACAACACGTTGCCCTCGCCATTGCACTCGGGTTCATCGCCGCAGGGGCATCGACAACGGCCCGTGACCCTGAAACTGATCTGGGATACGTCCGGACCGGGGCACTGCTCTGGGCAGTCGCCATTGTGATGCCACTTCTGGTGCACGTTCCGATACTGTAGGGCAGTCAACAGGGTCAATCTGCCTGTGGGTCGTCCGGACTGGTATATGGTCGCTCCCACGTCGGCGTAACCCGACTGTAAATCATCACGCCGAGAAAGACCATGAAATACAGCAGCCATCGGTGGTAATCGATATACTCGAAAATCGTCACAGCGATGATTATCCAGGTTGCAAGGATGGCGCTATCGACGATAATTCGCCCGCCGTTGTGGCGAAGGTAGGTAAGGAGCCGTTTTTTGCGCGAGTTAATTGTTGGCTGCTCAGCCATGGTAACCGATCAGTATAGGGAGTATATGGTGCGTCAGCTATATCTCTTTGGTTGGAAAGCAAATCAACGAGAGTCTCACATCTACTCAAAACTGACAGAGCACATCGAGATTGTGTGCAAGCACTGTCAATGAGCCCTCCGAAAGCTGTTGGCGTCTAATCTCGACCCACTCCTCTAGTTTCCGCTCTTGTTCGGTAGTGAGCGGGAGTTCGGAGACGGCGTCCTCGAGCGTCGAGAGAAGAAACGAGATGACCGTTTTTTCTCGCGCGGGATATGTCCCTGCGACCGGTCGTATAATCCAGTCCGAACCGCCAACGGCGAGAATTTCACCACCGTACTCAGGAGCGAGTTCGAGCAGTTTTCGTCCTGCTTTCGGAGAGCCAGCTCGGCGTTCCATATGGGTATGATACCAGTCGATGACCAGTTCGTCGAACGGATGTGATGGAACGAAGCCGGTGTGTCCATCGAACGTGATGGGCGCATAAAGAAGCCCATCCGTTGAGAGTATATCTCGGATATGGGGAAGTGCCTTCGAAAGGGAAACGAGGTCCAGAAAGGCACACGCGATAACACAATCACCAGGTCCAGTAACGTCGAATGCATCACCCTGTTCCAGCGAAAACCGCAAACGTTGCTCATCACGATTCGCTGTGAACCTGCTCCTGTCCGCGCTGCTTTCATCGATGGAGTAACCCTCCACAGCTAATTCCTCCGGAATGAGAGTGCGGGCTTTCTCGACGTGTGCCTGGGTTTGTTCGACTGTCCGATAGAAGACAGACTGGGTAAGAACATCCAACGATGCCAACCGAACAGGCATGGTTCCTGTCCCTGCACCAAATTCGAGAATCCGCTGTTCTGCCCGGTCGTGCGAACGGAGCATTTCGGTAAACTCCTTGAGAACGTGTGTGTTCAAGGCACGGTCATCGATGGTTCGCTTTGCGGTGAGATACGTGTGTTCGTCCATGAATTGTGAGTCAGCGATTGGTTGGTGTCTGGTACGCTGGATACGTTTCGTTCATTTCGCCTGTCGGTTCACCGTTTGCAACGGAGACGAGGAACTCCCGTAACCGAGAGAACGAGACGTCCCACGGAGGGTGCTTTTCGGCGACGGTTAACGCCTCAGTGGCGATTGTAGCCAGTTTGTCTCTCTTACGTTGCAGTAGTTCAATACGGGTCCGAAGCTCTCCAACCTGGCCAGGAGAGACCAGATATCCGCTAGAGCTGTCGTCGATAAATTCGGTTGTACCACCAACGGTCGTCGCCACTGGGACCACGCCGTATTCCATTCCTTCGAGATAACTCATTCCGAACGATTCGTACTGAGACGGAACAGCGAGCAGATGGGAGCGTTCGAAAAACTGCGTCAGTTCGCTCTCGGAAATTTCACCGTGAAGTGTGACGTTGTCCTGTAGTCCGTACTGGTCGATTTGCGAGCGCAAGTGGTCGACATATTTGGGATGTGTTTCGAGGGAGCCAACGATGTCACAGTGCCACGGCTGGTCGATATCCTTGAGCGCCGCAACCACTGTGCTGGTCTCCTTTCGGGGGGAGACGGTCCCGACAAATAGTATCCGAAGTGGGTCCTCCTGTGCTCGCTTCCGGACCTGAGACGGAGACAGTGCTGCTCCTTCGGTACGACCAGCTGGGTACACAACCGTCGATGGCAGCGTTGCGAGCGTCTCAACCCGTCGCTGCGTATCTCGACTGGTGCAGACTACTGCATCGACGCTCCGTAAATAGGTCCGTTCCACCCGTCTGTATAGCGACTGGAATCTTCTCCGAGGTGGGCCGGAACGCAGGAGATGCACCAGCGAGACGATACGTTCTGGCTGGGTTAGCCATTCGTTCACTCGCCAGAGCGTCGGGTGACAGAGTTCGTCCTGAATAAGGATGTCGAAGGGTTGATTCAGTCGGCGACGGAGTGATGGCGAGAATCCAGCACCCAGGTTTTCGAGGTACGAATGTCGTGGAATTGAGAGGATATCGACAGTGTCACCCTGTTCCCTGAGATAGGTGACGAGTTTCCGGTCGTACCTGTAGCCACCCGAGTGTTGTTCGAGGTTTCCGTAGACGACAACCCCTACGTGCATGGTCACAGACTCATTCGGTAGCCGACAGTTGCGACATCGTCTTCCTGCACCGAAATATCCAGTTTAGCTGCACCCTCAGGTGAGATGTGTTCCAGAAGACGGTCAGCGAACACGCGAGCAAGCCGTTCCGCACTCGGGTTGTAGCCCTCGAATTCCGGGAGGTCGTTCAAGAGCCGGTCGCGGAATCTATCCACTGTTATATCCATTCCGGCACTGAGGTCGTCGATATCGACGAGATACTCGAACTCGTTGAGTTCCGGGCCAAGAACGGTTGCTTCCACAGTGAATGTATGAGAGTGAGGCACACCCTCCGGGCCCGGCTCGGGAACAGTGAGATAATGCTGGGCGACGAAGGTTCGGGACACTGAGACGCGATACATACGAATTGGTAGAGTGGGAGCGTAAAAAAGACCCGCCAAAATCACCCTGGGGTTCGGGATGAGATAGCCAAAGCTGTCTCAGTCGTACGAGAGGAGAACCTGAATGGCTTCCTCAGGAGAGTCGGCAAGCAGTTCGTACGCCTTGGGGGCGTCTTTAAACGGGAACTCGTGGGTAACCAGCCGGTCGAGCGGAAGGTCCGCAAGCCAGTCCCAGGCAACGCCGTGTCGTCGTTCCCGCGACCAGCGCCCTTCGTGTTGTGGGGCAATTGTGCTCACCTGACTGCTCTCAATGGACAGCCGATGGCGATGAAACCGTTCGCCAAACGACAGCGAGGCCGGTTCGGTTCCGTACCAGGAGCCGACAATCACCCGGCCATCGAACCCTGTCACCTCCATCGCATCGTTGAGTGCATCGGGGTTTCCTGAAAGCTCGATTGTGAGGTCCGGTCGCCCTGTTCGTTGAGTTATCTGTTCTTCGAGAGCGTCCGTCTCGGGGTCTACGGCGTACTCTGCGCCCAACTGCAGTGCCACGTTACGACGGGATTCGAGCGGTTCGACGACGGTCAACGATTCGAGCGGCATCTGCGAAAGCAGTGCTGTCGTCACCAGGCCGACGGTCCCCTGTCCAAACACGGTGACCCGTTCGCCTATGGTGGGCTGTGCATCCAGAACAAAATTAACCGCTGTTTCCATCGTAGCCAGAAGTGTGGCACGCCGCATACTGATTGAACCTGGGACTTCAAGCAACGATTCCGGCTCGGTAACGAATGCAGATTCGTGTGGATTATAGGCAAAAACTCGCCTGTCGAGCCATTCGTTGTCGACATCACATCCGCACTCGACCACCCTGCCAGTCGCGGCATATCCGTATCGAGTCGGGAACGAGAGGTCTTCGATAAGCGTTTCAACTGGGCCATCGGTCTCCAGCGAGGCGGGAGCATCACCACGGTAGAGGAGTTTCTCGGTTCCGGAGCTAATCGCCGAAAACTCCGTTTCAACTTTCACAGTCTCGGGTCTCACCGGAGACGATTCACGCTCTCTCAGTTCCGTATGGCCTGGTGCCGTAAAGTAGAGTGAAGTGATAGACATCGTCAAGCAGGTATTGCTGTCGGCAGTGTGTTGGCTTGATTATGTTTATATCTGCCGCCTCGTTCGAAATTTTTTGCCTGATGGTATTAGTAGGCACATCGTTTCAGCGGTAATCACACTGTTTGCTCGGTAATCAACAGCCAGTCACGCATGAACCCGAGGACAAACGCAATCATTGCTGCGGTGGCAAGCCAGTACGTTATCTTCGAGTCGAGAACTGGTGTGAGCAGGATAAATACAACAAGCATCATCATCGCTCCCAGTATACGCCTGCTCTGGCGAGGCGGCAGTGAGTGGACGGGTCCCCCTCGAATCTGACGGAACGCTATTCCAAGTATGAACAGGTATCTGGCAGCACCAACTGCTAGAAAATAGCCTGGTGCTGCTCCGAATCGAACGGCAAGTAGTGACCCCAGCAGTAAAGCAAGGGAATCGATTTCGGTGTCGAGCCGACCACCGAATGCTGAGGTCGTATCGGTGGCACGGGCCACAGCCCCGTCGACTGCATCGAACAGCGTGCCGACTGCAAACAACAGTGCCGGGAGCCACGCAAACGGAGTCTCTGGTTGACCAGTGATAACGAACCCAGCAAGGAGAACAATGGCAGCCCCACGTAACACGGTAATCATGGTGGCTATCGTAAACGGCTGTGGCCCGTTCTGTGCTGCTGTCCGGGCGTATACGCGCCGAAACATGGCTATTTCAAGCGCAAGGACGACGCCAATAGCCGCGACAAATGGAAAGCCAACCGGCCAGTAAGCCACCAGCCCCGCTGTAACCGGGACAACAACGATAGAACTGGTGAGGGATGCGAGGGTCCATGGCGTGACATGTGGGTTCGCGACGGTCATGGCGCTGACTCACGAGCTAGCAACAGGATAAGAACCCCAATCAACAGCAGTTGAACCGTCTTATCGAACGCCTCGATTGGCGAGATATCCCCGAGCGAGGCAGGGTCATTTATTACATACCAGAGTACTATCTGACCGCCAACGAACGGAATGCCGAGAGCGATAATAAGTCGTCTTCGATAGTTGACCAGGAGAAAAGCGATTGCGCCTGCAAACCCTCCCGCTGCAAGTACAGAGGCCACCCCGAGCGGTTGTGTGATCGTCGCCAGACCCAGCGCAAGATGGACGATGCCCGTCAACACAGCCAACACGATTCCAACCCAGTGTAACGGCGTAAGCGAACCCGTCTCCAGGTCTGGAGAACCGTTTTGCATTAGCGTGTGCTAGGGCGGCAAGTCCCTTAATTCCAGTTGGAAACCTCTCGGGGTAGATAACGGCAGCTGTTGTGTTACAATTCGGATGATAATCAAAAGAATCAATCGCCAGACAGCCGTGAAAGATACTGTGCAGACCGAACGTTGGGCCCAGACATGCCAAGCAGCGATTGAGCAGCTACCGAAACGGCTACGGAATACAGCCTCCCGAAGCTACTTTCGTCTCGTCGGTCTCAATTACCAACACCGTCTTCTTACGCGCGTTAATCGAACCCCAGCCGGTCAGTTCCGGAGTTACGAACTCCTCAACCGTCACGGAAACGACAGCATGCTTGCGGCGATGGCTGACTTCTGTGGACCCGAGATGACAATCTATGATATTGGGGCGAACGTCGGGATATACACGCTGGCGCTTGCCACAAGCGCCAGAGGCAGGCGCGTGATTGCGTTCGAGCCAGCTCCAGTCACAGCTGAGCAGCTCCGTGCAAACGTTGCCTGCAACGACCTGGGGAAACAGGTCGACATTTACCGGTGTGGCCTCGGAGCGTCTGACGATGAACGTGCGTTCTACGTCTCGACCCTTCCGGAGCTATCGGGCTTCGACCGAAAGAGCGCAACCCGATGGGGAGCGAGCGTCGAGGAAGTGGTCTCCGTTCAACTTCGACGGCTCGATACTCTGTGGGAGACGCTACCGTCTCCTGATGTGATTAAACTCGATGTTGAAGGGGCTGGTCCAGAGGTTCTGCGGGGCGGACAGGCAATGCTAGCGGAGGAGAGACCTGTTTTCTTCATCGAACCTCACGATGAGGAACTATCCGAAACGCAGGAAATGCAGTCATTGTTGTTAGAGCTCGACTATCGCATTGAAGTGTATGATAATTTCTGGCGCTGTCTCCCGGAGTAGGCTGGTCACTCCTCGCTTTCCCTATCCAGTGCGTGTTGCTCAAACCACTCGGTGAGTACTTCCAGCCGGTGAATTGCTCGGTCGGGGTCACCCACGTTGTGATGTTCGTTCTGGTAGATGACCAGCTTTGCAGGAACGCCCTGTTTCCGAACGCTTACGTACAGTTGCTCTGCCTGTGTCGGTGGACAGCGCCAGTCGTTTTCACCGGCAGTGACCAGTAACGGGGTTTCAATAGCATCGACATCCGTTATCGAGGAGATATCCTCGTACAATTCAAGATTTTCCCACGGCAATCCGAACTCCCACTCGTGCCAGAGGTGATTGTCGTCCGTGCCAAAGGACGAGCGGAAGTCGTAAATTCCGTGTTCGGCGGCCGCAGCAGCGAATACGTCGGTTCGTGTCACGACGTTCGCGGTCGTGATGCCACCGTAAGAGAATCCAGTAACAAGACTCTTTTTAGGGTCAACCCACCCACGGTCTGCGAGTGCATCCAGTCCGGAGACCACGTCGTCGGTTTCGAGGTCACCACGAGTCCCAATCAGCGATTCGGCAAACTCTCTGCCATACGATGTTGACCCGCGGTAGTTTGGGCGGTAGACAACATACCCCTGGTCAGCCCAGTAGGCGTGTGTAAACCGGAAATCCGGCGCATCATAGGACATCGGCCCGCCGTGAATCGAAGCTATTACCGGTCGTGGCTCATCACTTTCAGGGTCGAACTCACCTGGAAGATGGACGATTGCCTCAATAGCCGAACCATCATCGTTTTCATAGCTAAGACGCTGACATGTAACGTCAATCTCCGACAGTTGCTCATCATTGAGGCTCGTCAGGCGGTTAAACGACTCCGGTGTCTCCTCGCTGAGTTCGTCGGCTTCGATGGCAAAGATATCCTGTCCCTTCTTCGGGTCCGAGAGCAGCAGGCCAACAGTTCCGCCGCCCACGTCGAACGTCGTAACTGTCCGGTCACGCGTCTGGGCAGGAAACGTTCTGACAGGGTCGTTCGCATTCGCGTCCGCTCGGACGAGTCGAGTGAGGCCTTCATCTCCGACCGGCACGAGCAGATTCTCTTTATCGACCCATTCAGAGGAACCGAGCAACGGAACAGTTCTATTCAAGGACCCGGTGACTGACCAGTACTCCGTCGAGGTATCATCGTCGGTAGAGTCGGGATCCGCGACGAATACTTCGGTCGGTCTGTACCAGTTTTCGGGGTCACCTGCGAGGAAGGCAATTTTCTCCCCATCTGGACTCCATCGATATGCGGACGTCCGCAGTTCGGAGTCGGTCAACTTTCGCAGGTCGGACCCATCCGGGTTGATGGTATAGAGGTCCATTACCCCAGAATCGTCCGGCCGTTCGGTTCGGTTGCTCGAAAAGGCGATGCGGTCTCCCGGTCCCCAGGCGGGCTGGAGGCCAGCCAGCGGTTCGTATGCTCCCTGTCCATAAGCATCGTCAAGGCGCTGCATTTCCCCAGTTTCCAAATCAACGATGAACAGATACGAACGGACTTCGTCCAGCCACCCGACGCCGTTTGCTTTGTGCTGGAGGCGTTCGATTTCGATCGGCCCACCGTCCTCTCGTTCTTCGAGGTGTTCTTTTTGTTCGTCGGTTGGGTCACGAGCCGAGACGACGAGTCGGTCACCACCAGGCCCCCAGTCGAACTCTCGAATTCCCTCCTCGTGGTCAGTAACCTGTACGGCATCCCCACCCCGATGGAGGTCGAAATACCAGACCTGTGGGTCGGGGTCTTCATCACTGTTTTCGGTTGGCTGAGTGCTGTTTTGTACTTCCTCGTTTGTCTCATGAGTCTCATCTTCCGAATTATCGTCTCTCTTGTCGACCAGTTTCGAGACGTCCGTCTGACGAGCCGCGACAAAGGCCAGTTTCCGGCCATCCGGTGACCACTTCGGCATCGATGCATCGGAGACGCGAGTTAACCGGTGTGGCTCATCTGAGCCATCGGCTGGAACGACAAACAATGACGACCGGCGGTCATCCTCAGCCGGGTCGAACTCATCGGCAACGAACGCGATTCGCGTCCCGTCTGGCGAAACCGCAACATCGGTTGGAAACGTGAAATCGTATAAATCGTTTATGTCCAGCGACATATATCAGACACTGGTCTGGTTCGTGTTAATTCCTCTGAGAGTGATTGATTTATTATTTCATTTTAGATATCGCTAGTCACTATTCGGGGATGTCGTAAATGCTGTCCTAAGCAGCCAAGTTGGTAAGTCGACAGCTAGCCCGTCATTCGAAATCAACATGCGGGTCGACGCCGAGTTCCTGTGCGAGTTCCTCTGACTCTTCAGAGATGATCCGTTTTTCTGCGGAGATGCGATGAGCGTGTGTCTGCTCAAGTTGACAGATACTGGCTGCCCACGGGGCAATCGAATCTGCGCCCTCTGCGGTCAGTTCCTGGTGGGTCAACACACGGAGGTACGTCGTGACGTTGATACCGCCGCTGTATTTGGCGACTTCTAGTGTTGGCAGTGTGTGGTTCGTGCCGACTGCCTTGTCGCCGAAGACGACCGGTGCGTGATGCCCGAGAAACAGCGACCCGTAGTTGTGTAACTCATCGATGAGGTCTCGCGCATCGTCTGTCATCACCTGCAGGTGTTCTGGTGCCCAGTCGTTCGCCGCATCGGCCGCAGTCGAGAGGTCCTCAGCAAGAATTACTTCGCCGTTTTCCTCCCAGCTTTCCCGAGCGACGTCTTCGGTCTCCAGTTCGGGCAATTGTCGTTCCAGCTCTGTTATTGTCGCTTCCGAGATGGCTTCGTCGGTGACGACCAGCGCCGCTCGCGAGCGTGGGTCGTGTTCGGCCTGTGCAAGCAGGTCGGTAGCGACCATCTCCGGGTCGGATGTCTCGTCGGCGATGATGAGTACTTCTGTTGGCCCAGCGAGGAAGTCGATTCCCACCGTGCCGTACACCTGCCGTTTCGCCTCGGTGACGAAGATGTTTCCAGGACCGGTTATTTTGTTGACCGACGGTACTGTTTCAGTTCCGTACGCCATTGCGGCAATCGCCTGTGCACCGCCAGCAACGTAGACTTCGTCGGCACCAGCCTGGTCCATCGCATACAACTGTGCAGGCTGGATGGAGCCGTCTGATTGCGGCGGGGCACAGGCAATAACTTCGTCGACGCCGACGACTGTGGCCGGAACGATTGTCATCGCTGGCGCGGCGACGAGCGGATGCCGACCGCCCGGAACGTACACTCCGGCTCGTTCGACGGGGACAAGTCGCGTTCCCATCGTGACACCGGGTTCGAACTCCTTTTCGAACCCATTGAGGTGGCCGTACTGTTCTTCGTGAAACTCCCGGACGTTCTCGATTGTGTTCTCAATTGTTCGGCGTTCTCCGTCGGTCAATTCATCGGCCGCAGCCTCAATTTCCGCTTCACTCACTCGCAACTCCTCCCGTTCGACATCATCAAACTTCCGTGTCAACGTTCGAATCCCCTCGTCGCCACCTTGGCGCACCGTGTCAACGATGTCGCGTACCGACTGGGTGACATCCTGCGGAATCTCTATTGATGCGTCTTCAGCCGATTTGAGATAGTCATACCTATCTGCCATGTCAAGTCGTGACATTGGCTGGATGCCAGTTAAGAGTACATGTTAATATGTGACGTTAGCGTGAACTCCCACACCAGACTCGCTCACAGTTTGCGCCGTTCGCTCCCTGAGGGAGGGAAGTTAGCGCGAGTGTTAATTTAAATACTATCGGTATGTTTCGGCTGTCTCTTGTTGATTAGCGCGGGATCGGATGTGAACCAGATGAAACCTCGCTTCGCTCGGTTTCCAGGGTGTGATGCCATCCGAAGCCCCAGTTCAACAACAATATTTGTCAGGAATGTTATATATTGTCACCATTGAAATCGAGGTAATTCACTAGTGGGTGTGTTATCTGAGACCACTTGTGTAGAACTGGTATGTAATGAATTCGTATTAGTCAACTAACAGTTTTGTCCACACAGTGCCTGTGTTATATTGCAATGGTAACAGACGATTCCAACGAAACACAATTGACAACGGACCGTGAGATGATACGGGAATGGGCTGAGAGCTATGACATGATACCTGTCCAGACGGCGGAGACCGAGGCTTTGTCCGATACCTCGAACCCATATCAACTGCACCCAAAGGACGAGGCCGAACAAGTCGATACGATGGAAAAACTCCGCTGGGATGACTTCTTCCAGCAACTCGATGAGTACGGACTGGTGGTAGTCTTCTACGAGGAAAGCGCTGACAGCCCCTTAGAAGTCATCGACCGTGACCAAGCAGTGAGTCAGGTTCCACTGGAGGCGAGCGAAGTCGATGAACGACTGCTAACCGGTGAGACAATAACGAGTGAGGTCACCGAAACGACGGTCGTTGAGCGGACCATCGTCGAGCATGCAACCATAGAAAGTGAAATCGTCGATACCGAACTCCTCGATAGCCGAATCATCGACGTCGAACTCCGCTCCAGAGAGATCGGCGGGTGTGACGTAACCGGTCGAGACGTCTTCGATGAGGCCGACGAATCACGGTTCCAGGATATGAACCTGCTGACGAAAGGATATCAGGAGGAACTTCCCCACCCTGCTGCCGTCGAGGTCGATGTCGAAGAAGATTGGACTGTCACGAACGAATTGCTCGAGCGTGTGACGATCGAAAGCCGAATTATCGATGTAGATGTGACCGAGCAAGACGAGGTTGAATCCGAGACGCTGGAATCTACGATCGAGATCGAAGGCGTTCAACATTCCCTTCTAGAGAGTGATATTATCGAGACCGAAGCGGACGCCGAGGAGATCATCCAGAGCGGAACCATTAAAAGCGAGTTTCACGAGGATGACGTCGTCAGGACACAGCTTAACCACCGAAAAATCGTTGAAGAGCAATTTACCGAACAAAAAGTTATCCGGGGGAATCTCACCGAGAGCGAAATCCTTCGGTCCGAAACCCGGTCGAGTACTCCAATCGAAACGGCATTTGTCGATGGTGATACCCTCGACTCGGATGTAAGCCTCGTCGGCGTGACCGAGTACGAAACGCAAACCGGGGATGGTGACACGATGACGGATGAGGGCGTACGGACGGCACTCTCAGCGGACGATGAGGGGAAGCCGGTTGTGGATGCCAATGGGCAAGCATTGGGCATGGTAAATGAGGTAAGTGGAGGAAAGGCATACGTTGACCCGGAACCGGGAATCGTTGACCGGATTAAATCTAAATTGGGTTGGAGAGACGCCGATGAGGGGGATTATCTCCTCGACGAAGATAACATCAAGCAGGTCACCGACGACGAAGTCGAACTATCCATGCCGAAATAGCAAATCTCAAGAAGGTGAGAAGGATGTAGTGCACGGGACCGGATTTGAACCGAATGAAATCTCACTTCGTTCGATTTCCAGAGTTCAAATCCGCTCATGCTCCTTCACGGCAAACTGCTCGCTACGCTCGCAGTTCTTGTTCAGTGCGCGGGACCGGATTTGAACCGGCGGACCCCTACGGGACAGCGTCCTAAGCGCTGCACCTTTGGCCTGGCTCGGCTACCCGCGCTCACCGTACAGTACTGCAAGCACCCAAAAGAACGCTTCGTTTTTGTGCCTACCTTCGCCACGGTGGCTGGGGGTTTGCTCATTCCCTTACTCCACTATCTGGTCGCGCAGTTGCTGCATCTCATTTGCCAGCGTGACATCCTCTTTGAGACAACTGATATCCACAATAACGCCAACAAAGTGCGAGGGCTCGTCTCCGTAATAAATTCCCATCCCAGTTTCGAGAACCCACTTTTCGGTATTATCTGCTGTCTGGAGACGATAGACCACCGAAAACGTCTCCTGGTTCTTGAGTGCTGTCTGGGCAACCTCTGCAACTCGTTTTCTGTCGTCAGGGTGAATGAGGTCAAATCCGAAGGTAACCCCACCGACGATGAACGCATTTGGGTCATAGCCAGTCAGTTCTCGACAGTGGCTGCTGATAAACTCGATTGGCCACCCCGGTTCGTTCCGTGATTGATAGACCGTACACGGCAAGGAATCGACAAACTCCTGAAACTGTAACCGAATCGGTTCCGCTCCGAACCCTCTGGTCTGCTCGTTTTTGTATTCTTCAGTCTCACGGTTGAACTGCATCCGGTCGATGAGTATTTCGCCATCCGACGTGACAGTGACCTCGTGGTTCGGAACAGTAAAGGTAAGTTCGCCGTTCATTCGCCCGGATGCCGCCTTTTGAATCAGGTCAGGGTCGATATATTCGCTCAGTGAGTAATCTAGCTCGTTTGGTGAGACATCCTCCGCCTGGGCCAGTGCGACAACGATGTCGTAGATGATTTCTTCACTAGGTCTCATGCGTAGCAAACAGGTTCTGATTCCGGAGCGATTCCGGCAGTTCAGCGTGTGCATCAAGCAGCGATTCCATCACGACCGCTAGTTCATCGAATCGTGGTCCGCGCTCAATCCATCCGGTCTCGCTATCCCACTCAATATATCCTGCTTCAGCGAGCAGGGGAAGATGCGAATGACGAAGCGTGATTTCAAACTGCTCTTCGGGAACAGTAGCTGCTGAGCGCGCTACCTCTGCCACCGAAAGCCTTTCTCCGTCAGGTGTGGTGAGCAGCAAACCGATTACCCGCCGCCGTTGCTCGGCCACTAACTGTTCGAAAACAACATCCCACCTGGTAGCAGGTCCGTTTTTAGTGGCCATTCGAGTCATAATATGAAAAGTAGAATATACTTAAATAAGTCTATCGGTTAGTCGATACGTTCAATTACGAGTTGTTTTGAAATAGAGGCCAGATACAAATTCGCACCCATCACACTGCTGACAGTCACTCAAACCATGGAGTAACCGTCCGTATCGAGCCAGTGGTTGGTAATGGTGATAGCATGGTCCGCATGGACCGTTTCAGGGCCGAGACGGAGTTTCTGCTCGCTGTATTCGGAGAGTAATTCCCGTTCAGTGGGCTGAAAATCCTGGTGGTCAGAGAGGACAAAAATCGGGTTATCAGGTGGTTCACTGTCTGTAAGGGACGTTCCCTGTTCGTGCAACTGGCAGATTGTTCCGTCAGTAGCCAGCATTTCGAGGGTTTCCTCGAACCCAACTCTCGTCAGAAAGACACCTGGTGATGTTTCAACCGGGATATGTCCAATGGCTTCCTCGCGCTGTTCCAGAGCGCTCCGAATGAGTGCCGCCGTCGAGCGCTCATCTGGATGCAGCCCTCTGAGTGCTTCCCCATCAAATCGGACGGTCATCTTATCACCGAGAACCAGATGAACGCTCGTATCTTCACGAATCCCGTGAGACAGGAGTAATCCGGCAGTCACGCACCTGCTCAACAGGTCAAGACGACCCTCGCCGGGGAGCCCATCAAGCGAGAAGTCGCCACTGAGAGGCACATCGTGTCCGAGAACGACGAACTGACGCATACCACACTCTCTGTTGAGCATGCTGTAAACAGTATCGTTGTTACGATTGCTCGAACGCTCCGTGGGGAATCTTTCAAAACGGGCAGGTCACGAGTTACCAGGTTATCCCTTCGTACGTAATCCCATCACGGCGAGAAATAACTCGGCGTCCGTCAATAACCACTGGTTCAACCATTTCGTCGAACTCTGCATCAAGCGTAGCAAACTCATCCCAGTCGGTTGTCACGACCGCACCAACCGCGCCAGACAGTGCCTCTACGGGACTGTCGGCGTATTCGATATCGGGGAACCGCTCGCGCATCTCCGGAGCAGCAACTGGGTCGTAGGCAACGACCGACGCACCTCGTGAGAGCAGGCCTTCGATGACTGGGATAGCTCGTGAGTTGCGGATGTCGTCCGTCCCTGGTTTGAATGAGAGACCGAGAACGGCGACCCGATTGCCCGAGATATCCGTATGGGATTCGAGCAATTCGAGTAGTCGCCCTGGTTGACCGTCGTTAACGGAAACTGCGGCGTCGAGCATCTGTGGTTCATAGCCTTGCTCGCGAGCAGCATTTATAAGGGCGGCCACATCTTTTGGGAAGCAACTGCCACCCCAGCCGACACCGCTCCGGAGAAATTGTTCGCCGATGCGGTCATCCCGGCCGATTGCATCTGCTACTTCGTAGGCATCTACACCAAACTCCTTACAGATATTCCCAAGGTCGTTGATGAGACTGACTTTTGCAGCCAGAAACGCGTTGTTAGCATATTTTATCATTTCAGCCTCGCGTCGCCCAGTTTCGACAACTGGCACATCCCACTGGACAACGATTGGCTCGTACAGGTCCGCAAGTCGGTCCAGCGCTCGCCCGTCACCATCGCTACCG
>LKMJ01003580.1_pt1 | contig 14479 bp, 12 predicted proteins | sample 643391 | NCBI WGS metagenome assembly LKMJ01 (sample SAMN04112250, study PRJNA286221) | soda lake metagenome | biome: soda lake; feature: Kulunda Steppe; material: water; isolation source: sample PL-Br10 brine of Picturesque Lake | place: Russia: Kulunda steppe | collected 2010-07
CCGGGCATGATCCTTTTTTGATGCAAACTGTAAAAACATCATATAACTAGGCTACTGGTAAAATTTGGGGTGAAATGGACGACCCTTGTGGCCTGGGTGGGTGCTCAGCCTCTGTTTTTGGCCTAATAAACAGCCCACGTATGCCCTCAACACGACCCAACCACATGTCTTTCTACCCCCAAAACACCATCAACATACTTCTAATATGTTGCGAATTGATATTGGATGTTGAAACTGAGGTTTGGAGGAGGTCGGATTTTGACCCATTTTGGCACCCCTTTTGCTGATTTTTTTAAAGGGAAATGACCCAAAATGCACACCTCATTAACCACTGAATGGATTCAATCCAATTCTTTTGCAATGATGTTCACTTATTACAAGAGCACCAAAACACCAAAAATCATGTGATTTGGTGCAGTTCCTGATCTGTTGTGGACATCTGGCTGTGAAAAGTAGGGTTCACGCCGCGGCCCATGAGGCATGGTCTCCCTGACGGGCAGTTTTCAAGCTCAGGTGCTGTGAAAAGCTTGCAACCAAGGCTACTAGTCAACACAGCTTGAAAACTGCCCGTCAGGGAGACCATGTCCTGGGATCATGCCAAAACCATACCCATTTTGGGCCAGATAGCCCCCTCTGAAAAAACTCCGCCATTTCATCTCGGACACCGTCGACAATGATTGTGGACTATCAGCAGAAAATCAGCAGCAAATCAATCAGCCTAACCTTGTTGAACGACCGAGCCGGCAAGTATTCCAAACTTGTAACTTGTTAGAGTCTAAGGCAAGGCAATTCTGATGCACTCCTACTAGTGCTTGCTCCAACGTTCATTTCTGCGTCTTAAGATTACGTCCAGGTTGCAGGTCTTCTAGGTTTCAGCTGAGCTGCCCTTGTTTAGCAGATACAGCTATATAACATAACCTTGCTTCAACTTCTCCTGCGTCATCTCAGGCTGACAAGCTACACACTTTGAGGTTGGCATGCTTGAAAGCCCAGGTGCTTGGAAAGCAAACAGGTTGCTTTATGTCTGGATTCTTTAAGCAACAATTTGTCGCAAAGCATAAGCAGTCTCGGTGCAGTTCATTTTAAAGGCTCTGCCAAAGTCAAGCCGCACTCTTAAAAGCATTAGGACGTCCTTAGACCCAAACCATAGCTTGTGAGTTAATGAGACATCTCTGCTGGAAGTCAGCTAGAAATGGTCAACAGATGAGGGGAGATGATAGCAGGTACACAGCTACAAAGCGCCAAAAATGCAGGGACTGAAACAAAATGCTTGACTTACCACACTTTATAAGCACAGTCTAGACTGGTAATCAGGTCAGTGCTTTCTGGGTTCACCTCTTCCCAGACAGCACTTTCTACGACCTTAAAGAACAAAATGCACATGAAATCACTGTGGCATTCTGGAGATTGCTGGATTCAAAGAACTACAACCAATGGACCTTAGCTGATGAATTCAAAGAATCCCAAGGAGGACTTGACGTTTGCAACCCAAACATTAATGTGCATTAATGTGTCTGCCAACTTATGAAAGCCATGCTTGCATGAGCACGTAATTTCAAACACTCTTTGCTGTTGCTTTCAGACACTCTCTTTGCTCTCTCTACAGAAGTGTGGGGGGGCTGTGGCACGAGCGAAATTGACCTGTTGGCCATGATTCCTTGATCGTCGCTGTATAGCATCAAGTGAAACTCGGTGCATCACCTTCATCAAAAATTCAGCAAAAAGGTAGGAATGAGTGTGCTTAAACACATGGGTCCATGATCAGATTTCACATTAACAGGCTTTTTCAGTGGGCATCAATCCGTTTAAGCATCAACCCTGCCTTGTTCTTAAAACAACATGCTGAAACTGACCATTCTTGCACAGAGCACAATTTGACATGGCTACTTCACCTGTCTTCCTGTACATTGGCTTTCTATGAAGTCCCGGACGTCGAGTGGTGCTTGCCCAGTCTCCTGAATGCAACATAAATTATGACAAATACCATTGTCTGAGCAAATTGTGCACACCCTTTTCACTAGAAACACCACAGCATGGCCAAAATGGGGTGTAGACTGGCTGGGGACAGCATGGGGTGGGGGACAGCATGGGGGACAGCATGGGGTGGGGTGTAGACTGGCTGGGGACAGCATGGGGACAGCATGGGGTGGGACACCACAGCATGGGGTGTAGACTGGCTGGGGACAGCATGTATCATGCTGGTAACCCTGGCAAGTTGCCCGCAATAAGACGATTCCCTCATCCTCCTTTCTAGTTCAGGTTCAGTTTTCTGTCAGGCCGAAGGGCTAGGTGTTAAGTCAATTTTTGCAACTTACCTGCAATGCCTGGTCAGGAGAGAGTGGCTCCATAACATCAAATTCATCAGCATCCAGCTCAGCTAGGTGCTCAGGCTTGAATAGCCGTGGCAAAAGGTAGCTGCACAATGCAGGTAAGCCACACATGAATTTTTTTGGGCAAATGCTTGCCAAATATTCTTATCCGAATAGAATATTGTGGTCTTGTGAGTCAGAAGAAAGGCAGGGGAAGAAGAGAGAAGAGAGATTAAGGTACCCTTGGACAAACATTGCCTGCTGAACATGACTGCACAAGAGTTTGCTGCAACTTCTGCTTCAATTGTACTGCGCAACCACCCCATACCTCCGAATAGGGACGAGAGCAATGATTGGTCCAGGAAAGGAAATGCCACCGATGCCCGCCCAAGTCACGAGTGCCCACACGCCGACCAGATAGGCAATCTCGAGTGCTGTGAACACTGCAATCAAGCAAATTTTCAAGGAGCAAATGCCAGGGGCAAAAGCAGAGGAGTTCTGTGCATGCTTCCTATTCTTGAGTGATACGCAGGTCTCAATACACTGCTTGGCCAATCCGCAACCCGCAAACCTGCACTATCTTTTCCCCAGTTGTGCACTTTTGAGTGGCTACAGCTGGCTACAACTAGCTACAGCTGGTTCTGTGACATGAGTGGTCCAAGTCCTATTGAATACCAGCCCAAGGCTTACCCGCTACAATCTTGAAAGGGACAGTTTCCATGTAGGATGCGTGAACGCGTGCAAGGACCAATGCACGGCGCTTGGGGTCAGTGAACATCATCAAAGTCCTGCATGCGCATATTTATTGCGACAAGAGATCAGGCAAGTGGCACACATCCCACAACAAGACAAGACATACACAAGTCACGTTGACACCAAACTACTCTCTTAGGCTGTTTAGTGCATGCTATAACATAACAAGCCCTCTGAGCATTGAAAAATGCTCCTTCCAGCCTCAACCATGCCAGTCCACCATAGCCTGCTTTATTGCTGTTTGTTGCAATACCTTCATCTCTTGTCAGGACTATTACGCCATGTATCCTGACTGGGCAGGGAGTCTTCATTATCTCTACGTTTCAAGATAATGGGCTCACACATGCCTTGCGGCACGAATTTTTTTGATCTCAACATGCGTGATGCTCTCCTTTATTCAGGCCGCCCTTCCTTGAATTGGTCAAGCGCCTTGCCTCAGAGGATAATAATTTCAGACAAGCATTCAGTGACCAAACTCTCAGGCATGGCACAAGGTGATCATATATGCAGATGATTATTGATAATGCTTGGGGACTCGATCGATCACACTCAAAGATCCTACTTAGACTCTGATCACACTCATAGGGGGGTCACTCTTGCAAATTCAAATCAATCAAAGTTGCAGGTTCTCACTGATCACACTTGCAGGTGGGTGCAAAGCAATTGTATTTGCAGAAGCAAAGTCATCTTGCAAGCACTAAGGGATCACATCCTCAGGCTCACCTGTCCCAGAGCTGACTATTTGTTATGGACTCAATGCTCATGTATGCAAAGTACGCCCACACCTGGCAAACACAGGATGAAAAAGGACAAGCACCATTTGATAAGGTTGAAATGTGCTATGTTGCATGCGCATGCAAGCTCTGTTTGCTAGGGGTGGGGAGGGGGCATTGTCCTCAAGCCCTACTTGATTCCCAGCAAGGGCGCTTCTGCAGTCAGAGCAGCACCGATGCAACCTTCTGAGCCGGGAGTTGTGCCAAAGGAGACAGGCACTACATGTTATGCTAGCCACGTGGACCTAGGTTTCATAAACTTACCACAGCCATGGGTATGAGCTACATGTTATGCTAGCCACGTGGACCTAGGTTTCATAAACTTACCACAGCCATGGGTATGAGCTGGAGCGCATGTACCGCTCCTAAGCAGGCCACAATACACAACGACTGAATAAGGTTGGTCAGCCTCTGCTCTGCAACGTGCAGCTCTAAGGCAGCTTCTTCCACCATCCTCTCTTCAGTCTTCTTCCCTTGTTGGGGAGCTGCATGGTAAGTGAGGAAGATCTTGTGCATGTGATAGTGTACATGAGGGTGCTAACATGCGTGCATGCGTGTGCACGTTCAACTATGCAGATACATGCTCGGTATCATGCTCACGACACCGTTTTCAGGCTCATGCTACCCATTCAGTGAAAGACTATTTACTTTTGTCGGCAGTGATGGCCTAGGCATCCCACTTGACCACCTGTGTACCTGACCACCTGTGTGTGCCCTGTACACCTGTGTACCTGACCACCTGTGTGTGCCCTGTACACCTGTGTACCTGACCACCTGTGTACCTGACTTGACCACTTGACCACTTGACCACTTGACCACTTGACCACCTGTGTACCTGACTTGACCACCTGTGTACCTGACTTGACCACTTGACCACTTGACCACTTGACCACTTGACCACTTGACCACCTGTGTACCTGACTTGGTTACCTCCCTGCAGCCTGCTGTGGTGTCCTGGGCGCTGAAGGACCTCTGCAAATCTCTGGGTACCTCCTCTCTGCAGCTTTCACTCCTGGGGCTGATCAAGATACGCCGCATACTTGCGGGGATTTGGGGAAGGAGGTAGTGGGGGATGTGCAATTGAACCGTCTCATGCAAGACACCGTCCTCCTGCATGGAGGTAGCCAGGCCTGAATTGCCTGCAAGGGGGCAGTTTTGGATATTCTGTGTGCGAACGTTTTGTGTGCACATGCGTGTATGTGTGCGCATATGTGTGCATGGGTGCAGGCGCATGCTTGTGTGTCAATGGCTTTCAGGCAAGAGGGTCAAATGTGAGAGTTCTGGTGCCAACTTCAGTAGAATACAGAGCTAGGTCCTTCTCAAGAGGCGCTGTTGCGCATGAGGTGTTGCGTCAAGACACACAGTAGCACCTGGATGGTCATCGAGTGTAAACCATTTGATGCACCTGTAACGTTGTCGTCTTATACTGTCATTAACTGGAAGGTAAATAAGTGTGTATACCAATATCCACCAGGTGAAGGATGATGTCTTCACTTTTTATCTGATCTTATTGACATATCCACACTTGCTTTGGGACACCTCTATTCATGCCAAAATTTCACAGGGGTCCTGCATCTAGGGCTATCGAACTGTGGCCTCACCTTCCAATGAATTAGGGGAATGAGCATGCTGGCAGAGATCGACCTCTCTATTCCTTTCAGAGGCATGAGATTGACAGCAGGTCCCATTCTGACAATGATTATCCCTTTGTGATTTGCCCATTCTCCTTGGCTGCTGCTGCGGTGGGCCGTGGAGAAAATGCAATCCCTCGCTCACGCTTGTCTGGCCCTCCTTAGCAATCTCACAGCCCTGGTGCGCCAAACTTTGATCTACAAGCCCAGGATGAACTTTGGCACTGCCGACAGGTTTCAATTCCATGCCAATACATCCATCTAGCATTTTGTCAAAGCGAGTCTCCAAGCCTTGTGCCGTCAGGTCACTTGAGCTGCCACCATCCAAATGCCGAAATTTCAAAGATGGTGTAGAGGGGATGGTGGAAAGATAGGTGGGATTTTGAACCTGCGCAACCAGGCAAAATATTGGCAATAGCTTGAAATTTGGCCATGCGGCAAGCGTGTGAAGGCCATCCAGCACAGATTTGTGGGGTTTACAAGTGGTAATCCAGGTGCTCAGAAGGGACCCCGGATTCAGCATATGGTGTGATCTATCGTTGATTGCTGTTGCCCAGTAATGTGCAGATCAACTGGCATGATGGTGGATCAGCTTGCGATGCTTTGAGAAGTGGTCCAAAGCAGGTGAATTTGTCTTTGCACCACATGCTCCGGAACAGTTAGTCGGCCACACTTGCCTCTTCAAAGCTCAAGCTGGTGTGACACGCAGCTGTTACATTTTCCGGAGAGTCTTCTTCCACAATTCCAGCCTTGTTCTGGTCAAAGGCATCATCTTGGAGCTCTGAAACCCCTGCTACACAGCGCATAACATGTGAGGAATTAGGTTGTGAATAATTGCTCAGCTCCTCTGCAGTAATTTATTACATATATAGATATGACATAAATGATATGCGTATCAATTGTCTAATTCCATGGCTACAGCACACCATCGCTGAACATATCTTACCAATTGCGTGTGGTGTCCCGCATTTTGTTTCAAGGTGCAGACTGATGCGCGCATACATATTTATCATGCATATTCATAAATTATAGATTGCCTTGTAAGCACTGGCATGTGCCAAAGGAATGCCACACAAGAAAAAGTTGCAGGAACAGGCCATGCAGGATGAATAAATATGGAGCAAAGCATAAGCATGAGCATGAGAGATTCTGCGATTTACTACTTAACCAGAAAAATGCTACGTACAGTGCAAGCGCACATCATACCTTTCTTTTCTTGATCTTGCTCTGAATCTCTGGCTGCTTCAGCTGTCATTCGCAATGTGCAGCATACACGTGTGTGCAGAGGGCACTGAGGAAGAACCCCATTGGGCGGAGGTAGTCCAATGAAGCCTTCGGATGCATCATGAAATAGGGCACAGGGAAGGGAAGCTAAAATAGCATCCAAAGGTCATGAATAATGGATGCTCCTAGCGGCCTGGACGAACATCAAGCCTTGCTTGTTGTATGTACAACACACATACAGTGCATAGACCAGTGCTCTTGCAGTCTTGGACCTAAAGTTTTATATTGTGATAAGGCAAAATGATGCTGTGGATCACAAGTTAAGGCACCGCTTTTGAAAAACTGACAGGATTTTTAGGATGTTTGTCCAAGTCCTTTTCTGCATGCCTGGTGCAAACTGAACGATACACCAAAAAAAGACCATCATTGTGCATCAATACAAACTAGATAAAGTACACACAAACAATTAACATCATGATAGACAAAATCAAGTGCACACAAAACAATTATACACGCAGATTAATTTTTTAATTCCAAAGTCAAGGGAAAGCTCTTGCCTGAGTAAGTAAATAAGGAATGCTGCAAATTCTCAATTCACAGGGTGCACATAAAATCAATAACATGAATAAACATGTCCGATTTTTCTCCACCAATTTTGTTACATTGACATACCCATTACAAATTAACATATGTAACATCCTTACCTACCTGCTACCAGCACAAAAATAGAAAGTAGGCACTGGTCCCAAGCGTAGGTGTGAGGCCTTTGCAAGTTGAATTCCTGCATTGCATGACCAATGAGAAATGTGCAGGGCAGTCAGAGATATGATCAATCAAAAAGTCTATAATCACTTATTATGTTTAGCAAAGAGCATGAGCACCACTTAATACTTACCTATGCATGTCTCAGCATCTGACCTATTTCTGCTGTTTTGCTGCAGCACCAGTAATGACAGTATTTCAGCAATTGATGATGGACTCAAATTACAAGGCAAAAAACAACACGGCTAAACAATGTTCATGTCCTTTTCCTTTTTTGTGCAATAAACTGCTTTAAACAAATCAAGCAATGTTGCAAACACACACAAATCATACGTAGCTGTTGTGTGCTGTAGATTTATCATTGGCTTAGCATCATATGTCGCTTTTGCATTGGCGGCGCTCACTTTTTGCTGAGCCATCTTGGATGATACACCATGGTCAAACCAGAAAAGAATTGCAATTATGGCACCTGCAAAACACACCAGGAAAAATAGGCATCCTCCTTTGCAAAGGAGGGGTGATTGTGCATTGAATTGCACTTAATTGACTACAGCTGGGGCTGTACCACTTCCCCTCACATACTGAATTTGATTCTATATCCATGTATCAACTTACCAGGAACCAACGCAATTGCTATATAAGGCCCGGACACATCTCCCATGCGTTTGACAGTAGCCCAAGTATCCGTGACCTGCACACAATGTGAGGCAGATGATCTTCCATGTTCCCTTTCAGCCTGATCCCAACAGCAGCGAGATCCAGGAGGCTTGGGTTTAGGTCAGGCAATCAACATGTCTATTGCAGCTGCTAATGTAAGGGTTATTACTAAGCAAATGTAAGGGTTATTACAAAAATGTACAGGCAAACCCTCAGCAACCATGCCAATACTTGGAAAGGCCATTTTTCCAGTTTTCCACTTTTTGGCCTAGGGGACCTCGATAAGAAATTGCTGAGAGGTGACCTTGAATTCTTTGAGTATATGTGGCCCTACGTGCCTCTAGGTTACAAGACCTTTTACATCTGGAGTAATGGGATCAGTGCTAATGCTCAGCTTTGATGTTGTGCTCACATCCTGAAAGACAAAAAGCATACCTGCCAGGTCAGGGGCGTCCTTACACGCCTAGGAACACCAGAGGGAACGCCACGTGGATTCCCTCCAGACTGAAGGGCGTAGGACAGCGCAGTCCAGACAACCACCAAGAGAGGCACCCCTGCATGCACACACATGGTAAATATGCAAGCGGTTGACAGCAGCAGAGCAGGGCCAAGTAATGGCAACTTGCGGCATAGCGGCAAGTGAAGCAATTTGTGAATATCATACAATGATGGCAAAATTTAATGCAAGCAAAAGGAAGGGAACGTGTATTTGGGGACTCACCATAATCTGCAAGCAGTCCACGGATCACACCTGCATGCAGACACGAGGCATCATACCGGTTTGAGTGAACAAAGGTGCTTCCAGGTTTGCTGAATCAATACCACTTCTTCAGGCCCATTTTGCACATCAGTTGCATTCTAATCAGCGTGCAAGTTTCATGCCTTGAACACACCGCCTAGAGTCTCAGGCACAAATGAGGGTCTACGTCACAGCATTGGCTGCAGAATCTGATGATCGAAGAGGTCATTGCTGCCGAGTGAACAACTGGGTTGCTTTGTGTGTTGCATATGTTGCAACCTGCGTTTTGAATTGCCTTGGTTTTGCCCATTCTTAGACGGGCTTTATCGGATAGACATAAAATCTAATGGCCTCATTGGCTCCAAGTGGCATCAAGACAACACAAATGGCTGCATCAGCCCCCCCCCAACTAGGCGTCAGTACTGTCCCACAAGCAATCTTTACAAAGAAATGGGTCCTGCAGACAAACTTACTGTTTCCAAAGCGCCACGAGCGCGCTGTTACAGCCAATACAGCAGTTGAAACAAATCCACAAGCCAGAAAGAGGCCCCAAAGTCCATTAACAAGTATCCAGTAAGGCTCGTCCTCTGCTCTGCCTCTGTACAGCATGCATGTACATGCAAACAGACATGTCTGTACATGTGCACATGTATATGTATACTAGGCTCCCTGTAGGAAGCACAAGCACATGCACACATATGCAACAGCATACACAAGCACGAAATGACGTGCCTACATGAAAATGTGCATTGATGTAGGGGTTTGTCCGCAATGCCTTATCACATGGCCATTTGCAAATTCACGTTGCGCCAGCACCAAGCGCAATTCAAGGGCCAGATAAACTCATGTTCCACAGCAAGGTACGAGGAAGCACTCGTTTGTTGAGGGCATCAAGAGGTCTCAACTGATTTCAAGGAGCACAAGGAACCCGCTCATCCTGAAGAGACCTCACTGCCTCACTTTTCACTTGACGCCGCAGAATCATGGTGGAACTCAGCTATCAAGCCCTGCAAACACGTGAAACATTGGAGCCATCAGCCCTAGCAGACGTAAGTGGACAAAGTGAATGCAAGCAAGGATGTATTCTGCATCGCGCTTCAACACAGCCTGTCATCAAGGCTTTGTCAGACCAGAAATGTAGCATGCTCACAGCCATCTTGAACACATCTTTGTTGCGACTCCTCTGCATGGGCAACATGGCCAGTATGAAGTGCTTTTGCAGTGCTAACAGGCATATGCAGCAGTGCTCTGCTCACCATGATCAGCTACCAGGCATACAGCAATGCTCTACTCAACAAGAATTGCTTCTTTAGTGCTGCCAGGCATGCAGCAGTGCTCTGCTCACCTTGATTGCTTGCTGCAGGAAAAGGACCGCAACCACAATGCCTGGAGCGATGAAAGCGATGAAGCAAGGGTCACTTTTGTGCGGCAGTGCTTCAAACAAGCCCAAGCTGACGATGCACACTCCGCTGTTAAGGAATTAATGTCTTTGCTTCATGAGAAAAGCCCTAGCTGAAAATGCACCCTCAGCTGTTAAGGAATTAATCTCTATGCTTCATAAGACAAGCCCAAGCTGACGATGCACACTCCGCTGTTAAGGAATTTATGTCTATGCTTTATGAGACAAGCCCTAGCTGAAAATGCACCCTCAGCTGTTAAGGAATTAATCTCTATGCTTCATGAGACAAGCCCAAGCTGACGATGCACCCTCCGCTGTTAAGGAATTAATCTCTATGCTTCATGAGACAAGCCCAAGCTTACAATGCACCCTCAGTTGTTAAGAAATTAATCTCTATACTTCATGAGACAAGCCCAAGCTGACAATGCACCCTCAGCTGTTAGGAAATTAATATCGAGGCTTCATGAGACAGCTGACAATGCATCCTCAGCTGTAAAGGCAAAAGAACTCCATGAGCTCTATGGGTTACAGAGCTTATATTTGGTAAAGGTTATGGTGGCAATCACCTTTTTTCTATCCTCTCTTTGAGGGGACTACATAATGCCTCGGCCCTTGGTGGCCCTTTAGTTGATGTAGGGAGTGTTTTTATTCCTGATTAGATTTTGTTTTCTTTACACAGACCTTAGGATGGCTGCATTTGTAGCAGGTGCAATAAGGGAGCACTTTTCTACTAGAATACAACTGCAAGAGCCTTGCAAGAATAACCATAAGTCACTGCGGCCATGGGGCTGTTGCGTCTGCAAGATCTTGCCATGCTGTTGTGAGTATGCTCCCTGACACATCAGCAGACATGAACTGTTTACAGGACCTTCATCAAGTGCACGGAGCAAGCCATATTTGTGGCACAGATTACTTTGTGCTTATAAACACTTGCTACCAATGCTGCAACTCACGGAAAGCACTCACCAAAGATCTCGCCGGCCATCCTCGTGAATCGATGCACAAGGCGGCATACGCCCAACATGGCAGTGATCACCAGTATGATTGCAGTCCAGATGCAGATCCATGCAGCCCAAGCCAGAAACAGGTTGATGTCAAAATCAGGCCTGCAGGGTGAATGGAATCCCGATTTAAAGAGCACACAGCCCTAGCCATGAGCAGTTTGATGAGCCGGTCCTTCCTGGATTGGCTGCTACTGTTTGCAAGGAGGTGAATGAGGCGATAGAAAGATATGTGATTCACACAGAAGCTAAGTGCTTGAAGTTTTCAGGGCCAGCGTGGCTCCTTCTCTCAGACCGAGTCCCATGAGATATAGCGGAGTATTGGCCATGTAAAAAGATATCCTTTGAGATATGGCAGAGTATTGGCCATGTGCAAAGAGTGCTTACCTTGATTTAGCAAAAGAGTACATGAAGGTGTAAATGGTGACTATTGGCTGTGCCACGCCATTGATGACCAGTGGCTGCCCTCCCACAAACGCCTGCAATCCAAGAAATGACACATGAAAGACAGTTGCACATGCATTTGTAGTCACGGCAACATTGCACACATCCTGCAATATCACTGAGCTAGGACTTTCAGGCAGGCTAAAGAAATATGGGCTAAGCATGATCACATTCATTTGTGCACATGCACACACATCTGCACTTGCAGGCACCAAGAAAATCAAGCGAACTGATGGGACTGTTAGAAAGATCTAACGTCTTATAAGCTCAAGTACTACACCTGAAATATAATTTCATGAGCTCATGTATCCTGACGCACTAGTCTGCAGGCCACTAAACAAGAGCAGCCTTGGTATCAACGGAGTGGGCATGGGATGCTAAGCCAGCATGCAACAAAATATGGCATGCTGCCAGCAATGAAAATATGCAAAAAAAATGCAATAAAAAAATGGCATGCAGTACATGCCCCAAGTAAAGAAAATCAGTGTGAGCCATCGTGGCCTTGCCTGCAGGAGGCCACTGATTGCTGTGGCCACCAAGACCTGCGTTTGCACGATTTGAGGGCAAAGTGACGTGTTGGGAAGAATTTGACCATTGTTGTCATCATCATCACCACCAGCATTATCATTATCACTAATCGCAGGCACGGTAGAAAATGCCACTCACTAGACGTACTTATTTGCCATTCGGCTATGCACAGCAAGGTAAGCAAGCGCACTTCAACGTTGCAACGTAAACTAAAGAACTGTGTCAAAGACAGTGCTGCATTGCACCTGTATCACAGTCAGCGTGCCTTCAGTGCTCTGAGACAGCTGTACTCCAAATGAAACAGCTGGCAGAAGCGAGGCAAAGAAGATGTAGGTTGCTGGTGCAAAGATGCTGCAGCGCATGTGACACAACACAGAATATAATTTAAAATGTAGGCACTCAGAAACGTTGCAAAAGAGAAGAGAAAATGAGACAGGGAGTGTTTGCGCTTGTGTGCAAGTGCCTAATAATCCTGATGTTGTACTGAGGCCTTAAGAAAATTCGCGGGGAGTATAAGGGTGGGAAGTTGATGAATTGCTTTTGTATGTATTAGTGTCTCATTTAATCAGGAAATCCATCAAAGACCAACAGCTCCATTATCCACCCTCGCAACTTGTGGGTTCGGGGTTCAAACCTCACTGGAGGTCACAACCGGCTAAGCTGCCCTCGTTCGGCGGATACAGCCTTGAAACCATACCCTTACCCAACAGCTCCATGCCACTTTGTGCTCCAGCAAGACCTGAGCCTAGCTGCCAACTTGATTCGATCCTGCATGTTCAATCTTTTGCCCCACAAGCGCTTCAAAAATGCTGCCTGTGGCATTGCGCGATCCAGACCTCACTGGGCCTTTTGCTGCTGTAAGTCAGCTGTCCAACTCAGGTGGGGACAGTCAGTGTGCATTCCTGAGCAGCATTTCATTGACCCATGAGGACATTGTTGCAAGCATCACCCACAGGCTTGAATAGGTATGTCTGCTGTGGCATAATATAACGCTTTTGTCCCAGGCAGATGTTCCAGATAAGGTGTAGCGTGTGCACACGTGTCCTGGAAATTTAATTACCACCAAAAAGAAACTTTTGGAAGCTAGCGCATGTAAGTTGGTACATGCATATATACATATATATACTCATGTATACATATGGATATGATCGATCCCATGTATATATAATGATAATAATATTTATGGATTCCATGGATATTGATTTTTAAATATTACTAATTGGAAGTGAGAACAAGCTCATGGGCCAAGGAAGTATAACCCTTTAAGCTCATGCTTTTTTCTGTCAATTGATTTGCAACTGAGATACGTCTGACTATTTTATGCTTCCCAGCAGCAGAACAGCTGCCTGCAAGAAGCTTGAGCTCCGCAGCCTTGGATCCAAAGTGTGTATGCACCTTCATTTGACTTTCACACTTGACTGTTGCTTGCTGGCACATGCCAAAGCATTCCTGCAAAAGTTGTTTCAGATCTCCGCGAGCAGGTTGGAGCACACAGAATCGGCAGCGTAGGCTGTCCGCAAAGTACTCCTCAACCACAAACTTTACCATGCCTGTGCTCTCGCATCATGGCCCAGCTGCAGCTGCCAACACTTTCACAGTTGCATGATGCTAGAGGATCGCAGAGTTGATAAAGGGAACCCATCGCTAATTAACATAATTATTCTGCATATGCATTGATATTGTCTTACCTTGAAGGATATCGGGTATAGTATGAACTATATCGGGTATAGTATGAACTCACCGCATTCCATACTTAAAGCCGTCTCTCCAATCTTCCTTATAGTAAAGAGCACGCCTTCTGATGTCATTGGCAACGTCCATTGTAGCACCTTAGGCCTTTCGTTATCATTCCGTCCAAGAGTCTGTACTAGCTCGTCCTTGCCACTAGCTAACTTAGTGGCAGCACTACTTTTGGCAGCAGCTGGATCCTCACTAAGAAATATTTCGTATACTTCTTTAAAAATTTTCTACATGAAACGCGCAGATTCGGCATCTTAAAGAATATTCAGGGTGCGATTACAACAATTCGTGGTTAATTCAGATAAAGAAATTTGATTAACCACGAATGAATTTTAATTCACGGAATTAACCATTAACCACGTTTACAACACCCTGGTTAATGGTTAACCTATTAAAAATAACAATAAAATTGGCAATGGTCCGCATCCAAATCCCGGACCCCACCACGAATTCCAGAGAAGTCTTTGAATGGATGGTGGGTGCGTGCGTGCGTGCGTGCGTGCGTGCGTGCGTGCGTGC
>LKMJ01003581.1_pt1 | contig 14477 bp, 8 predicted proteins | sample 643391 | NCBI WGS metagenome assembly LKMJ01 (sample SAMN04112250, study PRJNA286221) | soda lake metagenome | biome: soda lake; feature: Kulunda Steppe; material: water; isolation source: sample PL-Br10 brine of Picturesque Lake | place: Russia: Kulunda steppe | collected 2010-07
ACTCAACTCAACAATATGGAAGTAAATATTCTAGGATTAATTGCAACTGCTTTATTTATTATTATTCCAACTTCTTTCTTATTAATTCTTTATGTTAAAACAGCATCATCTGAATCTGAATCATAAAGTATATAATTTGGAATTTGATTCTTTTCTCCCGGAAACGAAGTTTGACAGCCCCTTTTGGGGCCTAACCCTTTGGGCCCGGGAGAAAAATCGCCGTTTTCGTAGAAAACAGCGACTTTTGGTTTTTAATAGAAAAAAATCTTTTTTCTTTAATTTCATTGCTTTATTTATCTGTTTCTATCAAAAGATAAATAAAGAAAAGAAACAGTACTCGAAACAAAAGCAAACATTTGATTGATTCTGTTTTACAATAAAATTAATACAAATAAGTATTTTTACGTTAGAAACGTGTAAAAAAACAGTTAAATGTGCGAAGTCCGTTCTGGCTTCGCACGTTACTGGTTGATTTTTCTTTGAATTACTCTCAATTTTTAATAAGTTATTTATTTAGCTTAAAAACAGAAAATTGACGGAAACGAAGTTTCGACAAGACCCTCCATTTAGCGAAGCGCTCAGAGAAAACAGTAACTGTAACTTGCTTTAATCGAGACACATTATATATTTTAATTTTGAGGATTTATTCCTTTACAGTGACTTTTTAAAACAGTTTTTAGTATAGTTGATTGGTAAATTTAATACAAGTTTTATTAAAGGCACCGAAATGAAGATTTTAAACAAGTTTTTATTTTATTGTTAAAAACAATAAAACTCTTTTTTGAAAGTCATCTAGTGAATTTTAAAAAATTCACTACTAAAAAAAATACAAGATAAAGTATTAAGAATATTAAAAAAAAGAATAAAAATAGATAAATGGCAAAAAAAAGTATGGTTCAACGTGAATTAAAACGTCAACGCCTTGTTATGAAATATGCAACAAAACGTGGAGTTTTGAAAAAGCTTATGAAAGAATCTACAATCTTGAAAGAAAAATTAGCTTTACATCGAAAAATTCAAGAATTACCTAAAAATAGTTGTTTTGTACGTCTTCACAATCGTTGTATGATTACTGGTCGCCCTAAAGGTTTTTATCGAGATTTTGGCTTATCACGTCATGTTTTAAGAGAAATGGCACATCAAGGTCTACTACCTGGTGTACAAAAATCAAGTTGGTAATTTTATTGTTTTAGAAAAGAATTTCTGGTTTAGAAGAAAATGATAGACTTAGATACACCTTCCTCGAAAAGTTTTTTCTACGTTGGAATGCAGTCTTTAGTCAATTCCCTCTATTTAAAGCTTCTGTTTTTAGTTAGAATTGTAACGTCTGAACTAAAAATTTCTGAATCGCATGTCTGTTTTCATAAAAAAGAAAAATTGAAGACTTAACTTAAAAAGTCTAAAACGTTAAGCCAAATGACTTGATGTTTTGTAGATCGAAAACGCGTCTAGATCTTTTTTTTGAAAACATTTAGCGTCGCTTATTTTGTATTATTATTATGCAGTTATTAAGCTGAGTTGCCTTTTTGGTTAAAAAAAAAAGAAAATTTGTCAAAATGCCACGTCACCCTCTAAAAAAAAAACGTACACTTTTACCTGATCCTATTTATAATAGTGTTTCAGTACATATGTTAATTAATCGTGTTTTAAAAAGTGGAAAAAAATCACTAGCGTATCGAATTGTTTATCATTCTCTAAAAGAAATTGGAGAAACTTTAGGACAAAATCCAGTTGAAGTTTTTGAAACTGCTTTAGACAATGTTACTCCTAGAGTAGAAATTAAACCTAGACGTCGTGCAGGTGCTGTTCAATTAGTACCACGTGTTCTTCGTACAGGAGATAGATCAAAAGCAACAGCACTTCGCTGGATTCTTGAAGGTTGTTATAAACGTTCGGGCCAACCAATGTTAAATAGATTGAAAACAGAAATTATTGAAGCTTATAAAAAAACTGGTTATGCTATTCGTAAAAGAGATGAGTTACATAAACTAGCAGTTAATAATGCGATGTATTCAAAAAAACCACAGATTGTTATCAATGCTGTTAGTCAATTAACAGCTTAATTTTTAAGCTCTATAACCTTTCTGTCGCGTAAACTTAGTTTTGGCGAGACCCCCCATTTTCAAGGGAAATAGAAAATTTACGCTGTAAATTTTCTTCCGGGGCTGTTTTTTATTTTGCTTTATTCCTGTCGGGGAAACAAAGTTTACGCGAGACCCCCCCCGTTTTCTTTGAACACGCGGACTGTATATTTCTTTTAACAAAAAGATATTGTTTAACTCAATTTTATAATTAGTCTTAAGATAGGTTCAAAATGAAACGTTAAGTTCTAAACGTTAAGTTCTGATTTAATAAAAAACAAAAATGATGATTAAGAATGTCTTAAGACTTTGTTATTTCCTTCAATTTGTTTATTCCTCAAAATAAAATCTATGTGTCACCTATAAAACTGTCTTCCATAGTCATTCATGACTATGTCTAAAACCCGACGGCCGAAGGCCTAGATAAATGAAAAAAGAAAAAAGAAAAAATTAGATTGCATTGATTCTAGGTATCGTAAGATAAGAAATTTATTGTGCGAAGCCCTGACAGGGCTTCCCACGACAAACTACCAAAAAGTTTTTTTATATAAACTTCCCTTTTTGCTAAATAGACTTTAGCGTGAGAAGATATTTATGCTCTCTTTAACTATATAATTTGTTTTTTAATGTTATTAAAGCTAGTTCTATAAAACATATTCAATTCAAAATTACGTAGGCTAATGTTTATTTCTTTTGATAGTTTTTATTTTACGACCTATTTTACCTGGCATTCAAAAATCTAAAATTTATAAAAAAAATGAATTTACAAATTTCTATTTTAACTCCAGAACGTCCGTTTTGGAGTGGTCAAGCTGATGAAATTGTTTTACCAACTGAAACAGGAGAAATGGGTGTTCTTAAAAATCACGCACCTATTATTACTGGTTTAGATGTCGGCGCAATGCTTATTCGTACAAATCAAGAATGGAATTCTTTAGCAATTATGGGTGGTTTTGCTTTAGTTAAACAAAATGTAGTAACTATTTTAGCAAACGAAGCACAATCTTCTGAAAACATTAATCCTGAAGAAGCAAAAAATGATTTTGAAACAGCAAAAAGTAATTTAGAAAAAGCTGAAGGTGTTAAAGAAAAAGTAGAAGCTAACTTTGCTTTCAAACGTTCTAAAGCACGTTACCAAGTAGCAGTAAAATCTAAAAACTTTTAATAAGTAAATTAGTTAAATCTAATCTATCAAATTTCTAAAATTTGATAAATAGAAATCTCTTATGGAGAAAAATTACATATAAAGATTTAAATTAGCGTTAATAAATACATTATTTATCCATTTCTCCCGGAAACAAAGTTTGACGGCCCCTTTTGGGGCCTAACCCTTTGGGCCGGGAGAAATCTCGCGGAAGAAAATTTAGACCCCCCCGTTTTCTTTGAAAACGAGGGGTCTCGCGGAAACTTTGTTTCCGCGATACCGTAAATTTTCTATTTTCTACGAAAACGGCGAGGTTTAGAACTTTTTTTACGTTAAATAACGTATGTATTAACGTTAATTTTTTTTAATCCATTTAACTCAAAACTCATAGCTTAAATTTTAATCAGTACATTTACTTTAACTCTAAAATGTAAAAAAATTGATTTTTGAATATTATATAACTTGAATTTCTCTTTTTTTAAGAATCAATGACGGAAACGAGATTGACGTAAACGAATGTTTCCTAACTCTTTGGTTAGGCAACGAAGTTGCCGTTACCTACGGCCCCGCCCCCTCCGAGAAATTTTTCTAAATATTAAAATAAAGTTTAAGATTGAAATGTATCCGACGGCCGAAAGAAAACTCTACGAGTTTTCTTTCGGCCGTCGGATCTCGAATAAAATCTTCGATTTTATTCGACTACATATAAAAAAAGATTGATACATGATGAATATCATGTATAATGATTATTATCATAGATAATAAATAAATACTCTAGAGAAAAATAAGAATTAAATCTTTATGCCGGAAACTTAGTTTCTGGGATAAACTCGCGGAAGAAAATTTAGACCCCCCCGTTTTCTTTGAAAACGAGGGGTCTCGCGGAAACAAAGTTTCCGCGATACCGTAAATTTTCTATTTTCTCCGAAAACGGCAACTTTATGCGACGGCCGAAAGAAAACTCGTAGAGTTTTCTTTCGGCCGTCGGATCTCGAATAAAATCGAAGATCTTTTTAGATATGTTTTTTTTAAAACAAAGTCACGTTCAAAGGACGTAAATCTTACCCGTTTTCATTGAAAACAGTTAGTTTTTATTAACACAGCTTAAAATTGTTAAAACATACGTTAATTTTGTATAACTAAGCCTTGAAAAAATTGAATAAAAATCATGGTTTTCTGGACCCAGTTAAGAGTCAAAATTGTTTATAGTCCTAGCGTTACTAATGTTTTAATTTAATATATAAACATAAACAAGGAACAAGTCTAGTGAAAAGAAAAATTAAATTGTATAATTAAACTCAAAACGAATAGGAGCCGTGTGCGATTAAGTCGCTTGCACGGATCTTTAGGATAAACAAATAACCTAACTATGTACTTCCATGGTGCACGCTTTTCAAATTATGAAGGTTGGTTAAGTGATCCGACTCACATTAAACCAAGTGCACAAGTTGTTTGGCCTATTGTTGGTCAAGAAATTTTAAACGGTGACGTAGGTGGTGGTTTCCAAGGTATTCAAATTACTTCAGGTTTCTTCCAACTATGGCGCGCAAGTGGTATTACTAGCGAATTACAATTATATTCAACTGCCATTGGTGGTTTAGTATTAGCAGCTGCATGTTTCTTTGCAGGCTGGTTCCACTACCATAAAGCAGCTCCAAAATTAGAATGGTTCCAAAATGTTGAATCTATGTTAAATCATCATTTAAGTGGTTTATTAGGATTAGGTAGTTTAGGATGGGCAGGTCATCAAATCCATGTTTCTTTACCAGTTAATAAATTATTAGATGCTGGTGTAGATCCTAAAGAAATTCCATTACCTCATGAATTCTTACTTAACCAATCGATTGTTGCTGATTTATACCCAAGTTTTTCAAAAGGATTAGCTCCTTTCTTTACTTTAAATTGGTCTGAATATAGTGATTTCCTTACATTTAAAGGTGGTTTAAATCCAGTAACAGGTGGTTTATGGTTATCTGATACAGCACATCATCATTTAGCTATTGCAGTTCTATTTATTGTTGCTGGTCATCAATACCGTACTAACTGGGGTATTGGACATAGTATTAAAGATATTTTAGAATCACATAAAGGACCATTTACTGGTAACGGTCACGTTGGTTTATATGAAATTCTAACAACTTCTTGGCATGCTCAATTAGCTATTAACTTAGCTTTATTTGGTTCACTTTCTATTATTGTAGCTCATCATATGTACTCAATGCCACCTTATCCTTATTTAGCAACTGATTATGGTACTCAACTTTCTTTATTCACACATCATATGTGGATTGGTGGTTTCTGTGTTGTAGGTGCTGGAGCTCACGCAGCCATTTTTATGGTTCGTGATTACGATCCTACAAATAATTATAATAATTTATTAGATCGTGTTATTCGTCATCGTGATGCTATTATTTCTCATTTAAACTGGGTATCTATTTTCTTAGGTTTCCATAGTTTTGGATTATATATTCACAATGATACAATGAGTGCTTTAGGACGTCCACAAGATATGTTCTCTGACACAGCAATTCAATTACAACCTGTTTTTGCACAATGGATCCAAAATACTCATTTTACAGCACCTCAGCTTACAGCACCAAATGCATTAGCTGCTACAAGTTTAACTTGGGGCGGTGATGTTGTTGCAGTAGGTGGTAAAGTTGCTATGATGCCTATTTCGTTAGGTACATCTGATTTCTTAGTTCACCACATTCATGCTTTCACTATTCATGTAACTGTTTTAATTTTATTAAAAGGTGTTTTATTTGCACGTAGTTCACGTTTAATTCCTGACAAAGCTAACTTAGGTTTCCGTTTCCCTTGTGATGGACCAGGCCGTGGCGGTACTTGTCAAGTTTCTGCATGGGATCACGTTTTCCTTGGGCTATTCTGGATGGTGCGACCCGTTCCTTCAACAACTGCTGTACTTTGTGCTGCAGGAAATGAAGGGGGGCGTATGTAGCCAATGTGCCGCATAGCGCTCTAACTGCATTGGTATAGGGTTAAATTCCCTTGGCTCGCCGGCGAGCCACCTCTTATCCTTGATAGCTGGGGGTAGCTCTCTAGTGAAGTTGAGCAAAGGATAGGAGTAGCGTCATACATAATGGTGATCTATTTAAGCTCCTTACATCGAAATAGGCCGGCGTTTAATCCAGGTTAGATGTCCGAGATGTTGCACGTTGGGTCTATCTCAGCGTTGTAGGCTCGTCGTGGGTTCTTCGTCCAGGACACACGGTCGGAATGTTTTCTTCGAAAAACCGGGTCATGGAGTAATGTAGGCATCTAAGTGGCGCCCGATATACCGGTGCGGAACGGTGGAAAGTCTCGAGAGGTTACTTTTGGTTGAACGGACTGGAATTCTTTTCCCAGATCTGGTATAGCCAAGAGGTAGGATTGCTAATCCATATGCCTCTCGGGATGAGGGATAGCTTGAAGAAGCAAATGCCGTCTTGCACACTGTGGGGCGGATAAGCTGACGTCAAGTGCGCAAATGCGTGAATTCTACATGGGCTTTTTTTATGAGCAACAAAATTAGAATAAATGTCGCGTGGGACAAGGTAAAGTGGCCTTTGGTCATTAATCGTGTCCGTCGCTCACAACGTAGAATTTACAAGGCTAAACGAGCCGGGCTGTCTAATAAAGTGCATGGACTTCAAAAACGTTTATTATCCTCGGTGGATGCTCGCCTGTTAGCAGTGTATCAAGTTACGACTGTAAACAAGGGCCGAAAAACTGCGGGTGTTGATAAGGTAAAAATTGTAAAGCCTAATCAGAAGTTGGCGCTTGCTAACTCTCTTAAGATAGATGGCAAAGGTTTCTCGGACCCTATCCGTAGGGTGTGGGTTGAAAAACCTGGAAAGCCAGAAAAGCGTCCACTTGGGATTCCTACCATCAGAGACAGGGCCAAACAAATGTTGGTTAAACTGGCTCTTGAACCGGAATGGGAAGCGGTGTTCGAACCTAACTCGTATGGATTTAGGCCCGCGCGCCGAACTCATGATGCTATTGAAGCTATCTTTCTGAATCTGCGACGTAGCAGTAAAAACGCTTCTCCAAAATTTGTATTTGACGCAGACATCAGGAAATGTTTCGACAGCATTAACCACGACGCTTTGCTGAGCAAACTGGGTACTTTTCCAGCTTTGCACAATCAAATTCGATCTTGGTTAAAAGCTGGTGTTATGGAAGGGTATTCTAATGCGCCTAAGAGCTTCACATCAACTGAAGTAGGTACGCCGCAAGGCGGAATTATTTCACCCCTTCTTGCAAACATTGCGCTCCATGGTTTAGAGAATCACCTGAAAAACTTCGTAGAGCAGTTGCCAGCACCTAGACCTAATGTCAGAGGTAGCGCTGTTAAACGAAAAGCGTTAGCCGTTATTAGATTCGCAGATGATTTCGTAATTATTCACGAAAACAGGCGTATTTTGGATCAATGTGTCGAAGAAACGAAACGTTGGTTGCAATTGGTTGGTTTAGAAATCAGCCAGGAAAAATCTTCGATTGTTGATTCTCGCAACGGCTTTAAATTTCTAGGTTTCCAAATTACAGCAATTCGCAGGAACGGTGTCTATAGGCTATGTATCATACCACAAAAGGAGAAATGTAAACGCTTCTTGGAAAGAGTCAGAAACATTGTACAAAAGAACAAGGCTGCCTCTTCATATGACCTTATTCGTAAGCTCAGACCAGTTATACTTGGTTGGGCAAATTACTATAAGTATTGTGAATGCAAAAACACCTTTTCCAGAATGACTCACGTGATTTTTCAAAAGATCAGAGCTTGGGTGTTCCGCAGGGACACTCGAAATGGTCGAAAAGTTGTTAAGGAAAAATATTTTCCCTCGGGGCGTACATATAAGTTATATGGAATTCCACACAATGATAATTGGGTACTCGTTGGAACCAAACTTTCTAAGGGCGGAAAGCGAGTAGAAAATGATCTCCCTCACATGGTGTGGGTACCTAGCGAGAAATATGTGAAAGTCATTGGGGATAAGAGCCCGTTTGATGGGGACGCATCCTATTGGGCTGCGCGCTCTCCTAAGTTTGCTAGCTGCTCTCGACGTGTGCAGATTCTGCTAAAACGTCAGGGACGTCGCTGCACTTGGTGTAATCGAACGTTCTGGTCTGACTCGTGGGAAGTTGATCACGTTGTGCCGAAACATCGAGGTGGTTCGGATACTTACAGTAATCTCCAACTTCTACATCGTTATTGCCATGTTAAAAAGACAGCTCAGGAACGTAGTCTTGAGTGTTTGCAGGAGCCGGATGAGGTGAAAGTCTCACGTCCGGATTTGAAGACGAGGGTGGGTCGAGATGGCCCCCCTTAGTTTAACTACAACTCATTATCAATTGTTATTTTCCACTTTAGTTGGAAAATGCAATCTGATGTTTGGGGTACTGTAACAGATTCTGGTGTGTCTCACATTACTGGAGGTAATTTTGGTCAAAGTGCAAATACAATTAATGGATGGCTTCGTGACTTCCTTTGGGCACAATCATCTCAAGTTATCCAATCATACGGTTCATCTTTATCAGCGTATGGACTTCTGTTCTTAGGTGCTCATTTTGTATGGGCTAAAGAATTGGCCTCTTATTTCGTAAGAAATAAGTAATTAAATCGGCTCATAACGGTGAATCTCAAAAACAAAAAATTAAAAAACTCACTTCGCATTCCTGACAACCTAAATGACGGTCGGGTAGGCTCGTAAGGGTGTCGTAGGGTGTCGTCAACGCCTTTTTCCTGTTTGTTAGCCTTAACTAAGACCGATTTTCGTGTACAAAAAAGAAAATTTGTTGATGGAAATGAAAGTTTCCTAACCCTTTGGTTAGGAAACAAAGTTGCTGTCACCTAACTCTCAGGAAATATTTTTGATTTTAGGGTAATACCGTGGGAAGTTTATTTTTTATAAACCCCGTAACGACTGAGTAGAAGTTTTTTATTTAGCGGATTAGTTCTCTATTAAAACTTACTACAAGATAGGTAAATATGTTGAAATAATAATTTATTATAGTTTCAAGGTATTTATCTATAAAACGCCGACTTCTTAAAAAAAAGAAGAATGTATAGTCTATGACGAGGTTTAAACCTCGGGTTTCATGTTTTCTCTTATGTTCTTATTCTCTGGCCGTGGTTACTGGCAAGAGTTAATTGAATCAATTGTTTGGGCTCATAATAAACTTCGTGTAGCTCCTTCAATTCAACCACGTGCATTAAGTATTACTCAAGGACGTGCTGTTGGTGTTGCACACTATTTATTAGGTGGTATTGTAACAACATGGTCGTTCTTCTTAGCACGTATTATTGCAGTAGGTTAAAAGTTTTTCAAATCTTTTTTCTCTACTTTATTGTGGAAATAAAATTTCCACAATAATTGATTTTTAATAACTTAAGACAAGAATCTTATTCTTTGTAAAATTTTTTGGCGGTTATTTAAATAATCAAATTTTAAAGGTCTACATAAATACTATCTGTTCGGACAGAAGAGAAAAGATTTATGTAGACCTTTTACTTTAAATATTGAAAAAATGATTTCTCTATATTGTGCATACTAAGTCAAAACATATTGAATAAAACAATAAAAAAGAAAGTTTTACTCAGACCCCTTGGTGGAAAGTTAAAAACTGAAACAAATTTGATAAAAAAAGTGATTTTTTTTACAGGAATATAATCGAAATATCTATATAGCCATAAACGTTTTCGACATACGTGTTTGTGCAAAGACCCGTCGGGCTTCGCACGTGACGGAAACTTCGTTTCCTAAACATCGACAAAACTTTTTTCATGCTGAATATACCCTTTTTAAACAAACTAGGGACATTTTAAAAAAAGTTGTTAAGAAACAAAGGATAAGAGCCATATTTTCTCTTTTTTATTTAATTTTATGTAAAATTGAGATAATTTTCTAAAAGAGTTTTTATACGTAAAGTTTTTTTTATGATAAACTAAGGCAAGAAAAAAGAAAAAAGTATGCGACGGCCGAAAGAAAACTCTACGAGTTTTCTTTCGGCCGTCGGATCTCAAATAAAATCTAAGATTTTATTCGGGATATATTAAACCAAACGAGTTATATATATACATATATTTTTATGATTTAGATTCCCTTTATTTTAAAGAAATAACAAAGTAGTTTCTCATACTAATAGACAAAAAAAAACTATTTATTTTGAAAATAAATAGTAATCAGTATGAAAGCTTGCTGGCTTTCACTGCAAGCATCTTACTAAACCTCACTTTTTTGGAACAGAAATACTAGCTATTTAAAATAGAGTTTAGATTTTATACTTCAAAATAAAATGTGCGGTTAACTTTGTTATCTTGTTTATTCAGTAGAGAAAAAAAAAAATGATAAAAACTATGAGTTCTGCAAAAAAAATAAACCCTAAATATGACTCGCGTGGAAAAGACAAAAGTTCATCTAGTGTGAATCCGTCACGTGTTTTATCTCTGTCACAATTATTAGGAAGTGTTCAAAAACAACGTACACAACGTGCAAAACGTTCTACGGGTAGAGCACCTATTAAACCTTTAATTCCACCAAAATCTTTGGTAATTATTTTACGAGAAAAGCCTGAAAAAGCTGTTTATAATAGACGTATTATCGACTATAAACATTGTGGTTTATTACAACGTTATATTGGTTTAGGAGGTAAAATTTTACCAAGAAGACAAACACGTTTAACAGCAAAACAACAACGTTATATAGCAAAAACAATTAAAAGTGCTCGAGTAATGGGTTTATTACCATTTGTTAGTAAAGAAAAAGGATTCTTTAGATAAATGAATTGTAAATTTGAAGAAAAAATTAGCTAGAGACGTTCTTCTTAATAAGGATTATTATAGGAAAAATTTTTCTAGTCAATTTGAACACTTCACTTTAAATTTTTTGTTTCTGTTTTAAACGAATCCATTTTTTTGAGTAGTCTCTTTGAAAAATAAATTCGTTTAAAAGAATTTATTATTCGACTTGCCAAATGCGACGGCCGAAAGAAAACTCTACGAGTTTTCTCCCGCCTAGATTATTTATTCGTTAAATTTAAATAAAGATAATCAACTTTATTTATTAAACAATTCTAAAACTGTAGAAAAAAATCAAAAAGAGAATTTATCTTCGATGCCTAAAATAAATTCTATTGTCATTTGAATTCAAGATGGCAAATTTCATTAAAACGTGTTTAACACAAATAAAAAACTTCAATTATTACTAAATAAAATAATACTTGTATTGCCCTTTTAATTCAAATAAAAATGCATAAACACGTAGAAGAAACTATTTAATTATTAAAACGAATAAAGTAAAAATAAAAATGAATTGGGGGAAATGTTTTTGACTTGAAAAAGACATTTCTTTTCCTTGAAAGTTGAACTTATATCTAATTCTAGTTTATGTCAAAAGAGATAAAAAGATAAGATTTATATGATTAAATTAATGATGGTTTAAACATAACCAACTTTAATTTTTTTAAACTACTCTTTTGAATTGTATTTAAAAAAGGCCGTAGAAAAAAATCGAAAAAAAAAAAAATTCTAAAAAAATGGCAACAACACAAGTAAAAAAATGGAATCCAAAAATGAAAAATAATGGAGTTAAAAAGAAAACTCTTAGTGTAGGAGATATATGTGATTTAAAAATTACAGCATTGGCACCTAATAATATAGGTATTGATGAATTTTCATACCCATTCGCAATTTTTGTACCAAATGCAAAACAAGGAAATGTTAAAGCAAAAATTGTGAAAAAATCGGTTACTTCTTTTAAAGATTCATCGTATGCTGTAGCACAATTAGTTTCTGTTTCTATGAGTGATGCAGGTAAAGATTTAATAGAAGGTGGTCGTACTGAATCTGAAAATATGATGTCACCTGTAAAACCGGGTGATGTTTTAACAGTGGATATTACTAAAAAAAGTGCAAAAGGTGCTGGTATTGTTGAATTTGCACCAGATTATAAAATTATTGTTCCGTTAAGTGAAGGGGCAGTACTTCCCAAAAAAGCAAAAATTACGATAACTCGTGTAAAAGCAAATTATGCTTTTTCAACCCTTTCAGGTCGTAATTCTGAAGGAGTAGTTAATTCAATGAAAAAAGATTTAAATGCAAATACAAATCAAATAGTAGAATCAAAATTATCATTAAATAAGTTAATGTATGGTTGTAAATTTACAACGATTTTACCTGAAAACATAAAAAAATATAATAATTACGGAATTTTAAAAATTCAATCCCCCGTTTGCGTTGAAAACGGGGGGTCTCGCGGAAACTTCGTTTCCGCGACAGATCAAATTTTATTTGTTAAATTACAAAAAGGTGTTATATTAGGTCGTGATAAAGTGCGTATTAAAGTAACGCGCGATATAGGAAATTCTTGTTTTAATTGCGCTATAGGTAAAATTATACAAATTAATCCAGTATCTAAAGAGAAAAAAGCAACTCTTGTTATGAATAGTATTCGTGAAATGTTAGCTCATGGTATGCATTTCGGGGAAAAAACAGTAAAATGTCATGCACGTATGAAACAATATATTTGGTTGAAAAAACAAGCCCCTGTTTTCGTTGAAAATGGGGGGTCTCGCGGAAACTTCGTTTCCGCGACAGGTCAAAACAAAAACCGACCATTTGTGAAAAAAGGTCAACATGTTATTAATCTTTTAAAAACACGTCGTTGTTTAAATAAAGCCTTAACTACGTTAACAAAATATGCATTAAAAGGACGTACTTTCTTATTTATTGGAACAAAAAAACCGGCAACAGGCTTAATAGCTCGTGCATCTTTTTTTACAAAAAATTCATTTTATGTAAATACAAGATGGTTAGGTGGTATGTTAACAAACTGGAAAACAATTTGTAAATCGATTTCTAAAATTCGTCCTATTTTAAGAGAAAAACAAAAAGTAGTACGAGATATTTTAGAAAGAAGACAAACAATTAAATCTCGTTTTATTAAAAAAGCTTTATTATTAAAAAAGAAAAGTAAACTTATTTTAATTAAAGGACGTCAAATTTTCCAGATGTTTAAAAATAATAAAAATGAAATTGCTTTACGTGCACAAAAATTTAGAGAAAAACGTAATGTTTTACTGACTAAAGGTATGTTATATATTCAAAAGCGTCAAAAACTGATTCAAAAACGTCGTGAATTAATAGATGAAACTCTTTTTATTAAAGAAAAAGGTTTACAAATCTCTTTTAAATATAAAATGTTATTTAATCAATTAGCAGCTTATTCTCAAAAATTACGTGAATACAAATATTTATTAATGTTATCATCTGAAATGAAAAGCTTACAAAAAACTGATATCTCTTTATATACTGTTCCATATGGAACACTTAAAAATATTCAAGAAGAAAATATTAAACCTTGGATTGTTCCAAATCCTCCTAAAGAAATTTTAAATAGAGTTGCTTTAGCCACTGTACGTAGTCGTGAAAACGATTCATCTTTAATGGATACTTTCCAATCTGAAAGTGGTTCTACAAAGACATCACGTTTAAGAACATCTAAAGCTAGTTCTGGTAATATTGTTGTTTGTAGTTCGCTACTTTTACGTTTTGCAAGTCAATTAAGTTCTTATATTCAAATGGTAATCAAAACATTAATTTCTTCAATTCAAACAATTGAAAAACAATGTAATGATGCTTATCAGCAATTGAAACAAATTGAAACAACGTTACAAACGTATGATTCCCTTAAAAATCAATATGTAATTGAATTACAACAACTTAAAGCTAAAGCTATTGGAGAACGTCATGTTATTCAAGTTGTTAAACGTCAATTTAAAGCCTTAGATGCACAACAAAAATTAATTAAATTTTTACCACGTCTTCGCTATCTACCTACGCCACAAACTAAAATTTCTGAAATTGTTCAAATCTTATTATCTACTATCGTAGATCCTAAACTAAAATTCCCTATTGAAAATATTTATGACAAAAATTTAAGTTCTACTACAAAAAAACTAGCAGCTGCTCGTAAGAAAAAATGGCAACGTTTAGAAAAATATTTTGGTGGTATTGCTAATATGACAAAATTATCACAAAGTAAAATTTCTAATAATGTAGCTATTATTATTGGTCAACAAGAAGAAATGAATGCTGTACGTGAATGTAATAAGCTTGGTTTAAAAACTTTCACTATAGTTGATACAAATTGTGATCCTACTTTATCTAATCATATTATTCCAGCAAACGATGATTCACGTAATTCTATTAAATATATTTTAACTAAATTTATTACACGTATTCGTCTTGC
>LKMJ01003582.1_pt1 | contig 14475 bp, 18 predicted proteins | sample 643391 | NCBI WGS metagenome assembly LKMJ01 (sample SAMN04112250, study PRJNA286221) | soda lake metagenome | biome: soda lake; feature: Kulunda Steppe; material: water; isolation source: sample PL-Br10 brine of Picturesque Lake | place: Russia: Kulunda steppe | collected 2010-07
CGCACACACACACACACACACACACACACACACACACACACACAAACACGTAGACGCCCCGCGCGCCGATTCTGTCACACGAAAACCACCCACACCTTCTTGTTCTGCTGCTTCCCTCCCCCTTTCCCTCCTCCTCCTCCTTTGTTCTTGCCCTTCTTCTGCGCCATCAAGCCCTGGAGGGACTAGAGCCAAGGACGGCAAGCCCGGATATAATTAAGCGGTATGCTTGTAATGCCCAAGCCCTGCCTGACCGCCTGCTACAGGGCTTGCATCCTTTCAGCACCGCATACCGGGAGCTGGCAATCACGCTGCCTTATCAGCTGGACATAATCCTATTTACTTTTGCGATATAATCAAAGTGATTGAAATGCTCGCTCTTTTACGTGTTGTTATTAAATGCACTAACTGTTTGAATTGAATGACAGTAACAAAGTGAATACATTTAACAGAGCTTGTAAAACTAGCTGGAGCCATCAAGCCCATGCAAGTTGTAGATCAAAGTAAGCAAGTAACAACCATTGTCTATCTACTTTTCAAGTCTCTTTGTTCTGCTGGTGACCTGCCCTACCACGAACACTCCATCGTTCGGTCTGGCCAAAGGAGAGCCTGCCTTTTCAAGCTGTTAGTTGTCGTTGTTAGCAGTCGCAATTCTTGACTGAAGGCCTTATCCTTGTAAACCTTGTAAACCTTGTTAGTTGTCGTTGGTATCCCGGCTCATGAGTGAATCAGTGGCTGCTTCTTACCTGCATTAACTGCTTATATATTTAGGTTATGAATCCTGCACATGCTGAGAGTTTTTAAATTTCATGTTGCAAAAAGCTGAGCATCACAGATTGAACAAATGTTGAAGGCAGTCGCAAAAAGGCGACCAGTACTCAAGAAAGGTACATTTTGACCACCTTTTTACTCTGATCAAAAATCTTTGCTTTTTGCACGGACGAACGGCTGCAGCAAGTGAGCATTTTACAGCTTCTTCTGCAACTGGCGCAGGTATGAGTTGAGGCTGGATGGTGTTTGAGCTGCCCTTGTGTTTCCTGCAAGTTTTGCATCAAAGCAATAGCCAGGAATACGCCAAGATTCTTCTGGCACGGTGTTCCCTCCCTTCCAGACGAGCACCTGCAGCAAAACATTTTAGCAGGAATCAGCTGGACATCTTGGAGTGATGACAATGGGAAGTCATTTTTTTCCGCCACTGTTAAGAGCCAGCATAGGCCATAGGACAGGCATCCTCGCACGAGCATGTCTGGTGCAGGAGCGTCGGATCACGCACCAACTCTCTGATTGTCCCACTAACTCACAGCACTGCCCCAAACAGCGAAAGTCATACCCTACTAGCTATCAACACGACGTATGCTCCTCCAAGGTTTCTGGGTCTGCGCATAACACATGAAAAACCAACTTTACGGGGACTTGCTAATGCAGGACTGACTTACGTCAAACACTGCTCCGTCAAAGAATCTCCATTGCACAGGGCGGAAGGGAGGCTTGTCCTCAGCATAGTAAGTGATGAAGCCATCCGCCTGTGGAGCAAGGAATACAGCAGGAGTTAAGGAGAAACAGGGAAAAACACAACCAAAACTTGTGAGCAGCTGGCTCTCTCTCAACTCCTGAGGCATAGCAACAAGAAAGCACCCTCAAGACGCTTCTCAATCTGAGGTGTCCAAGCAAGGTTCTCAGTCTGGGATTTTCAGATGTCAAAGCATCCCCCGGGGTATCATCAGCTAATAAAAATACTGCCTTCATTGCTCAGCAAAAGCGCGATTACATATTTTTACCTTAGTCCATCCATTTGTTGAAATATTGTGGATCATCTTGTTGCCGACAAATGTAGCACCGGAGAGCCAGGACGGCCTCAATATGCCCACTGGGAAATTGATTGTTCTGCAGATGGGGGAGAGCAGGGAGGAGGGAAGGGTTGTTTATCAATCTTCTTTGCTGCATCTTTAGCTGGCATAACCATCATATTGTTTGATCCGCACCAAAGTATTGGCAGATAAGGCCCACCTGCACGTCTCTGCCTCCTTGTTGTAGTAGTACGAGGTCTGGTTGTTCAGCTCCAAATCATACGTGGTCCCTCGCCTATTCAGCTGGGATTGGATCAAGTTCATGTTGCGGCCTCCAGGGTAGTCATACCTGCAGCAACATGGTGTTCTATAAAAAGGGTCCTGGTAGGGAGTATACAGATCTGACTGTGCTTGCATCTTCAAAGAAGATTTTCCACGAACCACAGCTCAGTCAGGGAGAGTGCGTTGCCGCGGGTTTGGAGCAACACAGCTGTGAAATTGTCTGGCCAAGTGGGCGGTTCTGGCTCTTCAAGCAAGCTGATCTCACTGTGGCCAGGTCTTTTCGTGCTTATGGCATCTACACTCAGCAGATGTGGGAGCAAAGTGAAAATGACCAGGAGCATCGCCTACAACCCTTGATCCAATATTGTCAATTGTGTCAAAATTTCTTGATGAATATGCATTTAATTTATTAGATTTTTGTGCTGCATAATGTCTGGACAGTCCCAGCAAGGAAGCCAGGCCGTGCTGCTGTTGAAGAAGCAGCTCAGGGGTGAGTGCCAGTATATGTCGCTGCCTCGGTGTAGCAGCAGTTGCCGCGTTCCAGACGGACTTGTGTTAAGTGCACGCGGTGCTACTAGACTTGTTTTCCCGGTCGCGCGCCATCATCCCGCGACGTTGCACGCTTAATGTCGCCACGTTATGGTACATGTTGTGTAGAGCTGAGCAAGAACCCGGTGGAAGGGTTCTCAGCGGGGCTGGTGGACGACTCCAACTTGTTCGAGTGGCAGGTCACTTTGATTGGTCCACCAGACACACTCTAGTGAGTTGGAGAGCCGTCTGCATACCATCTGCACTCATGACATGTTCCCTAGTAAGCTCCTAACTGGAGGTGTGCGCCATGCAGTGCTAGCATTGAGCATACCTGTCTGTGAGTACCTGTCTTAGTGCCTGCTCGCCTATCTACCTGCCTCTCTCTCTCTCTCTCTCTCTCTCTCTCTCTCTCTCTCTCTCTCCCCCCCTCCATTCCTTTCCCTTTCATGCGCTCAAACGTTTGTGTACAATCGTCCCTCCCTTGCTACAAGAGTGTTAGCAGCTAAGGGTGCATGTACATGCGTGCGCATGGGTGTCAACCCTTCCGTCTGCCCAACCCCCTGGAATGCATGCATGCTCTTGGTAATATGCAAGCTGCGTGCGTATGAGCCCCACACCAAGATTTAACGCCATTGGCGTTTTGAAGCCCTTGCTTTGTGGTCGATCTGAGTAGGGCCGCAACATCCTGTCCATACTGAGCTCCTTCACTTCACCACTGTCCGTCTTGTCCTGCTTCTCTACATGCCTGAACACATGGGATTGGGTTAGAAAACTGCTGTTTGTGTTTGTCCTTGTATTCCTTTTGCTAACGACTATCGCATGCTGCATTATGACACTCAGCTGCACTAGCATGTGCAGGCAGCTACCAGCTGCCGCTTTGCGAGCAATCAAGCTTTTGATTGACAGAGACTGTTCCTGATGTTTTCCAACCTTGTTTGCCTGCAGTGAGGGTGGATTTTTTAATGCACGTCTCACCTTCCCAAAGGACTACCCCAACTCACCCCCTCAGTGCCGCTTCATCTCGGAAATGTGGCATCCAAATGGCGAGTTTAGAAAAAGGAAAAAGCGTTTGTGGTGGCCTATTTCGGTTGGTCGCATTTCCTGCAGCTGCGGGCTTTTCTATGCATGCCCTGGCACGCTACTCTCTAGAGCGCACACCAATCTGAAGATACGCACGGAAATGTGTGTACCACCAGCATAATTTCAAGGTTTTGCAGGCCTTGATGGCCTTGTGAAGCCTGTAGCTGGGCTCCTGAGTTTACCTGCATGCAAGCAAGTTTTGCAAAGGCACATGACAGACGCCTCATGCTTCAAAGCCCTTTTTTTTCAATGCCATCCAACAGTGTACCCTGATGGGAAAGTGTGCATCTCCATCTTGCACAACCCTGGCGACGACCCCATGGGTTACGAGTCCGCTGCTGAGCGCTGGTCACCTGTGCACACGGTAAGGGCAACCTAATGTTGTCATGCAGCTCATTGATGTGTCCACACGGTAGGGGCAACCTATTGTTGTCATGCAGCTCATTGATGTGTCCACACGGTAAGGACAACTCATTGTTGTTGTCATGCAGCTTATTGATGTGTCAGACCTACTTGCTGAGGGTGTGCATGTGCAGGGTCAGACTAGGGTGTGGGGTAACTAGGTAGGCAGCAGTTTGGCTGGCTGTTTCAGGGGAACAGGACAGCGTGGGCGTGTCCAGGGATACAAGGAAGCAGAGGGAGGGTGGTTGCAGAGTGCAATCGTTTGCCAAGGTGTTTCTGCAACTTTCCTCGTGCCGCAGCGAGCCATATCTGCCTTGAGGCTGAGTGATAGGTGTCATCCACCTCAACTTGGCTCTTCTGTTATGGCATGATATAATGGCATGATAAGTGCATCTGCAAAATTTGTCTGTACTGTGATTGTGCTTTTATGATAATTTACAGCGTGCATTGACCCCATGCTCAAAGGGCGGTCAAGGTATCTGTTTTGTACAGTTGGGAAGGTTTGCACGTCCGTGTTCCATGCACTTTTTGCATGCCAACACCATTGTGCAGGTGGAGACCATCATGATTTCCATCATATCCATGCTCTCGTCTCCAAATGATGAGTCACCTGCAAACATAGATGCGGCCAAGGACTGGAGGGAGGACCGTGAACTGTTTAAAAAGAAAGTAGGCCGCATTGTGCGGAAGTCACAAGAAATGCTTTGATGGAGGGAGGAGCAGCGCCACATGCGCTGCAATGGATTGGTGCGTTGTTGTGCATGCAGAAAAGAGGTGCCCGCCTAGCCTTTCCTTCTTTGTGATATTTTGCCATAAGCCCAGCATGCTCCAGCAGCCAGAGTCTAGGAGGCGGCTGGAAATGGGGCACGCGTCATGGAAGGGGGCAAAGGGGCACCCACTGCTTTCCTGTAATTTAATGTATGGTTTAGTGTCCATTAATTTTCCTCAGGCTCTTTTAGCCAGGCAACTGCCAATGCCGTAGATCATGCAGTTCACTAGAGTTATGTGCTTACTCAGGGCTGCATCTAGGTGTGTGCATGGGAAACATGCGATCCTGACGAAATGGGAGCATGCCTGCCATGGTCAAGCTGCTTGTTGTGCTCCTCACAGCACACCTGCTCTTTCAAGCCTGCATTCGTTCTCCCATCGTCCTGTTCCAGCTTTTTGATGGGACATGAGCATGAGGTGGCTTTAGACTGAGCATGTCGCAGTATGTGTGCATGCACGTCACAGGTTGTCACGAATGAGGAAATTTCTTCCGTTTCAATTTCCCTAACAAATTTGAAGCGTATCCTATGCACTCATGCAAACTGAAACATAGAGCAAAGCTCGCAAATGGGCGTGGAGACAGCTCTGATTGCAAAATTGGCACATGCACCCAAAGGGCAAGCAAAAGTGTACAAGAACTTAGCATTTCTCATGGAACCATGAAGCAAGAAGTCAAACAGCACTTCTTTGACCTACCTCCGCTTCACTGAGTGGCGCTCAGATAAAAGTTCACAAGTTAAGGAATGACAACCAGCCTGGTCGTGAGGTAAATTGGTTTGTTTGTGGCCGACAAAGGAAGTTTACAAGTTGACAAGTTGACAAGGAAGAAAAGATAAAACACATGATTTTGCAACTTACAAGGGTTACAAGGGTTACAAGAAAAAGGCCTTCAGTCAAGAAGTGCGACTGCTAGCCTGCTCATAAAAAACTATCAATGTATGCAGGAAGAAATATAGCCTATTGTTTTCCTGGCCCAGAAAAGCAGACACATTGTTTAAGCCTGCGGAAGAAAAAAGGGAAGCATAAGTCCTTCGGAGAGACATGATTTTGCAACTTACATGTGTGAACACAGTGTTGTGCCATAGAGGAGAATTAAAGACCGTCTTTAATGTGACAGTCTGATGTCACGCCAAGAAACTGCTGCATCCAAATAAGACTCGCGGCATGGCCATAACAAGTAGGGTTTGTGGACTGGCTGCGGACAGCGACAGTGTACACCAAGCAGACAACAGGTTGCCCGCGACGAGGCTGAGGAGCCTCTGATACCCTTATCCTTCCCTACACGTTCTATCTCTCTCTCTTCGGCCTGCAATTAGACAAGGTCAGCGCTGCATGCAGCTGCTGTCGGTTGTACTCACACTGGACGGTGGACTGGACTGGACCGGACTGGACTGGCGCTGCCACGCCTGTTGCCCCCCAAGGGCTAGGGGGGTCTACTCCCTGGCGTACAAGGTCGCTAGGAGCAAACAAGGTATTACTGCGAGTTCTTTGACGTGCTCAAATACAGCTATAGCTGGACTGAGCAAGGGATCAAATACTCCTCCAACTAACTCGACCAACCTCCGGCTCACAATGCAGCATAAATCTGGCACTGCATAAATCTAGCGTGACACTGACTAGGCAAGGCCTGAAGTTCAGCCAAGCTGCCCTTTATCAGCAGCACTGCTGGCAGCAGCAGCAGCAGCAAGAGAGCCGGTTCCAGAGCACTGTGATGTCATACCGGCTTGAGCATCCTGGAGGCGGGGGTATGATGCTCTGCTCTGATGGATCTGGGGTTGTCCAAACCTGGTGCTGAAGGAGAGCTTGGAGACTAGCCTTAGTCCTATAGCTAGCCTTAGTCCCGAGAACTTCCCTTAGCAGCGTCGTACCACCCATCTCATTGAGATTGTGAATTGAAAGCATTGTGAAGACACTCGCCCTGTGCAGCAGCTCCAAGCTGCCCAAGCTTAACACAGTGGCCTTAGACATAGCATTGCAGGAGACCATATTCTTCATGTCATTCTTATAAGTGTAGGGGGGGGGTACACTCCTCACACCTTGGTTCTTCTGAAGAGTCTCGGCCTTGATTCACAAAGCTAAGAAACTCGCTCTCTAGCTTCATGCTCATTCTGTGCACTGCTAGTATGAAGTACTTTAGTAGATTAGTATGGTCATAAGCTTGTTCAGACCAGACGTCCTCTCAATCAGTCTCCTCGCTTTCAAACTACTCATGGGAGGTCTGCTGGCTTGTCTACTCGCAACCCTCCTGATCCTCACTGACTGTTTTCTTCTCTTCTGGTGAAAGGGCTTTTCTTCCCAATCAGCCCATTTTTCTCAATTGATGTGAGCAGTTTCGCTGCTTGCGTTCTTTTTCTTTCCTTTCTTGTGAGGCCATCCCTGCTAAAGACCAAAACTTGAAACCCTTACCCTTACCTCTAAGGACCAAAAACCTATAACCTACTAACGACCAAGTAGGCATTCTGAAGTTTTTGAAAGGTGACTTTTATCCATCATACATAATGATGTAACTCTTGAGCATCAATCAATGCTTAAGCTTTGTGCATTTTGTCTTCACCGATTCAAAGAGGTTATTTTCTCTGTTATTTTTTCTTTCCACAAACCCTCTGGCGTTTGTAGGTTGTTTCATCCCAAACATGACCTTTCTTATTTCAATCAAAAAAGTCTCAATTGGTGCAGCTATGTAACCTTACCTCCAAGGTAATAAGTCATCAATCAGCCTCACGCTAGGCTGGGGATTTCCCAATATACAGGCGGTTGAAGCTTAAATGGCCTTATGACAAAATGTAAGGTCTAATGTAAGGTCTTTGCACATTGTTTGTCAAATTTCTATGTAACATTAGAGCTCTCAACTTTTTCTGCGGTTTGTTAAATGCAACCTCTTATTCTAAAACGTTTAGCAAACTCATAACAACTAACACTTAAAATCAACCAGACTTGAGTTCACTTGGCTTGTGACGCACCAGTTGAGCCTGCTTGCTGCTCTCCCTGACTGCGTTGGGAGCCTTCAGAATCGGGCTTGCGTGTTGGCTGCAAAATGCATGAGCAAAATGGTCACTGACAGTTGACAGGTGTCTGCGATTGCACATTCACGTGCAAGCGCCATACTCTTCTACATGTATCTTCCTCCTATTCGTTATCCGCAAAATTGAAAATGCCAGATGCACCAGGCCGAAGCTGACCCTACGTTGCGAGCCTGGTTAGAGTGTGACCTGTAAGATACAGTCAAGGACAGGTTGAAATTGCCCAAGGTCATGTTTTGCCAGACACCATACACCAGGCAGCGCACATTTCCTTACCTGTCATCAGTCCATTTTCAATCATTCTCCCTTAGCCTTCCTGAGTTGCGAAAAACATGCCATACAATGCATCTTCCAAGGCGCTCACAGCAAGCAAGCCTAAGAAGTAAGGCCGTCAATTTGGCAGCTCCTGCAGGCCAGGCACCCCTAAGCATCTGCTGCGCAGAACAGCACCCATTCGAGCCTCTGCTCCTCTCTGCCGTTAGATCTTACACCACCCACCATGTTGCGCCCCAGCTGTCCCAGCCTTCCCCAGTCTTCAGGGTTGAACTTTGCTGGAAAGTTGAACAGGCTCCTAATGGAGAAGTGCTTCTTGTTTGTCTGGATAGCCTTAGCCAGCGTTCTGGCATCCCTCTCTTGAATTGGGTTGCCTGCATGCATGGAAGCAAAGGGCGCAGCACCAACAGCGCATATTAGTGATGGGTTTGGTGCCCATGCACAAGCCTGAACCAAGGCCAGCAACCTAACAAATCGAGAGGGATGCTTCTCATCATGCGTATGGAGCGTCAAAGTGGCGCCGAGGCTGCCACGCCTGCACAACAGTAAAAACAAAGCCTCGGGGCGCGCAGCTGCTGATGGGCTTTAGCATCTTTTAAAAACAAAGCTTCGGGGTCCACACCATCCAACACAGCGGTGGCTTTGGCGCCAGTGGTCAAGTTGTCCCAAGAGGTCAGAGTCACTTGCCAGACAGCCACACACAGCCAATTGAGCCAGCCTGTTGGATTCTGCAATTGCAGTGCCCTGGCTTTGGCGATCATGGCACGGGCTAGAGTCTCAGGCAGGCAGGTGCTGTGTTATCTGGTGCGCCTGCTCCACCCCCCCATCTCCCCTCCGACAGGCACATTTTTGCAGATACGAAACAGGCACACAGGCAAGCTTGCAAGGCCTGGCGCCAACTGTTGTCACCAGCGTGCTTCTCTAAGGGGGAGGATGGAAGGACGGCATGCATACGAGGGCTTAATTACCAGCAACAGCACCGATGAGGACTAGGCCATAAGCTGTGGCAAGCGCAAACGTCAGGGGCTTGATCGCTCGACCCTGCCGCCCCTGCGCGCTCTCCATCAACCGTGCCTAGGCAGAGGGTACGCACCTGGCAGCACCTGCACCTGCTTGATGCAGGCATTGGCGCGAGCGGCCTCAGCAAGCGCAAGGCAGCCTTCCCTGCCGATCTTGTTGTTTGCAAACCCGATCTTTTTGAGGGCGATGTTGCTCTTGAGGACCTGCAGGCACACAAAGGCCATGGCAGCGCAGCCCACACGTCGCAGGCGGCACAGCCACTCAGCCATAGGTGCTGGCTCCATCACATCACATCACATCACATCAGCCCAGGCCCCAGCTCGCGCTTGCATGGGCTGCACCAGCCCCCAGCAGAGTGTGGCAGTCCTGGGTCGGGGCTGGCGCCAGCCAGAGCTCGGTTCTGCCTCTCTCTGCAGACGCAGCACTGCATTGCAGCGCTGCTGCCTGGCACCTGATGGCCCAGGGGCAGGTGCGCACTTGTGCAGCATGTGCAGCAGCACAGAGGCCCTGCTGCGCAACCCACCTTCGCAATGGCCATTGCACCCCGGTCACCGATCTGGTTGTTCCCCAGCTCCAGCTGCGTGATGATTTGGTTGCCCGCAATGGCTTCCGCAAGCGCAATTGCGCCCTCGTCCTGCAGGGCGGGCATGGCCAACAAGCACAAGCAATGCCGCTTCAGGACCGGGCCACCAAGCACCAGTACGCTGTGCATGGGCACACATGCACAACACTCATGTGTGCATGCATGCATGCACGCATGCGCGCGCGCACACACACTCACTCAAATACACAGTCTGCAAGGGCAGCTTTAGTGTGCCACTCATGGCACGTGTCCTGCACCGCGGGCAAGTACTCAAGCAAGAGCCCGAGCTCTCCATGCTGCTGTGCCTGATGCTTCAAAGCGAGCCATGCCAAGCCTCTTGTACAGCTGCTTTGGTAGGAGATGTCAATCGCAGCAAGTAACGTGCACACGCGTGCACATAGAGCTGCTTATGAGCCACAGGACATCACATTGCATGTATTTTGATTTTTGATTGGTATTGTACAGTTGGCCATGGGTTTATGATCTTGCGATCTGGCTCCACATCACACACGCACGTGCAGCACACCTTCACAGAGCATGCCGTGCAAATGTCGCTCGTGCACACACCCCACAAGCAACGGCTCCTTTTTCCTCAACATCGCACAAACTGCCGCTGCGCTGTATACTCACGGTGATGTCGTTGTTGGGGAAATCAATGGAGGCCACCGTCTTGTTCACTTTCAGCCCTCTGCATATCACTGTTATGCTTTCATCCCCTGTGGTAGGCAACAGACATGAGGCTCAGCACACCCTAACAAAGAGGCAGGCATGCACATTCAGATGGCGATGCTGCAGTGAGCACCCTGCAGAGGACCTGGGACTGCAGCCACGGCAGAGACGAAGTGAGGCTCAAGCAGACGCGTACCTTGCGCCGGGCATACGAAATCCTGGGTCAAACAAGGTCAAAGTATCAAGCGCCTGAGGCAAGTGCTGGGCTGTGCACAAAGTATCCCAGCTGCCGCAGCGCGGCCCAGCCTGAGCTTTTCCTCTGAACCCCACCACCACCGGCTCATAAGAACCTCTATGGTGACCACCAGGGGCTCTGGGCACATGACACGAACAAGAATCACCTGTTAGCAGCATGCACTGCCATGCTACAGCCCACATGGGCAATGCCATGGAGCAGTCTTAAGCCAGTATGCAACCAATGCATGAGGTGCACCCAGGCGGTGTAAAAAACCTCGGCATCTTGGAAGCCTTGATGCAAGCCAGCGCAAATCTGGGATGATGGCGGTCCATCACTAAGATGGCTGGTTGGCGACAGAGGGTAACCGACTGTTAAGGAAAGAGAGGCCAGAGCAACACACACCTAGGTAGTTGGCTGATAAGGACAGAGCCTTGATGCGCCCGCTTGTCTCGAGGAATTTGGCCAGCTTGTAGCAACCCTCACGCGAGAGCCGCATTTGCGCATGGAAGGTGCATGCTCCTTGACTTTCGCCCTGCGTGGATCACACAACCAAATTTCGCTTGCTGTGTGCACTTGCATGCACATGCATGAATGTGGCATGAATCGCCCTCACACATTCCTTTGCTAGTGATGGTCACCCCTAGATTGACCTAGAGCAGAGAAGAGGTTCAGGCCTCCAGCCAAACGCACACCAAAAAATGGCAACGCCTCCAGACACCTGCCGTAAAGCTTCGTAGCAGACACCCGCCGTAAAAGAGACAAAGTGTGGTTTAAGAGCATAGTCCCAGGAACTCTCTGTCTTCTTTGCGCGTTTGCCACGCCCAGGAAGGCGACCCATTCAAAAATTGCAGCTGCCTTGTATACTTGGGCCAGGGCGCGCACCTCTTCCCAAGCAAGGCCTCTTGATCTGAACAAGGCTTTAAGTTGGAGCTATTTCATGCATCAAGTCTGCATGCTTGCTTCACCACTCGCTTTGGTTGGTGGCGCAGCTGTACTGCCGTTGCAAGGACCTTCAGCTTAGGACACTACACAAGGTGGGGCACCCCCCCTCACACACTCTTGATCACAAGCAGGCGTGCATCCCACACAGCCCAGCATCTCAGGCTTTGGAGCACATGTTGCATCAGACACATGCACTCTTTGAGCTCGATGAAAACACGCATGTGCTACTCACTTGCACCTCAGCGCACCTGCAGGAACTTGGCAAGCTGCGCATGCTTGTCTAAGGGAGGCTGAGCAGCCGGGGGGTTAGCTTTGCTGGCTTGTTGTTCCTGCATCTTCAAAAATAGGTGCACCACGCATGTCAACCGCGGGGCCTTGCTAGAGACGTGTGAGTTGCAACGTGTTAGGGCTGTGCAAGAGTGTCATTTGCACTGGCCATGCTGTGGATGGGCGGGTCATTGTTTTGGTTGTGGGAGGGGGGATGGAGGACCTGATCAAAGGACAGGGTTCTAAAGCTGTCTGCAGCATGCTACCTGATGCTGGGTGTGAAGGGCCCTGACTCACTGCCCCCAGGCTTCACAACAAATTGCCACCAGGACTCAGGGGGGAAGATTTGATCAAGGAAGGGAACAAGAGAGTGGCATGCTGCAGATTGCTTGATGAAGTCTTTTAGGTGAGGGTGGCTGTGCAGGGGCACGTGGGGCAGGACCTGGATTCACCATTTCCCTAAGCCCCCTTGCAACCACGCAACAGCTGCACACCGGGGCATTACCTGTGCGTTGCTGGGAACCTGCTCAAAATCCTCAGGTCCAAGCACTGGCACTGGGGGAGGCGCCTCTGAATTGCTCTGCTTGCTGCTGTCGTCTGCGCAGCAGGCACACGCAGGCATGCATGGGGCGGGGAGGAGCTTGTCACACACGTTACGCCAGACAGAGACACTAGACAGCTGCATGGGCAATCCACAACTGCATGCGTCTAAGCGAGCGTGCCCGATGCGTTTTGGTGCCATACACCAACCAACCCCCCCGAAATGTTCGAGGTATTTGTTTGTCACACGAGCATTCCAAGCGTGCATGCCACAAGTGCTGATTGGCAAGCAGCACTCCAGGCATATGCACGATGCTTAAGAATGCCCTCTTGTACATTGGAGCAGCAGCCAGCATGCATTGAATGGGTAGATGCCAGCCCATCATCGAGCCTGATGCCAAGGAACATGTTTGTTTGCTCAATCTTCGTTTCACACAGACACGCAGGCACGTACCTACCCACACACCCACGCGCTCAGCCGCACAGGCACATACAAATCAATACCATCAGGCACCTGCAGGCACTGTGTGGGTGCCTGTGCGGCTGTATCCGAGCCTAAGCATCTGGGCTTTGCTACTAGCTGGAGTGCGCGAACGTGAGCGTGTGCACCTTTCAGGTCCAAGACTGGCCTTGCTTGTGCATCGGATGGCTGGCCGAGGGGCTCAGCAAGCACTGCAAACTTCTTGGAGTCAGCCATCTTCAGGGCGCTGATAGGAATTGGCATGAAGAAGGGGTCCTCGGCCTGTGTGCGCAGTGGTGCGGTAGTCATTTCATGCTTGCCAGGGCAGCCATGTGAGCAAGTTTGGGCACATCACACCATGAGTACTGCACGTGACTGCGTGCATGTTAGCAGCGAGGACGCCCCTGCGGGTGTTGATGGGCATGCGTGGAAGCATTTCGAGGCTACCACGCTCCGCAGCCAAGGCTTGCCTGCAAGCAGGCACCCTCCCTTTCGCCCCCAGGCACTCCCTTCCATGCTCTCCCCCCTCCCCCCACACCCTCCAAACATGCACCGTGCACACCTCGTTATCGCTCTGCGTCTCTGCTTCCGCCTCCACCTCCTCTGTGACCTCTGTCCCCTCCTCCTCCGGCTTTGCGTGCACCCCATGCAGCCGCTCCAGGGAGTTGAGCGCCATGCTGTACACCACCCAGTGGCCGCGGCTGCCAAACTTGTCTACCGCCTCTACCAGCCAATCCAGCTCGCGCTGCAAGTCCTGCATGCGCACACACAGAGCATGCAGGCCCACGCATATGGGCAGTGCGGCTCCAGGTCAGGCGCTGTGTGCAAGAGCCAGCGCACAGGCACCAGCTGCAATGCAGCGCTGGAGGGCCAGCAGCATGGAGCACTGCCTGCGCCGCCTCTGCCAAGCACTTCTTGCTGGGAGCGTACAGCTGCTGCCAGAAGGTGGTCTGTGTGTGTTTGTGTGTGTGTGTGTGAGTGCGTGCAGGTGTGTGCGTGCGCGTGTGTGAGGTCTGCGTGCATGCACTGCTTGAGCGATGACATGACAAAGAGGGGCCAGCAGGTGGAGCGAAGCAGTCAGCAATGGTAGCCACCGCATGCTGGAGCCTGCATACCTATTGAGAGGAGGTGCACAAGCGCGTGCCTGCAGCCATGCTGGCACCTGGCCTCACGTCCACAGCCCATGGACACTGGGCATGTTCCCTCTTCACATACGGCAGTGAGCGCCGGCATCCGCACCTCTTGGTCTAATTGGCTCTCGCCGTACAGCTCCAACAGCACTTCTTTTATGAGCTGGTCCACCTGGGACTCAATGGCGTCAGGATCCATCCGCTTCTCCACCCCGCAGGTGTACTGCGAACAGCAGCAACAGCAATGTTGGCAGCTGGACAGCGTTGAAGAGAAGGAGGGGGGGGGTGCACGGCTTCTTTGCTCGAGCTGCAGCTGATGAAAAGAGAAGTTAGCCATCCCCTCTGCATACTCAGTGCCTAACAATCACAGCAAACGCAACTCCAGCTCCTGTACACTGAAACAGAACTTGTTCGAGTGAGGGTCAAAGTCAAATTCACACTCCCCCTTTTCCTTTTGCACCATGCATCTTGCTTGCCCCCCCCCCC
>LKMJ01003583.1_pt1 | contig 14475 bp, 16 predicted proteins | sample 643391 | NCBI WGS metagenome assembly LKMJ01 (sample SAMN04112250, study PRJNA286221) | soda lake metagenome | biome: soda lake; feature: Kulunda Steppe; material: water; isolation source: sample PL-Br10 brine of Picturesque Lake | place: Russia: Kulunda steppe | collected 2010-07
CCTGTGAGAGCGGCGAGGACGACTCGATCGTGCTTTCGGGGAACAACGGCGGCTACCAGGCGGAGTACGTCGTGCTCGCGACCGGGTTCAACGACGTGCGTCCGGATCCACCGCTGCCGCGGACGGGCCGGGGACTGCACTACTGTCTGCACTGTGATTTTCACACCTACGACTAGCGTCGCGATAGCTACAGAGGCCCGAGACCTGACCGTTCGCTTCGTGGCGGATGGCAGTTCGCTTCGTGGCGTAAGGCTACCGTTTGTCGGTTTATTGTGATCAACGTCGCTGAAGCACTCACGGATTCAATATCGACCAGGTTCTGGCCGGGCACTGCTTGCACACACCCGCAGTTGGTACTTATCCACCCAGGGCCAATCACCGGTGCTATGGCAAAAGCAGCAGTCGTCGTACTGGCAGGTACAGAGACGCCAGCAGATGTGGGCCGCGTCGTCAACGCGATGGAAACAACGCGTGAGTTTCTCGAAACCGACGGCGACGAAGTCGAACTCATCTTCGATGGGGCCGGAACCCAGTGGATTCCCGAACTCGAAGACGACGATCACGACTACCACGACCTCTATCAGTCGGTCCGCGATGCAATCGGCGTCTGTGACTACTGTGTGAGCGCCTACGGCGTCGACGACAGCATCGACGCAGCCGGGATCGAACGGCTCGATCAGTTCGATGGGCACCCGAGCATTCGCTCGCTCGTCGACGACGAGTACGAAATCATTACGTTCTAGATCGTTACGCTCTCGTTTGTTCCAGAAACGAGATGGCCTCCGTTCGCCCGGTTTCGATCAACGCTTCGATAAACGCTGGGCTGCGGTCGAGTTTCGTCGATAACGAATACCCCTCGTCGAGTTCGATGCGGCGGATATCCGGCGTGGTAAACTGTGATTCGGGGAGTGTGCCGTTTTCGACCCACTCGCTTACCTGTTCGATAAACTGTAGCTCCTGATTCAGTGAGATATTGCCCGAAAGCTCGTTTCGGCGGTCGGCAATCTGGTCGAGGCGTGTTGGCTCCTCGTCGCTTTCCTGGGCGTTGATCTGGATGATCCACAGCTCCTCGGGTTTCCGTTCCGGCGGCACGTGCATCAGATCCCGGACTGGTGGGTTCTGTGAGAACAGCCCATCCCAGTGGAGCGTGCCGTCGACCTCGACGGCCTCGAAGAGGTTGGGGATTGCTGCGGAGGCAAGCACCGCATCGACGGTGACATTCTCGTTGGTGAAGGTATCGAAACTCCCCGCGTTGATGTCGACTGTGCCGACGACGAGTTCTGGCGTGTCGTACCCACAGCGGTCGGGTATCTCCCCAAACTCGATGTGTGTTTCGAGCACCTCGCGGAGCCGCTGTTTTCCCAGTTCACTCCCAGGAAACTGGTAGGGTGATAGCTGTGGGATCGGCGAACCGTTGGTCTGGAGCTGACTGATCGTCGTCAACCAGTCATTCGCAACTCGATCTGAGTACGACCGTGCAGCCAGATCGTCCCAGATGTCGGTCACGAGGGCGCCAGCCGTCGACCTGTCTTCGGTGACGAGCCCGTACCAGACGGCGACCGCACCGAACGCGCCACCGGAGGTACCGCTGATGCCGACCAGCTCGTGATCCTCCGGCCAGTGTTCGAGCAACTGCTCCAGAACGCCGGCAGTAAATGCAGTGTGGCTGCCACCACCCTGACAGGCAATCGCGACCTTCGTTTTCTTCGAACTCATTGCAGGTAGTTCTGGCCGCGATCACTTGGGATCTGCTATCCAAACCGTCTGTCGACGGACCAGAGCCACCCACTCTGTCGACGGACTCGGCCGCTATCGGTGAGTTTCGGTCACAGACAGTCAGTGTCTCCGAGTAGGAAGATTCTTCCCCGTCGGTGTCCCAAAACAGGATATGGACGAATACACCGTTACCGGACGCTGGAAAGCCCGGGATGGATGGCAGTCTTTCGAGAAGGCACTCGAAGCAGAAAATGAAGATGTCGCTGTCGAACGGACCTACGCGGAGTTCGGCTCGCGCCACGGTCTGCAGCGCACACAGATCGACATCGAGGAGGTATCAGCATGAGTCTTGGTGGTGGCGGTGGCCAGATGCAACAGATTGCACAGCAGATGGAAGAGCTCGAAGGCCACATCGAGGCACTCGAAGGCGAAATTGAGGGATTCCAGCAGGAAAAACGAGAGATCGACGAAGCGATCGAGGCGATCGAGACGCTCGAATCCGGTTCGACCGTGCAGGTTCCCCTCGGCGGCGGTGCCTACCTCCGTGCAGAAGTGCAGGATATCGACGAAGTGATCGTCGATCTCGGCGCAGATTACTCGGCCGAACGAGACCAGGAGGGTGCTATCAGCTCGCTCGAATCGAAACAGGAGACGCTCGACGGTCGTATCGAGGATGTCCAGTCCGACATCGCCGAAGTCGAGAGCGAAATCCAACAGCTCGAACAGCAAGCAGAGCAGATGCAAGCCCAGCAGATGCAACAGCTCCAGCAACAACAGCAACAACAGCAAGACGAGTAAGAACCCGCGATGTTCGATGGATTAAAAGACAAGCTCAGTAGCTTCACCAAAGACGTCGAGGAGGAGGTCGACGAGGATGTCGTCGAAGAAGCTGTCGAGGAGGAGGAGGTCGACGACGAGGATGTCGAAGAAGCTGTCGACGAAGGTGTTGGGGAAAATGCGACAGACGAGGAAGTCGAAGCGGCTATCGACGAAGCGGTCGACGCAGAACAGTCGGCTGACAGCAGTGACAGTGCGGAGACCGCGACTGAGGCTACCGAGTCGGAACCACCGTCTGCAGATGCGACCGAAGCCGACCAGCCGGCCAGTTCGGCAGGCATAGACGATGAAGCCACTGCCGAAGATGGTGACGATGAAGTCGCTGCCGAAGATGGTGACGATGAAGCCACTGCCGAAGATGATGATGACGAGTCGAACGCCGGCTTCGCTAAACGTGCAAAACTGCTCGCAAGCGGGAAGACACTCATCGAGACAGACGACCTCCAACCACATCTCGACGAACTGGAAGTTGCGCTGCTCGACAGCAACGTCGAGCTAGAGGTCGTGATCGAGATCCTCGACGGCGTCGAGGCAAACCTCACCGGCGAGGCACGCGGCAGGCTCGAACGCACCGGCAGTCTCGTCGAAGACGCGCTGCGTGAGGCGCTGTATGACGTGATCGATGTCGGCCAGTTCGACTTCGACGAGCGGATCGCAAGCGCAGAGAAACCCATCGTGATCATCTTTACCGGCGTCAACGGTGTCGGCAAGACCACCTCTATCGCCAAGCTCTCGAAGTATCTCGAAGACAACGGTCACTCCTCGGTGCTGGCAAACGGCGATACGTATCGCGCCGGCGCAAACGAACAGCTACAGGAGCACGCCGACACCCTGAACCGAAAGCTCATCACCCACGAGCAAGGATCGGATCCGGCAGCGGTGATCTACGACGCCGTCGAATACGCCGAAGCAAACGACGTGGATGTCGTCCTCGGCGACACCGCAGGCCGACTCCACACCAGCGACGATCTGATGGACCAGCTCGCGAAGATCGACCGCGTTATCGAGCCGGATATGACCATCTTCGTCGACGAAGCCGTCGCAGGACAGGATGCGGTCAATCGGGCCCGCGAGTTCAACAACGCGGCGGAGGTCGACGCCTCGGTGCTGACAAAAGCCGACGCGGACCAGGACGGCGGTGCCGCGATCTCGGTCTCACATGTCACAGGAAAGCCGATTCTGTTCCTCGGTACCGGACAGGGCTACGACGATCTCGAACCGTTCGAGCCCGAGCGGATCGTCAACGAGTTGCTCGGACCGGAGTAATCGACAGAGCTAGAGCTTTCAGACAGGGAGACAACGCAACAGCACAGAAAACAGATCAGTCGGCAGTTGGGGCGGCGCGCTCGGTCCGTTCTTCGGCCATCTCGTCTGTGAGACAGCGGGCGAGTGTCGCGACAGCTTCCTTGTGCTCTGTTTTCGATTTGTGAATCGATGTCGGCTCCACACCAAGTGTGGCGTACTCGCTGTTGTCGACGGCGTTTCCGGTGTCTTTCTCGTAGTGTGACTGTACCTGTGCGAGGAGCCCGTGGAGATGAATAAGCTCTTGCTTTTTCATAGTCACCCCTACCTAACAACTGGAGCACTATAGTAGTGTTCTGAGAGCCGTTAACACACGTCCCCCCGAAATGGCCGTTTCGATACGCTTACTCCACCAGTATGTCGTTCGTACTGGGTGCGAGTTGCATCTTGTCGCTGTATCCGGGTCACACGCGATCCAACCAGCGAAGAGCGCACAACGACCGTCGCTATGAACACCGGACATGTCAGTAATTTCGGTCACAGTATGAGAAGCAGTAGATTACCGCCGTCTGCTGTATTTTGGCGGTTGTTTGCGTCTGTTTGCGGCGGTAAAACTCCCGTCAATTATAAATACACCATCCTCGAAGAGCCAGTGTTCCGATGCCAAAAGTTGAGATAACAATCCCGGAGCATCTCGAAATGCAGATCGCCCAGATGGTTGAGCAAGGTGAGTTTCTCAACCGCGAAGAAGCGATCGAGGATCTGCTCTCTACAGGACTGAAAGCGTACAAAACGAGCGGTCCGACCGAGGGTGAGGAGAGCCCCGGATCAGGATTCGAGGACGATGGAATGATGGGCCACGACGACGAGTACGTCTTCTGACCGGCGTGGCCGCGACTGTCTGCCGTCAGCGAGGGAACCCTTTTTATTCAGACCCGGACGTGTCGAAGAAGGTGATCAGTCTCTGCGACTGGTTGCTCGATGACCGAGGTGGTCTTCGACTTTGTCGACCTTTTCGGCGGCAGTTTGTTCCACGGTTCGTTTATCGTCGATTTTCAGGAACGTACTCACCCGGTCGCTGTCGACGGCCTCGTGTGCAGCCTGTGTCGCGTCGAACAGTGTCCCGATATCGTCGGCCTCGATGATCGTCCCCATCGGTGTCGTCTCGTACTCGATGTCGTAATCGTCGAGTGCAGCGACAGCCTTGGCGACTTCTGGAGCCATGCTCCCTTCGATCGTCGGTGCCACACTCAAAAATGCGATCGTCGTCATACCAGCCAGTACGACTGGCTGTGAGGAAACTGCTTCGATACCGTCGCCCTGAGATAGCTATATGATGGTTCGGTGGCGTGTATCAAACGATGCGGGCTGTTGATCCGACCGTGAGTTTCGTCATCCCGACACGGAACGAGGAAGGGTTTCTCGGGCAGAGCCTCGATAGTCTCGATCGACTCCCGTCGACGCCCGCCTGGGAAGTGATCGTCGTCGATGACAGGAGTTCGGATCGTACCTGTGACATCGCAGCGGAGTTCGGTGTCCGTCTGATCAGCGGCCAGGACAGCGGCCGCGGTGAAGGTCGACATATCGGTGCACGCCACGCAGGCGGAGAGTGGCTCGTGTTTCTCGATGCCGACACCACAGTCCAACGGTCGTATCTGGATCAGATGCTCCCGTTTCTTGCGGAAAACGAGCTTTGCGGTGGGGCATCACAGTGTCGGATCACCGGCGGCTGGCGAACTCACATCTATGAGCTGTTCTACAGAGAAGCAGGCAGAGTGCCTCGGGGTCGTACGGAAATCGGAGATTTCCGTGATGACGAGAATCTTCGATTCTCGAACCACTCGACCCCGAGGGTGAATGCCGTCACGATATTACAAAAATTAAAGTAGTTCAAGAGATAATACACAGACAACGACCAGAAACCAACTGTTCAAAGTATGGAGTTGAAGACCTCAATTCCTTCGCTGGTCGTTCGGTAGTTTGGAAATGCGACTCCTCTCAAAACCGTCCAGTGGGCGTGAGACGGGAGTTGTCGGGCGGTGGTGGAGCCGCCGACTCCCACGGACACTTCGGCGTGTTCGGGTGTGAATTCCAGCCAATCCTTCGCGGGAAAGGCCGGGAGGAATTAAATTCCGTTGCCGATGCGGTGCGGCCCAAACACGGAAGCCTCGGGGCTTGACCCCGAGGTACTTCACTGGGGCGAGCTGTCGCTGTATACGGCTGGCTCGATTCCGCGAGTCCAGATCCAGTTCGGCCCGGCGTTCTGGTTGCTGGTCTGTTATATCGCCGTCGTCGGCGGCGGCAATATCCTGTTCGTGCTCATCTTGCTCGACTCGTTTTCGGTGTACCGTCGACAGCTCGCCGCGATGGCGGTCGTCGGGACGATCGAGTTCCTGTTGCTCGCAATCTTCCTCACAGAACACACGACGCTGGTCCCGGATCTCAATCCCTGGCCACATATCCAGCTGATCACCTACAATATGGTGTTCGTCGCAGCGCCGCTTGGCTGGTCGTATGTTCGCCAATCACTGTTCAGCCTCCAGGTGCTCGACAACCAGGCGGTTATCGAGAACATGGCGGATGCGGTGTTCGTCTTCGATGTGAACGACAACCTTCGCCGAGTGAACGCACACGGTCTGGGAGTGCTCGACAGGGAGTTACTTCCGGACGGCGCTCCTGCCAGATCTGTCTTCGCCGACCGCCAACAGCTGTTCGACGCTTACCAGAAGGCGACACGAGCAACCCCAGACACCGCCTCGCAAGCGTATCCCACACTCGATGATGCAAAAGCAGGGGATTCAGTCGAGCTCCACGTCTGTGGCGAGCGTCGGTGGTACAATATCCGTGTGACGGCGATCGAAAACTCAGACGAAAAGCGGGTCGGAACAGTGCTCGTGGCCCGTGATGTGACCGTCCGTCGGCGAAACCGCGAGATGCTCACCGAGCGGACAGCAGAGCTCGAACGCAAAACCGAGACACTCGAACGCCAGAACGAACGTCTCGATCAGTTCGCCGGCATCGTCAGCCACGATCTCCGCAACCCACTCACCGTTGCACAGCTCCGGTTCGAACTCGTCCAGGATGACGTTCCCGCCGAACACGCCGATGTCGTCCAGCGCAATCTCGATCGGATGGAGCGGATGATCGAACAGCTGCTTACGATGGCCCGAGCCGAAACGTCGGTCGGGAGCACAGAAACGATCTATCTCGCCCCGCTTGTCGATGCTGCGTGGGAATCGATCCCGTCTGCTGATGCAGTCTTCGAATCGGAACTCGACGACGCTGTAACTGTCGACGGGGACCGAGATCTGTTACTGAACATTTTCGAGAATCTCTTCCGGAATGCCGTCGAGCACGGGTCGCCATCCGACCAGGACAGATCGACAGGTGACGCTCAGCTTCGGATTCGAGTCGGGTCACTCGACGGGGAAGCCGGTGTATTCGTCGAAGACAACGGCCAAGGTGTTCCAGAGAACGAGCGCGCGGAGCTGTTCGAGTTCGGCCACACGACGTCGTCGAGTGGAACCGGATTCGGACTGGCGATCGTCCGCGAACTCGTCGAGGTACACGGCTGGGAGATCACCGTGACTGACGGAGAAACTGGCGGTGCCCGGTTCGAAATCCGAACAGAGTAAACACGGATGATACTCCCACAGCCAAACGAGACCACTCCCACAGCTGTATGTGACTGCCCCTACAGCCGAACGAGACTGTGTCTTTGGGAATTTTCCATTCCCGAATAACACAAGAAGTTTTTCAATAAAGAAAATATTTTTCTAAATAGGCAGATTTATATATATCGCGACACAACAAGAAACTGTATGAGCACCCAGAAGACGGTTCTTCGCGAGTTTGGCACAGTCGAAGAGAACGCCCTTCGACTCGACAAAGACAAATCCTCACAGATCATCGACGCCCTGAATACTGATCTCGCTGCGACGTACGTGCTGTACCACCAGCTCAGAAAACACCACTGGAACGTCTCCGGTGCGGAGTTCCGCGATCTACATCTGTTCCTCGGTGAGGCTGCCGAACGAGCAGAGGAGGCTGCAGACATGCTAGCCGAGCGTGCACAGGCCCTCGGTGGCACACCTGTCGCGGGGATGAAGGCACTCGAAGAACACGCACCAGTCGAACCCGAAGGCGAGGATATCTACGACATCCGAACCTCACTCGAAAACGATCTGGAGATGTACGGTGACATCATCGAGAGCCTCCGTGACCACACCGAGCTCGCGACGAATCTCGGCGATCACGCGACAACAGAGATCCTTCGAGAGATCCTTGTCGAGGTTGAAGAAGACGCCCACCACATCGAACACTACCTCGAAGACGACACGCTGGTCACCGAAAGCGCAATGCGCAAATAGCTGTCGCCAGTTCCTCCAAAAACCCAATTTTACCGCAGCAGATCGACGGTATAGTCAGTGGAAATCCAGCCGTCGGTGTTGTCCGCTTCCGTAAACACCGCACGACCGGGACAGCTCCTGTGCACAGTTACTTCTTTTTGCACCACTCGTTCGGGGGGATTCTCCGGGACAGAATCCGACTGTTCGGTGACTTCCATTACCTGCTCTTAGGTAGCCCTAAATCTAAAAGAGTTTTGGTGTGCCTAAAATCTGGGAACAACCAAAACCGGCTTCGATTAACGCTGACAGAGAAACGGCAACGAGGTGTTTTGTACGCTGACCTGTAAGATCGGAGTATGACTGACGGCGATCCTGACGTGACACGGCTGTTACGGGATCTCACGCGGGAGTTACAGCGCCTCCAACGGGAACTCGAACCCGAGAGCCGGCGCGGGCTGCCGACACCGAACGATATCGCCAGATTCACCAGCGAGGTAACGATCCCGGCGATCATTCTTGTACTGGAGACGAACATCCGGACACTGCAGTTGCTCCGTCGGACGATCCGGCTGGCTGATGGCCGTGAGCCGCGAGACACCGGGAGATCCTCGGCGGTCCGCGAACAGGTCGAGAGTGTCGGACAGGCAACACTCACACAGCTCGACAGCGCCCTCGCGGACGTACAGGAGTCACTGGACGAACAGTCAAACGGCGAGGCAGCAGCCCTGCTCGACGATGCGCGCGACCTCCAGAGACAGATCAGATCACAGCTATCAGACGCTGACCAGAACCAGGACACAGACGACACTGAAAGTGATGGGTTCGACAGCGATCCAGTCGATATCGATGTCGACGCGGAGCTTCGCACACTCAAGGACAATCTCGAAGACGACCAGTCAGATGAAGGCGATACCTCGACCGGCAGTGGCGAGGAGACTGGAGACGACACGGGATCTGACGATGCGGGGGACGATACGGACTCTGAGGACGATACTGGTGACGACGATGACCCCACGGAGGGAGTGTCGTGACACTCGATCCCGTCCACGTCGAGGGAATCGCAGATCTCGCGACCCGCGTGACCGATTCGATCGACGACAGCGACCACACGGAACTGGCAGAACGCGCCTGGCAGGAGTTTCTCGATCCACTGTACGACACAGATGGGAACGTCGCACTGGAGCCACTGGATAAACACACCAGATCGAAGGTGTCGATCGACGATATCGCCCTGGAAACACCACCATTTCCCACCCAGCACGGGCTAGACGCCGGGACGATCAACCCAACGACGTTCAAAAACGGGCTGGTGATCGACGTCTCACAGGCCGCGATGGCCGGGGTGCCCTCCGATGTCGAACTCCACCGTGCGCGGACAATCGTCATGACCGCCCACACAAACGACGACTCCGCACACTTCGATGAGACCGACTGGAGGATGGCAGACGAGGGGTACGCCCGCCGCCGGATCCTCCACACGCCACAGGTCGACCGCCACGAGCAGGTCGTGGTCCACGCACTCGCGTTGTACCTTGCCGAGTCCGAACACGCACTCGACCAGCGCGATGTCGTCTCCGATCTGCTCATTCTCGATGGCCCGATCTATCCGACAGGACTGCTCAAATGGGTCGAACGTGATCCAACACTCGAACGGCTCATTATCGAGCGTGAGGAGTTCACCGACGTGATCGGGAACTATCTCGAACTGGTCGAGGCCTTCGCCGACGGAACTGTTCCCCTGGCCGGATTCGTCAAAAACAGCGCCTCCAAAGCACTCTCACGGGAGCTTCGGCGGAAAACCGGCGCACCCTGGGTCAACGACCAGGCATTCTTCCGGCGAGTCCTCGAACGAGTCGACGACAACGGCGAGCCGAAGACCGACGCGCTCACGTTCACTGGCTGGTTCCGGTCACGGCTTGGCACCGACGGTGTGGTTGCTGACGGCAGGATCGACCTCGACCGCGAGCGCGCACTCGACGACGAGGCCTACGAAGTCACGTTTTTTGTCGTCTATGACCCCCGGGACGATCTCGTCTACCGGATCGAAGCACCGTACGCGGTCACGCGCGATGAGGAGACGCGCGAGAAGTTGACGACACAGTTCCTCGGAGCGATTGCACGCGAGCGTGGACCACCACTCGCGGTCGGCAAAGCCGACGAACTCGCGAAAATCGATCGACAGGGAAAAGAGACGATCCGCCGCCGGATTGAACACGTCTTCGAGACCGGTCGCCAGCGGGAGTACAATCAGAAACGGTGGGGAGTCACAGACAGCATCGAACTCTAGTCCTCTGGTTCGAACAGCTCAATGTCGACATCGTCGGCATCCATGCCAAGCCGTGCGAACTGGGTTCGGAGATGGTCTTTGGCCGCTTCGATCGCCTGCTCGCGACTGTCGAATCCGCGTGGCATCGGTGACTCGAAGGCAATCTGGAGTTCACGCCCATCGATGACCTGTGTACTACCGCCGCTGTCGACCTCGTAGAACTCATCGCAGATCCAGACGTAGGGCGCATCGGTGTCGGGTGAGCCGCTGTAGCTCGGTGGCTGTTCGCCCTCCTCATAAATTGTTCCCGTCAGGGCGCTGTTGCCTGCCCAGCCTCGAACCAGTAACATACCGTGTCTAGGATGGCTGTAGGCAAAAGCTGTGTGTCTGCTAGTGAGGATTGTTGTAACCAACAGTAAACTGACAACCACGATGACGGGCCAGTCTCTCGGTGACGACGACCGTCGAACTGTCGGTGTGTGTTCTGCCGAAGCACACGTCGTGATCGACGCGTGGCCGACGCGCTCACGACAACGCACGGGTTTGTTGTACTGGGAACGAAGCATTCGTTACAGTACCCCTCAGCCCGGGTTTCGACAGTCGGGTGTTCGTACGGCCCCCGGTATCAGTCCGCACCTTGCCGCGGGACGTAGCGACAGTCCGTACAGCTAACCGTCCGGTTACTCGCATGGAGTGACTGGTGACAGTGTGGGCAGACGAACCCACTGAAGTCTGCTCCCTTTTGATAGGTATTGTATGGAAATGGTGCCATCGATACCGTAGATGATACGACAGAACTTAAACCCTACTACGACAACTGTCGAAATATTTTACACGAAGGAATAAATTATAACGGGTTCCGATGGGGAAACGGGTTTGTGAGTCGCGATAGTTGTAGGGTGTAATGACCGACCTCGGGGATTTCACGAGTGAGCTCGATGACAACACAGCGACAGAGACGGAGACCACATCGTCCGACTCGGCGTCGGCGCGGTCGGACTCCGGTTCGACCGAGAGACAACAGGAGTCGGCTGGGTCGGCAGAGAAATTCGACTCCTACGAGGCGACGCCGGCAGGCAGCGATACGGGAATCGGTGTCCTCTCCGCAGCGAGTGGTCTCCAGATCAGTGAAGACGAGGAGGAGACACGGCTCCGAGCGTACGTAACCGCAAACAACCGCAGCAGTATCCGAATCGGATCGTATCTGCTCGCCCCCTATCCCGACGGGGAGCGACTGTTCTGTCGGATCAGCGGGTTGGAGTACGCCCAGGAGTACCGGGCTGACGACGCGACGGAGATCCACGCACGGCGGGCGATGCGGTCGGCTGGCATCGACGAGTCGGATTTCAAACTGATGGCGACGCTCGAACCCGTTGCGGTGTTGTACGAGGACAACGGCGAACTCAAACGACGGATGACAGATCGGGTGCCGAAACCGGAGACGGTCGTCCGTGAGGCCGAGAACAAAGCTGACATCAAGACCGGCCTGAAGATTCCTGCAGAGGGTGTCTTTCTTGGCCATCTTTCGGTTGGCGGGCAGACGGTCAAAACGGCTGCCGAGCCACCGACGATCGACTACCGGCTGAAAGACGACTACAGCGCTGGAGACCCGCTCGTCTTCCGACACACGCTGATCGCCGGCGGGACCGGATCGGGAAAGACCCACGGAGCGAAAAACATTCTCCGGCAGTATCTCGACGAGGATCGAACCTACCCGGTCGAAAGCGGCGTTGATCGGGAAATCTCACCTGCAGTTGTCCAGTTCGACCCCCAGGACGAGTACGCACAGATGCACGACGACGGCGAGTACGACCAGGAATTTGCCCGCCGCCTGGATGCCGAAGGAATCGCTCACGGCGGCCACGACGACACGACGGTGTTCGTCCCGAAAGTCGGATCCGCGACCTACTCGGCGAGCCACCACCGTGCAGAACAAATCGAGTTCACCATCCCGTTTGGCATGGTCCACGACAATCCCTGGTTGATCGCCGGGAGCGGACTCAACGACAACCAGTACAGCGCACTGGTGACGGTTCTCCTGCCGCGGTTTCGAAACCAGTACGGTGCCGACGGCACCTACGAGCAGTTCCAGGCGTTTCTTGAGGACCCCGCCCTGCGCGAGGAACTCGATGAGAGCGGCAAAGTCCACGAGGCGACCTTCGATGCAGTCGCACGCCGCGCCCGTGGCTTCGATGCGGTGTTCGACGGCGACGCCCGACCGATCACCGAGCGCATCCACGAGTTCGTCCGACCCGGCGGGCTGACTGTCGTCCCGACCTACCACATCGCCGAGAGTCGATACGCCGAGACGATCGTCCTTGCGCTCTCCTCGCTGCTGGTCGATGAGAAGCTCTCGAACGATCCTACCTACGAGCGAATTAAAGAGACACCGCTGATCGTGGGGATGGACGAGGCGCACAACTTCCTGACCGACGCAGATACCGTGCAGGCACAGCGGGTAATCGGCAAGTTCACCGCGGCTGCAAAGCAGGGTCGCAAAGAGCGTCTCGGCCTCTTTTTGATTACACAGGACCCGCAGGATATTGCAGATCCGGTGTTCAAACAGATCAACACGACAGTGGTCCTCAACCTCGGCGACGAGGACGCGATCTCGGCAGTCAACATTCCGTCGAATCTCGAATCCAAGGTGCCCTACATGGAGAAAGGCCAGATGGTTGTTTACTCCCCTGATAACTCCGAACCAGTCGAGTTGATCGGATTAGGACACTGTCTGACCAGACACGGCAGGGACTGACCAGGTAGTCGTCGATTCATCCACCGAGAGAGTCGTACCGGGAGACAAGGGAGGCGACGAGATTGTCGACGATCTCCGGCGTATCTGTCCAGAAGCCAGTAAAGAGATCCGGCTCCGTCTCGACCGCGACCAGCGCGGATTTGTGCCGGGAATCGCCGTTGCCATCGTAGACGACGAACCACGTTCTGGCGGTTTCTCGGGACGACTCCGTGTGATGGGTGAGTCTGTCAGTCTCTTCGCCCGTCCAGTCCGAGACACCAAACGTATGCACGTCGACACCAGTCGTTGCGAGGCGTTCGTATCGGCGGTGTTGGCTCTCGAAGTTCTCGGTCGACTGGAAGCCAACGTACAGGGTACCTCCACCGACACGGTGGGCACGGTCTTCGATCTCCCGTGAGATGGCAGTCATCGATGTCGGGTCCCGACTGCGGACCGGGTTCACGAGCGCGTGTGCAGTCTCGCCGTCACCAGTCTCTTGACCGTCATCCACAGCCGACGCCAGCTTCCGGAGTCGGTCACGAGAGAACGTCGCGAGCACGATCTTGCCGACTCTGAGTTCGGCTGGCACTGCTGACTGACTCGAGACAGTGGAATTACGCCGTATCTCGACGGGCAGGTTCGCGAGTGCGGATTCGATCGTGGACACAACCGTTTCTGACACCTGTTCGTCGTGGAGTACGATTCGCGGTTGGTCTCGTTTCACAGCCTCGACAATCACAGGGAGTGGCAGCTGCTCGATCGGTTTGGGCCGGTCGTGTCTCGCCCCAGTCTGCATCCGTTCGGTATCCACCGTCGAACTGATCGATTCGAACTCGAATCGTGCACCCCCATCCTGACTCGCTGTGCATCGATGTTCCCAGCCGTGTGCGGACGCAATCTCTTTGACTGTGACCAGTCCGATCCCAGTTCCTCCCGTGGAATACTCACCGTCGAATACTGACCCACGTTTCTCGGCCGAAATACCTGGACCATCGTCTTCGACGTAGAAGCCAACGGCAGCACCACTCCCATCGGTGCGCGTCGATGTTCCAACTGGATAGAGTGGACCGACACGAACCGTTACCGCATCTCCACCGTGTTCGACGCTATTTCGAAAGAGGTTCTCGAACAGTTGCTGTGTCCGGATTGGATCCGCCGGCAGCGTTCCGTCCTGGACATCGAGCGCTGCGGCCTGTGTCTCGACGTTCTGCCAGGCGTTCGTCGCGATATCGGACAGAGAGACCATCGCCTGCGCACCGATTGTCTTCCCATCTCTGGCCAGGGTAAGGAGATTGTGGATCAGCGTATCCATCCGATCCAGTGCATTCGAG
>LKMJ01003584.1_pt1 | contig 14474 bp, 25 predicted proteins | sample 643391 | NCBI WGS metagenome assembly LKMJ01 (sample SAMN04112250, study PRJNA286221) | soda lake metagenome | biome: soda lake; feature: Kulunda Steppe; material: water; isolation source: sample PL-Br10 brine of Picturesque Lake | place: Russia: Kulunda steppe | collected 2010-07
ACCGAGTGGGCGAGGCCAGCACGGTGCTGTGTGCGCCTGGGGCGGCAGGGTGGTTGGGCGTGCCGGCGGGCGTGAGGGTCCTGGAGGGCACGCGGCTCCCCTCGGGAGTCACCAGCTGGCTCTCAAAGCCCTGCACGCGCACACACGCACGCACACACACACGCGCGCGCACACACACACACACACACACACACACACACACAGACAGAGGGTTCAAGAGAGCAGCCCTGGCCATGCTTGGCTACTCTTTCCATGGATGAACGCACACCTGCAAGAGGTAGGGAGGCTGCAGCATATCCTGCCAGCAGCCTGGGGGCACATTGAAGCCTCTCACTTGTCCAGCCCCAGCTCGTAGCGGGCTTGCATAGGCAGCTGTGTCTCTAACACACCTTATCCACTTAATCCACAGCAGAGCAGCACGCCTTTTTTTCTGTATGCATGTGCGCACAAATGCTCGCCCAGCATACGCTTGGCCCACCATTGCATTGCGGAGCTGCGTGCTGGCCACGTCGTACAGGTCAATCATCACATCCGCGCCCTGCGGGTGCCTCAGCAGCTCCTTCACATGCCCCTTGCATAGAGCCACCAGGCCTGCGTATGCGTGTAAGTGCGTGCGTGCATGCAACTGCTTGCAGACATGCGAGGCTGGGCCTCGGACTCGTGTAATGGATGCGCATGCATGGATGGCATGCGTACGCGGTGCAAGGGCCCGTGGCTTGCCATCACAGTGAGGCGCAGACAACCAAGCAACACAGCCAAAGGGAGGGTTCCCACCCACAGATTGTCTGATTGGCACCAGGCTCAGGTAAGTACAGCCCTCAGCTCAACTGCCAAATGTAAGACACCTAGGAACCCACACACGCTCCGACGCGCGCACACACACACACACACACACACACACACCACACGTGGATTTGCACACGCTGCGTAGCCAAGCGTGAGCTCCGTCTGAATGGACACATGCACGCAGCAGCCTTCATCCTAAGGCAGCCATTGGCCCTGTGTGAGCCCTGACAGCCTACCAACCCCGACCCTGGACTCTTGCCCAGACAAGATGAATACAGCACTTGAAAGCGCCAAATGAGCGCATGCTGTGCTGTGCTGTGCTGACCAGCTGTCTGTCGCCCAGATCAAGCCAGGCCTCACAAAGGCCGGCGCATGAGGATCGAGCCACAGGGGCGATGCAGCCCGTTATGTGTGCAGGCTCATGACTTGGGTGTGCACGGGTAATCAGCAGCCCAAGTTTCACAACCGGCACGTTCTTAGAGGGGCAAATACGCGCGGCATGAGAGACACCCATGATCGCGCACAGGCAGGATGTGCGACCTATCCTCCACACTCAGCAAGCTACTCTTGGAGCGGCGCGGCGAGCCAAGCTGCCCCACACCTGTCTGGGATGTACACTCACTATGAACTACTGAGCTAACCTAGAGCACTTACACACGCTAGGGAGGCAGGCTTGCTCTTGCGCAGGAGAGCATGAGGAGGCGTGCTAGGACGTGCAAGCATGCCCAGCTTGCTTGGCATCGTGCGTGGCAAACAAGCCTTTGTTCTGCACCCCTGCTTGAGCAGCATGCGAAACATCTTGCTGACGCCCAATGTGCAGCATTGCCGTCAGTGTTGATATGCCAGATTTGAGAAGTCCTATGCTGTCACAGGATAATAAAGTTTATACACGCTCGACATTCAGAGTGCTGCGCAACATTGTCTACACAGATGCACATGGCTCACGCAATTGCAACGCCCGCCAAGTCCAACCTGTACCTGGCACGTCTTCTTTCTTGGCCTGGCTGATCAGCTTTTGCACTAGGTGCCGGCCATGCTTAGTCTTGGACAGCGGTAAAAAGTCGGCCTTGATCTGCGAGCGTGCACAAAAAAGCACAGGCATGTGCACAACAGGTGTGACAGCGAGCGATGATGCGCGCAAGTGGCGCTCACGCTGGGCACAGCGGTCGGGACATTTTCCTGCCTTTCATTTGCTCCATTAGGCACAACTGCTTTTACTTTGCTCCAATTGACACGGAGGAGTGCGCTCAACTCTTGAATCCCGATTGGAAGGAAATTCACAGCTCCTTTTGCTGTATAGAAATGCTTGTTAGAATCTGACATTCAAGTTTCACACCCGGACTTGACCCCGCTGTCTGCCCGGACCCAATCATTGCGCACGGGTGACCTGTAAGAGGTGGGTTGCATGGTGCTCAGCCTTTTGCACCTATCCCACAAATCCTACACTGTACCTGACAGTGTATCATGATGATGTCCATTTGCATTACAGCACTAAGCATCCTCAATGCAGAGGGTAACTCCCATGTTCAACAGATCAAAATGGATGCGGGGGGGCGTTCCAAAACTGCACACTGGTGATGGGTGCATCCCTTGCTTGCGTAAGGAGATTTGAGGGGAACCTGAAACAACGCAAGTGGGAGGGAATAGGAATGGGATGATGTCTGGCCTCTTGAGACGGCCCGGGCTACATGGGAGCTCGTGCCGGCCTGTGCAGGGTTACACTTTTGATGTCGCTGCAGCGTGTCGCATGTAAACTGCACGGGCAGCCATGCAGCAGGGGCTGCAGCAGCAAGCGGCCAGCCAGTATGCACCTGCAAGCTAGGTGGATTGCGCACGCCAGGATATGCAAGCCTGCACGGCTGCAGCGCAACGCGCCAGGCCATAGACAAGCCTGGTTTTCTGAATTCAATGTGCCCCACAAGAAACAAGAGCAGGCTTCTCATTGGATTTTCCTTTTCGATTGAGGAGACAAGTGAGAAACCAACCAATAATTCGTTGTTGGTTTCGTCGCAAGGAGAATCAGACCAAACCATCATTGGTGCCGGTGAACAACGGCCGGGTCTTGTCGTTGACCGGCAAGAACAAACCTCGTCAAGAACATACCTTGTTGGGCTTGTTTGCGTTTCGTGTGTTGCTGGGCCAACAAACAAGGTTTAAACAAGCCCAGTCAGATTTTGTCTTGCTGGGGGGTGGGTGCATACAGGCTTTTCCTCACAAGAGCAGGCAGAAGACCCAGCCAAGCATACACTCACGACGTATGGACAGCATGCAGGCACTCATTAGTGTTCTGGCTCAAACACACATTCTACGACCGCTCACACACATAGGCCTGCCTTTACGACTGCATTCATCTTTGAGACCCCACCATGCCGGCATCTCTGTGTGCCGCACGTATGCTCGCCTGCTACCATAGCACTCTCAAGCGCACAAGCGCCCAGGATTGTACTCATACCTCATACCTGGGCTTGCACACGCTCACCTGATCCAGCAGCAGGCGCTTCTGCGCATCCGTGCCGTACATGACGCAGAACTGCAGAATGCGGGATGCTGTATGGTGCCTAGCCAGTTCCAGCAGCTTGCCGTTGACCTGCAGGCAGTGCCACAACAAAGTACAAGAGTGCGCCGCTGCGCCAAAAACGAGAAAACTGGATGCGGCAGCTTGGCCTCAGTGTGCAGGCAGTGCCATGACCAACGCTCCCATACTTGCAGGTTCAAACGCAGTACAGCAAGGATTTTCAAGCATAGGAGCACGCAGCTCCATGCAGAGGCAGCAAAGCCATGCTCGACACAAAGGCTGCCGCATTGTGTGCTAAGTACAAAGTACGCATGAGCGGAGACATTCCTCGCGTGGTACAAGGTGCGCATGAGTGGGGACATTCCTCGCGTAGTACAAGGTGCGCATGAGTGGGGACATGGAGCACAGCTGACTCTACGCTTCCACGTGAGTGAGGAGCAGGTGGCAGTACTTGAGCATTATAGCTGCAGCAGAGGCTGCAGCAAGCTGAACACAGTGGTGCATGCACGTCAGGTATTCAGGCTGGCTGCTTCGGCTGCATGCACAGCACTGAGTTTGGGTTCCCCTGGCTACCCTCAATGACAGACAGCCCTTAATCCTGGACCCCAAAAGTATGCAATGCAAAGCTCTTGACAGCTCAAAGGTGCTGCTGGTGCAGTTATGGTCCAGCACAAGATGTGCAACCCCACACCTTTTGCAGGACTTGCTCCACCAACCGTGCTTTCTCCTCCTTGTCGGTCTGGTGCCGCCTCAAGACCTCCCAGACGGGCACAGCATCCTGCAATTAGGAGTGGAGCATGATGCATCACAATGGTGCACACATGCACAGGCTGGGCGTGGGGCACACTGCCAGGAGCCGCTCCCAGTGCGTGCAGCCAGCTTGTGCTGCATGGAAGCAGGTAGTTGGACAGCTATCTGGTTCAGTGGACAGCTTATCACGTAAGCAATGAGGGAGTGAGGGAAGGAGGCAAGTTTGAAAGTAAAGTTCTGTACATGGGGGCGCCCATGCAAGGAGCGGCCCCATGCACCTTCAAACTTTCACATGCATGAGAGTGAGAATAACTGCCTTGCATTTCCTACAGGATTAAGTTCTTCTGTGCATCATAAGGTGCATGCTGCCGCTGAGAGGGAACAAGCAGGAAGCAGGGAACCCTTGTGCTTCTGCACTGTGGCGGCGGCTGACGCAACTTTCTCAGGTTGCTTGCTCACCTGGATGATACCAAAGTTCTTCTTGAGGGCAGCCTTCTTCTGGCGAATCTTTTCCTTCTTTTCATGCCTGCCAGAGAAATTTGTTGAGGGAAGGGATGGATGAGGGAGTCTCTCTTCGCTTCACTTCATTGCATCCCACTGCCATAAATGCAAGCTGAGGAGCAGGCCCTGGTTTCACTTCATTGTTTTGAACTGGACTTACTTGGTCAAGTTTGTCTTCCCGGGCTCTGCAGTTGCAGTGCTGGCCCCCTTGAGGTCCTTGGAAGCCCCATCTCCTTTCTGCTTCTGCACCTTGCCTCCTGGCTTGCCCGCAGCTCCGTTTGCTAAATGCTTCTTGATTCCGCCCTTAGGCTTCCCAGCATTGCCAAGCTTTCCCTCTGGCTTCTTGGCTTTAGGCTTCCCTGCGGCTGGTTTACCGGCAGGCTTTGCCATGGACAAAAGGACAAGGTAATATGAAATAAATTCTTTTTTATATCGCTCGAGCGCTCCACAACTTGATGACGGAGGAGTGCTTGCAAAGGATATGATAGCACGACCAAATGATTGAATCCATTCTATTTACTAGATTGGCACTTGTTCATGTCGATCACTCGTCGTCAAGTGCGATTTCGTAACCGAATCCAACCGCCGCATACAAACGCAGAGTGACGCCATAGACATGAAATGAAGCAGGCTGACTCTTTAATGTCATTCGTGTAGTCGTATTCGTACTTGGATGCCAGCTTTAGTGAGCTTGGGCAGGAGGTGGGTGCGGCTACTTGCAAAAATCCTGCCTTGAATCCACCAAGCTCCCCTTATATCTTGAGAATGTTGTTCTGCGTACACTCGTCTGTACACTTAGACAAGGGACCGTGTGGTGTAGCCACTGCTTTGCATGTGCAGCACATTTGAGAAGTATGTTCCTCACATGTATCTTGCAAGTATTCATGTGTTAAAAGTATTTGAGCAGTATAAGACACAGCTGTCTAGTAAAGGAGCGCTGGTGACATCTCTTACTAGGCATGCACACGGATCACACCCAGGTGGCACTTGGCGAGCGATGATCTGGTGTTACCAGGGACCTTGGGGGCGATTTTTTTTGCCGCGTGGACTGGGCTGCTTGCTGCAGCGCAGGGCAGGCTTGAGCAGGGGGCCTACTGCGCCACCTCAGCTTTTACCAGCTATGTCACCAGCATGCTGGCCCTTTCTGCTGCCAGCTGCGTGATGCATGCCTTGCTGGCTTGGCAAAGTAGCCTGGGTGAGTTAATCTTGCGGACGCCTGAGCACTTCTGGTGGTAAAACAGAGGAAGTTTGCAATTTTTAAGCAATGTACTTGCAACCTCATACTGCCTTTTGTCTCTCCTGCACGACCTTGTGCATGCGCCCAATCCATCCCAAGTAATCTGACGCACAGCTGAATTGATTTTGACATGAGAAGCTTAGCTTGTTGTAGCTGGTGAGCAACGCAACATTCTTGCTGACATGCCTGATATCAGACCTGGCCGCGCCTCTTAACTTGCACAATCCGCGCACAGCCACAGCAGCAAAGTTTCCTCTAGGCTACCCATTGTGCGGCACCCTACTCATCACCTTTTCCCCATTGTGCCCTCTCTGTCCCAGTGATTGCTCAATCATGCATTCCCTGCTCTCACCCCATTCTTTGTCGCATTATGCCCTTGCGCGTAATTTCCAGGTAGCATGCTGGATGAAGCTGCACGCCGTTGGGTGCCTTGGCTCCTGTACCCCATTTGTAAGTTAACTCCTGTAATCTGTGCAGGTGCACCCATGCTCCCCATGTCCAGGTGCAAACTTGCACTCCCACGACTTACTCGGATGCGCAACGTATTGCATTATGTGCCAGCGTTTCCGCCGTATCAGATCCTTGAGGGCGTGCACGCATCAACTGCCATAGTTTAAGCGCCGCGCACCGCACTGCGAGGACGACCAGGGGCTGCAAGGAGACAGCCCAGACCAGTCGCTGGAACTTGACTCCCCTCAAATCTCCCAGGCTCTTGAACTCAGTCGCAGCCATCCACCTTCCCTCTGGCTTCCTTGAAGCCAGTCACAGCTATTCACCTTTCCTAGAGTGTCTGCCCTGCCAGCCTCATCCTTCAGAGCGTCACATGGCCCCCCGGCCTGCTGTCTTTAAGGAATCGCCACAATGTTCTACAGCACAGCGGCAGGATCCACCGCCTCTCTGATGTTGGCAGGGCCTTGCAAGGCAGGGCCCCTGGTGCCGCACCAATGGACCATCTAGCGCTGCCGCCAGCCTCAAGATTTACCTCTGGCACCTTCACTTTCCTGGTATGGGCCTGGAGATATTCGTGCATGTCTGTTGGTGTGACTGGGAAGTTTCGCATTTCATGTCTGTGCAGGCACACTGTACGGAGGGATGCTGGGCCTCATCATATGGGGCACCGTGCTCATTTCTGGGGCACAGCACGACAGCGAAGACTGCAATGGGCTGAGCCGACAGTGGACAGCGGTGGCGCGCACTGTGGTCTTTGGAAGCTGGGCGGCCCTGGGCCTGGTGTTCTTGGTGTGGCATCAAGGGATGGGGGGGCTGGATGGCGGTGTCTCTGGTGGCTGTCTTGTGGCCTTGGGAAGCTGGGAGGCCCTGGGCCTGGTGTTGTTGGTGCAGGGGGGTTAGGGGTCGGGGGTGGGATGGCGGTGTCTCTGGTGGCTGTGTCAGCTGTGGCCTTTGGAATTTGGGAGGCCCAAGGCCTGGTGTTGTCTGTGCAGGGGGGAAGGGGATGTTGGATGGCGGTGTCTCTGGTGGCTGTGTCAGCTGTGGCCTTAGGAAGCTTGGTATGCTTTTGGACTTTGCCACTGGTCATCAACACATGTACACCACACACATTTAAGGTTACCAGTCTTGTCGCAACTCTTTTGAAATCTGGGAGGACAAGGGTCGAGACGCGTGGGTGCACATGCTCAACACTGAACCATTCACCTGTCAATTCTTTTCAGTCAGTGTCGAGCTATTCTGCAGGCGCCAGGTGTTGCCTGCCGCGCGCGCGCAGGTGATGCTGGGCATGTTCAACACCTTCCCCAGCCACAGTAGTCCCTCCTCGTGGGTGTGGCGCTGCACCTGCTTGCTGTGCATGTGCTGCAGCCTGGACGGGACCTCCACAATGTCGCGCGGGCTGGAGCACAAGCGGGTAGGCTGCAGCGCGGGTGCCTCGTGGCCCAGCACGCTGGCGGACACCGACCTGAAAAACCCTGTCGAGCTGGTTGGTTGGGGCAGTTGAGCTGAGCACTGCCGGCAGACACCGACTTGATGCCTATTGGGACACACACACACACACACACACACACACACACACAGGCGCACAGGCACACACGCAGCGTGGCATAATTTCATAGAAGCCGGGTTGTGCTTGCACGGCACGAAGGTCGCCACACGCTGGCACACGGCGTCAGCTCAGAGCTCAGGAGCTCAGGAGCTCAGGAGCTCAGTGGGTGTCAGGGCTCCTCGTCGGTGTCCGCCGGCAGTGCTTGGCAGCTCAGAACTCAGGAGCTCAGAACTCAGCAGTGCAGACAGGCTCCTTGTGGGTGTCAGGGCTCCTCGTCGGTGTCCGCTGGCGTATGCAGCATGGGGCACTCTGGGTATGAGCTTGCTGTGGATGAGGTTGATACTGGGTGCACTATGGTGGGATCCTTGCTCAAGCAAACTAGTGTGCTCAAGCATATTGCATGTGCTCTGTCTCACCATTGTGAGGAGTGGTGACCAAAATGCAGCCCTGGCAGTCAAGCCAGAAAGGACCGCTTGCCCTTCAGGCCAAATGATGGAGTTCCAGAACATTTTTGGCCAAAGCCAGCCAGATCCTGTGAGGCTGGGTTTGGATTTGCACTATCCCAGGAGCGCCAGGCACTCTCTTCTCGTGTTTCTTTTGTTCTGTAGCTTTACCCATCTCACTGAGCCCTTCTTTCAAACCAAGAAGCGGCACCGTTTGCAAGAGGACGGCAGGGAACCCTTCTCTAGTAAATGCATCCTGTGTCCGCAAGGGAGTGCTGGTGGCAAAGGCAAATAGAGACCATGGGAATTCTATGCACATGCATGCACCTCCTCAGATGTAGCGCTCTGCCCCCAACTCTCCCCCTCCCTTATTACCTGCAGCTTCATGGTTGAAGCCGCATGGGCCTGCCTTCCCTGCTGTTGCTGCTAGGCCAAGCATGCAGCATTCCTGCAGTAGGTCTCTGCCAGATTACTGTGAGAAACCTGCGATGTCTGCTGCTGTTACAGGAGGAGCAGGGGGTACAGGACAAAGTGCTTTCGAGGGACTGCGAGGAAGGAGGGGCGGGGCCGCGCTCAGAGACGGCCAATCACAGCAACAGCAGGCAGGGTGGACTGACAGCGCATGAGCAGCTGGGGTTGACTTGCCATGCCCTTTTTGGCCACGAGACCCTAACCCTGACGGACTATGTACTGGGCCTGGTGAGTACCAAGGGGTTAAGAGAGGCAGGGAGGGGCACCCGTCTTTGAGGCTTGCGGCATTTGTTGACGTGTGCACCCACCCATCTTTGAGGCTTGCGGCATTCGTTGACGTGTGAGTCAGCAGCAAGCCTAGTACGCCCTCCATTCTTGTGCCCAGACTCCAGCCTGCGCAGGTCAAGGGTTTCAGTAAGGGAGCGGAAGGGGGGATCAGAGCAGCACGCCCACCCACCTGCCAACCCACGCGCAGATGCAACACACACAGACGCGTTGTATGTATCAGATGAGAGAGGAAGGAGGGGCGGGGGGGAGGGAGGGGGGATGGATGGAGGGAGGGGGGATGGAGGGAGATGGTTCAGTATAGAAGGGGTAAGGTGCACACCGCATGCTTCAAACTGCCCTGATTGATGCTGTTGCTGTTGCAGTGGCAGCTCCTGCTGTGGCTGTTGTCAGCATCAAAGTCGCTGTGCAGTCTCTTCAGACTGTTCCTGCTGTGCTGGTCATGTCTGTGCCCATGTGCCTGTGTGCCCGTGCGCACGCGACTAGGCGCGTACTTGTGTGCGCACAAGTATATGTGTGTTTGCGCACGTGCAAGTGTAACAAACTTATGTTCACGCACTTTCCCTCCTCATGCCACTTCCAATGGCACAAAGTCAAGCTGGATGGAATTTTGCCCGCGCGTACAGTGGCAAACCTTGTGGGTCACCATGACTGCAAGATCATTTCTGCCCTTGTGCGCTGCTGCAGGTGCTTCTGGGCACCAAGCACCGCCTCCAGCGGGATGCCCGGCGCGCACCTGCCCAGGCCGTACCAGCTGGGGGGGGGCAGGCGGGCATGCTGGGCAGCCTGCTGCTTGGCGAGCTGCCCGATGTTGCAGCTGTTGCACCTGAGCAGTCCAGTGGTGCTGTTGCTGTTGCCCCTCGGCCGTCAGAGGGAGCTGCCCTGGTTGCACCTGGGCAGCTGGAAGTGGCAGCAGCTGGAGTGGACGTGGGGGCGGCAGTCAAGCCAAATGGCAGGGCTGATGGTGCTGGACAGGAGTGGAAGGGCGGGGGGGCGCATGGGTCCAAGACGCACACCTGCTGGGGAGAGGGTTGCCCAGCAGGGAGGGCGCTGCGGGAGACTGCAGCTGTTTTGTGGCCACCTGGCTGTGGAGCTGGCAGCGCAAATGCTGTGGGTGATTGCCATGGTCGTGGAGCTGATTGTGCAGCAGGGGGGGCGGGCGATATGCCTGTAAAGGAACAGGGGCAGCAGGGGGGCGAGCAGCAGGAGCACGAGGCAGGGTGCGGGCGTGAGGCACTCGCAAAACAGGCGGCGCAGGGCGGAGGCGAGCACGGGCTGGAGGTGCCGGCAGCAGTGCTGGATGCGGCGGCGCGTTACAAGATGCATGCTCTGGGCACGTTTGGTTGGCCGATGTACACATTTGTGCACCGCGGCTCAGGTGGGCGTGGGCGTGGGTGCTTGGGTGAGTTTGAGTGCGCGCGTATGTGTGTTCAAGCATACGTGTGTGAGCGCTTGTAAGTGCGCGCAAGCATGCGGGTGTGTGTGTAAATGCGCCTCTGATCGTGTGGATGGTAAGGAATTTGTGATCGCGGTCACTACCACCAATCACTGCAGGAGCCTCAGCCATGTTCTTTCTGGCCTGGCTTCTTAAGAAGACACAGCACTCAATGGTGTGAGCCTGGCTCTGTGGCTCTTGGCTGTCAGACATGCCAAATGTGTTCCCATCCAACACGTCTTGCTGTTTATAATCATGCACGCGTGCATGCTTGTGTGTGGCTCTCTGTGCTGCAGTGGCAGATGGCTGCTGCTCCCTGGCATGCGGGCGCGGCTGCAGCTGCTTGCGCGGCCATGACGCCTCCCGCTTCCAGCCACCCATGCTGTGCGGTGGCTGGTGGAAGTGCATGGGCGTGAGGCGGCGGTTGAATCGGGAAGCCCTCGTCCGCTTTACAGGCCTCAAGGATGAGGATGTGGTCATGTTTTGCGACAGCAACCAGGTGTGTGTGCGCAATCCAAGCAGAGGAGTGTGATCGATACTATCGATTCGATGGTCTACACAAACTACAGGCCTGGCAGCGTGCATGAAGGAAAGGCCCCCCACTATAGCATTCAGGCTACTCAGGGCCCCTCCACTGACAATGTGGAGGCTACAGAACCATGTCTCATGGAGTCCCTGTGGGTTGGCACGCGAGGCTCTGCTTGTTTGCTCCAGCACGTGTGGGAGGTCCCTGCGCTCATGGTAGCTAGCTGGCAGGCCTTCCCACACAGAACTCTCCCAAGCTTGATGTAGGGCATATTGGCCACGAGCACGTGGCGTGGCCTTTAGCAACCAAGTTTTTTTGCACAATCAAAACTCTGTGCTGACATTGGCTATTCTTTAGTAGACCTATGCTGACATTGCTGCAAGCCAAAGCTTAAGCTCTTTGACATACAATGTGGAACTTTGTTGTCCAATTGGACTCTCATTGTGTTGGTTTCTGACTCATAGGGGCTGCGCTGTGCATTGGGCATCGGTGGGTGCTGTAAGTTTGCTATCTTGAACAGGCACATCACCCCTTTTCACATTATGGCATAGCGACACTCGCTCACGCTTGTGCGCACATGACCCCGCGGCTACCATCATGCTCACATAAATGTATGGGCAGGTGGCCGGCCTGCTACCCCACACCGTAGTCGTGGACCACGGCCGGCGCGAGGTGGTGCTGGCCGTGCGCGGCTCCATGTCCATGGCCGACGTCCTGACAGACACCTTCTGGCAGCCCGCTGACCTCACAGAGGTGCTGCACAGCTGCGGCGTGCGCCTGCCTCCGCCCGCACCCAACCAGCAGATGTCCAGGGACAGCACCCGCACCGACTCCAGGGTGCGTGCTGCGCTTGCGTAGCGCTGAGGCGTGGAGGCATGTTGGCCCCTCACACGCAGGGTGCTGCGTGGGGCAGACAGTGCAGAGTGTGGCCGCGGGAGCGTCTTGTGTAGGAGGCAGTGCAGATGCTTACTGGGTGTGTCGTGTGGGGCAGGGAGCTCAAGAGCGCGGCGGGGGTTTGTCAAGAGCAGCAGATGTCGCAAGGCATGGCAGGGTGTACCATGAGCAACAGGGTGTACCATGAGCAACAGAGTGAGTACCCGGCTCACAGAGGCTTGCTTACAGGTCCACCACACTGGGCACACGGGCCAAAAGTACACTGGGCTAGCGTACCTTGACCTTGTCAACACCTGACTCTGTTGTACGTGCAAAGCAGTGCCTCACTGCATCTGCTTCTGTTGTGGGCTGTTCTTGCCTGTTGCCATACCAGCGGCACAAATCTCGATGTGCCCTTGGCAAGCCTCTAGGAGCGCAAGCAGGCAGTCGTGCTGGCACCGTCACCTCAAGCCTCTCATTTGCTGCAGCTCTCTTGCTCTTCAAGCTGATGCAGCACGTTGTGTGCTTTGACTAGATTGTGCGCGCAGCTAGTGCCTCACGACAGCAAGTGCTTTGCAGCTTGGGCTGATCAGCGCATGACCAGCGTGCGCAGCAAGTGCCACACAACGAATGCTTTGCAGGAGGCCCTGGCTTGTCACGAGGGCATCCTTATGTGCAGCATCGCCATCAAAAACCACCTCGAGCGGCACCGCGTGCTGCAAGAAGCCTTGGATAGGGGGCGCCAGCATAGCCAGCAGCAACAGCTGCAACAGCCGCAGCAAGGCTTAAATCCAGGCATGGACCATGACTACAAGCTTATCATAACAGGTGATTGAGGGGACATCGACTGTGGCTGGAGATGCTGATGCAGATGGTATGCTGTTGCGGTGGTGGTTACTGCCAGTGCCCGCTGGTGCTGCTGCTGGTGCTGCTGCTGATGATGGTGCTGCTGATGGCGCTGCTGCTGATGATGATGTTGATGCTGCTGCTGATGATGATGATGATGGTGCTGGTGCTGGCGCTGGTGCTGCTGGTGCTGCTGCTGCTGCTGGTGCTGGTGGTGCTGCTGATGATGATGGTGCTGCTGCTGGTGCTGCTGCTGATGATGATCATGGTGCTGGCGACGGTCGTGATGCTGAAGCTGATGCTGCTGATGCTGCAGATAATGATAATGATAATGTGCAGCTTTGCATTCGCAAGGAGCCTTCTGTGGGGTGGCCCCTCCTGCTGCTAAATATCTTAAACGCGCCAATGTAGCACGTATCGAAGAGGCGGGGCTCTCTGTGGAGAAAAGTCTCAGTTGCTATTCAAAATCAGACCACATGACTTTTTTCGCTAAATCCAATAAGGTGAAGCAATGTCACAACAAATGACTTGTTTCCTGAGAGTGCATTAGAAAGAGGCATGCAAGTGCTGAGAATGGTAGTCAAAGCTGGAATTGGAGAGGAGATGGTGTGCACAAATACTGTGGGCTGTTGTGGCCTGAGGCAACTTTGAAGGCAAGCAGACAGGCCGAGATGCAGCAGAAATAACGACGTTTCTAAGAAAATAGTTCAAGTTGATGACTAACTTGGAAGGAGTCCCATCAATCCCAAGCTCAAACATGGATGATGGGCAAGAAGCACTGTGCCGCTGTCCTATAACTTCGTTTTTGCAAGCTTCTTTGCAGCTCGCACCTGTGACCATTGCAATGCTTAGTGCGCACACCCTTGGCTGCCTGCTTTTCTTGGTGTTTTACAAGCGTTGCATTCCTGACATCCATACCTGGCAAGTTCTCTACACCCCCCCGCCCTCTCCCTCTCTTTCTCACTCTCGCTCTTTTGCGTTCAAATGTGTTGCACCTGCATGTGTGTTGTGGAAGGGTGGGCGTGCTGCTTAGATCCTCTTCTCCATCCCCTTCCTGTGACCCTTGACACGCGCAGGCCACAGCCTGGGCGCAGGTGTGGCGGGTGTCCTGGGTTTGCTGCTGAGGCCCAGCTACCCGCAGCTTCAGGTCTGGGCGCATGCCCCCCCAGGGGGCACCCTCAGCCCCAAGGCAAGCATCTGGCTGGGCTCTCTGTCTCTCTTGTTGCTGCTGCTCCAGCTATACAGTGCATGCAATTGCTGCTGCTCCAGCTAATGTAAATGCAATTGTCACTGGCAATGCTGATGCTGATACTGATGCTGATGCTGATACTGATGCTGATGCTGAGTTGGGTTCTTAGTGCGCGGCGCATACCCCATGCTGCAGTCGTACATTCCCTTTCCTCATATTTCCAAAATCCATTCTCATTGCAAGCACATTGCTCTTAGGCACTGATGACCATATCCATGTTTGTGTATCAGAATTAAATGCAAGCGCACCTCATCATTTTATCTTTGCATCTCTGCGTGTGTGGGATCTGCATTGGCTCAGAGATTGGGCAATATTTGAAATTATATTATAACCTTGTTTTCTTGATCATAGGCTGCCAAGCTGACAACCGACTTCTGCATATCCATTGTGCATGCAAAGGACATGGTGAGGCATTGATTGTGCATGCAAAGGACATGGTGAGGCATTGTGCATGCAAAGGACATGGTGAGGCATTGATTGTGCATGCAAAGGACATGGTGAGGCATTGATTGTGCATGCAAAGGACATGGTGAGGCATTGATTGTGCATGCAAAGGACATG
>LKMJ01003585.1_pt1 | contig 14473 bp, 12 predicted proteins | sample 643391 | NCBI WGS metagenome assembly LKMJ01 (sample SAMN04112250, study PRJNA286221) | soda lake metagenome | biome: soda lake; feature: Kulunda Steppe; material: water; isolation source: sample PL-Br10 brine of Picturesque Lake | place: Russia: Kulunda steppe | collected 2010-07
CCATGGATACCTTTCTTTCCGTTGACTACCTGAGTGACGTTGAAATCGACAGCGAGGCTGGCGAGACGGTACGCATCTGATCTGGGAACTCCCTTCTGGCTCTGCAAGAACCAGAGACACTGCTTCAGAGCCTGATTGAGGCTGTCGTCGAGGCTCTCGTTGAGACCGATGACGATGTAGTGATCGTCAGTTTCAGCGACAGGCCAGGTGAGACGCCCCGTACTCTTGTGCAGTTCAAACTCGAAGGTCCCAGAGAGTGAGGTTTCTCCTGCGGTGAGACAGACTTCGCCGTTTCCTTGCATCCCGTGACCATCACCAGCCCAGAATAACGCACCGTCGGCGTGGACAGGTAAATAAAGCGTCGTGCCGGCTCCGAGTTGTTGCAAGTCAATGTTTCCGCCAAAGTAATCAGGTATTTTGGTTCCAGTTTCTCCCTGTGCTGGAGCCGGGGAAACAGCCATGACACCGAAAAACGGCTCAAGCGGGATCTCGATACCCTGACCGAACTCTGCAACGCCGTTATCCAGATCAAACGGGAGGACGTTTACATCTACATACGGGAATTCCTCGGGGAGTTCACCACCGTTTGGCTTGAAGAGATTAATCCCATAGGGGGCTCGCGGTGTAATATCCTGTATCCTAACTTCGAGAACGTCACCGGGCTCTGCCCCGTCGATAGCGACGGGTCCGGTCACAACGTGTGGTCCTGGACCGCTATGAGGAACCTCCTCATCAACAACCAGTTCATCTTCCAGCACGTCATCTTCATCAATACCAGCACTCCTGAGAACGTCCAGGTGGTTGCCGCGAGGTGCTACCACTGTCTCAATTTCGACGGTGTCACCGGGCGACACCTCTAACACTGGTTCTTTATCTGGATCAAAAACACCCCACTCAACGTTTTCAGGAGTCGAGTGGACTGTGTATACGTTTTCTTTTCCCATTGATTTGACCTCTGGAAACTCAGTACCTATGTTTTGCAATCGAATATAAAAGCGTACTCTTTATAAAATTTACCAAAAATTAAATATTTATGCTGTCAAAGGGCCTTATTATACAGTTGTAATCCAAATTACTGTTCTTTACTCAAAATAGGCTTGTATATTATGCGTACCGGACATTATACAGGAACAGTGCGCAATCCAGATTTCATTCTGACGGACTGATCTGCCGACAGAAATTTTGACGTTTGTTTTCAAATAGAAAAGATAAATGTATGGATGGAGTGGACAACAAGATATATATGGGTAGTATCGTTATATTAGCCAGAGATGAGTGACCAAACCCAACGGCTTGGTTATCAGGACGTGGGATCAGTGTACGACCTTGATTTCCACCTTACTGAATCGGAAGCATCGTACAGGTCATACCTTGAAGAGCCATACAAGCAACTGCTCAAAGATTGGCCAGAGAGTATGAACCATATGAATACGAATACGTACTTTCTGGACTCGATCGGGAGTGAAATTGGACCCGATCACCCTGAGACCCGAGAAGACATACAGGAAGTGATGGAGGAGTTCGGTATCGATCGAATTACGCTCAACCCGGGAAGAAATCTGGAGATCTCCAGTATACACAATGATCGGCTGGCTCCTGCACTGGCAAGCGCCTACAACGACTGGGTCGCAGACACGTATCTCGATCCAGAAAATGGCATCTACGGTAGTATAGTAATCGCACCGCACCAACCAGAAAAAGCTGCAGCAGACATCAGAGAGCGGTCTGACACAGAGGGATTCGTGAGCGTCATGCTCCCACCGTCGGGAGCAAGCAAACCACTGGGACATCGACGGTACGAGCCGATTTACGAGGCGCTGGAAGAAACTGGGTACCCGCTGTTGCTACACAATTCGGCGTTCGCCTTCGGTCACAGTTTCCCCAAGCAGTTCAAAGGGACATCGTCGTTTGCCGATATCAAGGTAACCTCACATCCGATGGACCACATGGTAAACCTCACCAACATCATTACCGAAGGGGTTCCAGAACGTCATCCAAAGCTCACTGTTGTGGTGATGGAGGCCGGTCTCGGCTGGATCCCGTATATAATTCGTCGGCTGGATATGTTTTTCTCAATGAAACGGAAAACGATGCCATCGTTGCGCAAACCGCCGAGTGAGTACATCGACGAGCAGTTCTACTTCACGACACAGCCGATCGAAGGAGCCGAAGATCCAAAGTACGTCCAGCAGATCGTCGAGTGGATCGGGACCGACAACTTGCTGTTTACTATGGACTTCCCACACGCCGACTTCGACAATGCAAACGAACTGTACAAACTGCTCCGAGACGGCTTCGACCACGAGGATATCGAATCGATCTACGGTGGTAATGCGAAGGAGGTTCTCACATACGATGAGTAAAGTTGACGAGCGTGAGGACTTGCATCCGGTCGTTGCAGAAGCGGAGTTCGAAACTGGCGATCATGTCCTCGTCGACATTGAGGGCATCGAGATTGCAGTGTACAATACCCCTGACGGCTATCACGCTATCAGCAACTACTGTATCCACCAGGGCGGCCCGCTGTGTGAGGGGCCAATCGAAGGGACAGTCGTCGAAAACGAGGCTGGCGAATTGGAGTACGACCACGAAGGCAAAATCGTCAGCTGTCCCTGGCACGGCTGGGAGTTCGATGTCACGACTGGCGAGCACCTGTACCGGTCAGATTACTCGCAGCCGACCTTCGACGTCGAAGTACACGATGAGGTCGTGTACATCAGGTGGTGATTTGTCTCGGTTACGGCTCCGAAATAGGGGACCTTCCGTCGCTGTATAGGTTAATGATTGGCCAGTTCTCTTGAACGATTTCCTATGCAGTAGGAGCTCCAAAATATATAAATACTGGTCGGCGTTCATTGTATTACAGAGGAGAAAGCATTACAAATGACCAGAGAATTAATTAAAACTGAAAACCTGACGAAGATCTACTCGGGGAACGGTTCGGGCGAGGTAACGGCTGTCAAGGATGTCGATGTGACCATCGAGAAAGGAGAGTTTGTGTCTGTTATCGGACCGAGTGGCTGTGGGAAAACGACATTTCTACGGATGTTATCAGGGCTGCTCGATTCGTCTTCCGGGTACATATTTGTAAAAGAACAACAGATCAACGGGCCAGTCTCTGACGTCGGATTCGTTTTCCAATCACCGCTTTTGCTTGACTGGCGGACAGTTAAAGAGAATGTCCTCCTCCCCTACGAAGCGATCGATAACTCCCGTGGAATGTCGGAGGATCGAGAGTACTACGAAGAGCGTGCAGAGGAACTTTTGGAGACAGTCGGTTTAGGCGAGTTTACATCGAACTACCCTGACGAACTGTCCGGTGGCATGCAACAACGTGTTGCGATATGTCGTGCACTACTGCCGGACCCGTCGATTCTCCTAATGGACGAACCGTTTGGAGCACTCGATGAGTTCACACGAGAGAATCTGAACAAGGAGCTGGCTAATATACACGATGAGACGGAGAAAACGATCGTTTTCGTCACTCACAATATTTCTGAAGCTGTATTCCTGTCTGATCGGGTCGTTGTATTTTCCACCCAGCCAGGAGAGATCGTCGCTGATATCGAGATCGATATTTCTCGCCCGAGAGAGTTGGATATCCGTGATACTGAAAAATTTATCAACTACACCTCGACTATCCGGGACAAGATTACAACAGAGTAGCTCGTTACTCCGCCAGTGACGATATGTCCGCTATGAGCGTGAGATCCACACGCTGTTTTATATCTGTCACGAGCGTTCACTCACAGGTATTGTCGTTTCAGCTGTAATTTGGTTCCGGCTCGGATTGAACAGGACCGAACTCACCAGCAGAAATCCTGCGACAAACGCCGTACAGGCGAAGGCGACACTGAAGCTTCCAGTAACATCTCGGAGAAACCCACCAATAAGTGGTCCGAATGCAGAGATGAGGCTGCCGCCACCAAACATCAACGAAGAGAGTCCATCTGTCGTGGTTGCGCTATCAGCGTAGATCACTGGTAACATAAGATTGAGCGTGAACAGTCCGCCAGTACCGAGACCGAGAAACGACACCCAGACCAGTGGTGCGACCTCTGGGAGATATGCAACGGCGAGTGCACCACCGATAATCAAAAACGTCATACAGACAAACAATGGGCGCTTATCGATGAACCGATCACCAACGGCAGAAATGAAGAGATTACCTCCAAGCTGGGTGACGAAAAATAACATCAGTAACAGTCCTGCGGTGCCACTTCCCCATCCAAAGGCCACGTATCGTGGGACAAGCCAGGTCAGAACAAAGAAATACACAATCGAAGCAAGCCCAAAGTAGACGGTTATAAAAAGAGCCCAGCTGTCTCGCCATGGCAGATTCGCTTGCGTTTCAAGCGCTGGAGAATACCCCTCAGTTGCTGCAATTTCTTGCCAGCAAAGATACCAGATCGGGATTGCAAAAATAGCAAGCAACGCCCAGAAGGAAAGTGCTAGCGCCCACGAGCCGGTTACGGTACTGATCGGTGCTGTAACCCCACTGGCGAGCGCAGCACCGCCAGTCAGCCCCGCAGTGTATAGCCCAGTTGCAAACGATTCCCGATGACTGAAATACTCGGAGACCAGTGATGGAAGAAGCGCTTGCGCAACGGCAATACCGATACCAACGACGATAGTACTCGCAAATAAGACGAAGACAAGTTCACTACTGATACGAACCACTGTCGCGATCGCTACGAGAATGATTGCCCAGAAGACGCCGCGCTCTCGCCCCAGTTTGTTCGTAATAAACGGGACTGCAAGCGAAAAAATGCCGATACAGAACGAAGGGATTGCTGTGAGCAAGCTGATCGCTGTATAGGACAGTTCGATATCATCCTGTATAGCCTCCAAGACAGGCGGGACAGATGTAATTCCCGGACGGAGATTGACAGAGACAATGACAATGCTGAGCAGAAACAGCCACTGGAATCGAGTTGTTTTTGCGGTGCTAGCTTCCATCGTCTTTCGAATGTATGGTCGGGAGAGTCATGTCGTCTTAAAATTGATCGATTGTACGCCGAGACATTGCTTAACGACGAGTGAGTGTAGTTTAAACATCTTGGACAGAACGCTCAATCCAGCTTCGAAACTCCCCTTCATCCATCTCGAAGACAGTGTATCCCTCGCGGGACCGGTAACGCCCAATCGTTCCGATCTCGGTTCCATCGATTAGCACTGTCCAGTCGTCACCGACCGTGGCATTTTGACACTGAACTGTTATCGAAATGTCGTATTTTTCTTCGAGCTCATCCTCGACGATTTTTTTGATTGTTCCATCCTGGAGGATCGGCGGTTTGTACGTTCGAAGATCGTTTGCTTCGAAATGCTCGATTGCTCGTCGCCACCATGCGGGGAGTTGCTCGCGGTCTTCTTTTGTTTCGATACGCTCTAGCACGTCCGATGATACTGACTGCCCGACGCCGGGTTGCCTGCCTTCATCCATTCTGCGTTCACCAGCAGATGTACAGCTGCTCGTCTTTGAGTAGCACGTCGTAGGTCGGTTGGCTGTAGTCCGAACGCGAAGGATGTTCGCCGGTCTCGACGTCGAACTCCCAGCCGTGCCAGGGGCATCTGACAACATTTGTTTCCTGATCGTAACAGAGTTCACCGTTCTCGTCTTGGGTGACCTGACCGGTCACTGGTCCCTCACACAGCGGGCCGCCCTGGTGGACACAGTAGTTGCTGATTGCAGAGTAGCCGTTCTCGGTGCAGTAGACCGCTATTTCGATCCCCTCGACTTCGACCAGGAGGGAGTCGCCAGGGTCGAGATCCGTAGTAGAGCCAACGTGATGTGCATCAGGCGGAATATCGTCAGTGGAGTCTGATTTGGACATTGTCAGTAATTGAGAGTCTCCATCGCATTCTTTCCATAAATATTCTCGATCGCCTCTCGGTCGAACCCATCACGGAGGGTTTTGTACAGGGCGTCGGAGTAATCGAAGTCCGAGTGTGGGTAATCCGAGGAGAACATGAGATTGTTCGGGCCGATTCTTTCGACAGTATCCTGGACGTAGCTCGGGTCAGTCGTTCCTTCGACCGGTTGCGTGGTAAAGAAGAAATTCTCGTCAACGTACTCACTCGGCGGTCGAGTCAGATACGGCGCATCTTCCCGGCGACTGGAGTAATAGTAATCCAGTCTGTGCATCATGTATGGAATCCAGCCGATGCCAGATTCCATCATTATGATATCCAGATCGGGATACCGCTCCGGAACACCGCTCACAATCAATCGAGTGAAATGCATCATCTGGCCCATCGGATGGCCGATTCCTCGGGCTTCCATGAACGTGTTCAGCCCATCGAACTGTGCAGGGAACACGTGCTGCAGTGAGAGGACCGAGTTGTGTATTAGCAGCGGGAGTCCGGCCTCCTCCAGTGCCTCGTAAATCGGGTCGTACGATGGATCACTTACTGGATTTCTGAAGCCAGGTGGACCGAGCATTGCGCCGACAATCTCATCTTTCCCACTCCATTTTTTAATTTCTTCCACAGCACGCTGTGGGTCGCGAGGACAGATTCGCATTGTCCCATACAGGCCTGATGAGCTATCTAGAAGGGTCTCGGTTACCCACTCGTTGTACGCACTCGCAAGTGCGACCGCGTACTTGTCGTTGTGGACAGTCACTAGATTGAGATTGAGTCCGGGGTTTAGCGTTACTCGACTGATACCAAGATCCGACATTACCTGTTTGATTTCATCAGGTGTCGTTGCTGGATCCGGGCCAATATCACCACCGACTCCATCAGTAAGAAATTTCGTCTGGTTGTAATTGTTCGGTTCCTGGACATCTGGCCGAGTCATAAGACCGTTAAACGGTTCCTCGAGGTACGGAACGAGTGCTTCTTCCGACTCAACGAGGTGAAAATCGAGATCGACGATTTGATCGAGCTCTGAAAAGGTCTTCACAGTGTTTTTGCTCATATCTCAATTGTTATCTGGATAGGCTAGTACAAAAGGATTTTGGAAGGTATTAGTAAAAACATACGTCCATATACACCCTCAATATTCAGTTGTATGTTCATCGTGTGTGGATGCGAGACGATTCGGCGAGGTTGCCACCTAGCGATGGATACCAGTTGTAGCCGGCTGTTCATACTGATTGTTGTGATCATTTTAATGACCACGCCACAACTATTAGAGTTTCATGCGTTGCAGCCGCCGTCCTGTCTCAGCATGGCGTCGTCGGGCGACGCCCGACTGCCTGGGGGACGAATCCCCCTCCGTCGATGGCCTGCGGCCGTCTGCTTGGGAGACGGAGTCTCCCTCTGGTAAAGAGTTACAACAATCACTATCAGGAAACAGCGACAGCCTACAACAGTTACTCTGTGACCATTTTGTCGAGCAATCGCTCCGGGGTGATCGGTTGCACATTGAACGCCAGACCAACTGCATCTTCAATCGCAGCAGCGACAGCTGCCCCAGTCGGGAAGACTGCAACTTCGCCAACGCTTTTTGCACCGAACGGCCCCTCCGGATCGGTTGACTCGAAGATGACCGTCTCGGATTCATACGGGAGTTCTGTTGACTTTGGTACACGATACTGCTTGAAGTTGCCGTTCACTACTTTCCCGTCGTCGTATTCGATTTGTTCGTACAGTGCCCCAGCGATTCCCTGTCCTGTGCCACCTTCGAGCTGCTGTTCGATGTTTTTGGGGTTTATTGCGACACCGACATCGCTGGCAGTGACAATCCGAAGGACATCCACTTTGCCAGTGAGCGTGTTGCAAGCCAGGATAACCGCCTGCGCGACCGGGACCCAGTAGAGGCTTTCACCCGGCCAATCGTAGCTAGCAGTTGCTGTAAATTGACCGTCTTCGAAGTAACCACTTTCCCCGGCAAAAGCAGAGTCAGCGATATCGCTGACTGATACCGACTTCCCTGTCTCGGTGTCGGTGAGTATGCCATCTACTAGTTCTATCGAGTCGTGGCCGTGTTCGATATCGAGGAGATCCGACGCGAGTGAAAGAAGTTCATCCGTGAGTTCTCCAGCCGCGGTTCGCAGTGCGTTGCCGGTGAAAGGGGTGAAGCGGCTCCCTGATGGTCCTTGCATGTCGGGTTTCGTTTCGTCTGTATCACCAGCGATGACCGTCACATTTTCAGCTGCTGTGCCGAACTCGTCGGCAACCATCTGCTTGACAGCTGTGTTCGAACCCTGGCCGACATCCGGCGCACCCACACGTGCTGTAATTTCCCCTGATGGATCAAGGTCGAGTTGGACCTCTGTCTCACCACCAGGCACAGATTTGTTCCCGTACGCGTGTCCGATACCAATCTTCCACTCGTCGCTATCGTAGCTGGGATACTGTTTCTCAATATCGACGGATTCCAACCGTTCGAGTGGTTCACGGAGCACTTTCTGGTGTTCAGCTGGATGGAGGACATCTCCCATGTTGTTTTCGTCCCCAGTTTCGAGGAGATTCTTCTCGCGATATTCGAGTGGATCCATCCCCAGCTTCTTCGCCACGCGGGTCATATGCCGCTCTGTTGCAAAGTTGACTTCCGGATGTCCAAATCCACGATAGGCACCGTATGGTGTTTTGTTTGTATAGATCGCATTACATCGACGATGAACCGCAGGAACGTCGTACGATCCTATCGTCGAGGAGGTTAGCGCGTGGGTGATATTGTATACTTCCACATCGTAAGCCCCCACGTTCAGGTTGATCGTTGCCTCTCGGGCAAGCAGATCACCATCTTCTGTGACACCATCCTTGAGACGAATGTGAAACTCGGGGCGGCTCGGTGAGGTCGTATACTGCTCGTGACGGGAGAGAGCCAATCGAACTGGACGATCGGTTTGCTGCGCTACCGATAGCAGCTGCGGTTCGACGATTGGCGTCTCCTTACTCCCGAATGCACCACCGCAGTACGGTGTTTTGACGTCGACGCTATCTTCTCCCAAGGTTGGGAATAAACGTTCCAGTTCATGTTTGATAACGTGCGGTATCTGATGGGATGTCCACACCGTTGCCCCTGTACCGTCAGTTTGTGCAACAGCAACGTGTGGTTCCATTGTACAGTGCTGGAGCGCCTCAATATGGTATTCGTCTTCGAAGACAAAATCTGCCCGCTCAAACTGTTCATCGACATCGCCGCTTCCTTCTTCGACTGTGGTTAGTAGGTTCGGACGTTCGCTTGCCGGGCCGTCGATATGAAAGGCATCTTCCCTTGTCTCATACTCTTTGACATTCTCGTGGACGACAGCAGGGGGCTCGAGATCGTATGCAGACTGGAGATCAACAGCAGTCTCCAGGGGCTCGTATGTCACGTCAATACGTTCCACGGCTTTTGTTGCTTCCTGTTCGCTTTCTGCAGCGACAATCGCAATCGGTTCACCGGCGTACCGTACCTTTTCATCAGCAAAAATTGGTTGATCGAGAATGAACTCACCGAGACGTGTATCTGGGGTGTCTTCCGCTGTTGCAACGGCGACGACACCAGTTGATTGCTCTGCCTCGGCTGTATCGATTGCAGTGATACGGGCGTGTGCATGATCACTCGTGAGGAGTTTCGCGTGGAGGATGTCGTCAGGATACATATCCATCGTATACTCAACCGCACCAGTGACCTTCTCCACAGCATCGACTCTCGTAATCGACTGCCCGATCAGTCCGGACTGACTGTCGGGTTGTTCTTCGCCTGTGTTCGATCCGTCAGTCTGTTTGTGTTTGCTCATGCCTCTTCCTCCCGTCGATCAGCAGCTTCACAGACTGCCTCGACGATCTTCACGTACCCGGTGCACCGACAGAGATTCCCGTTGAGTCCTTCCCGGACCTCTTCTGGTGTTGGTGATGGATTCTCCTCGAGAAACGATTCAGTCGCCATCACGAACCCGGGGATACAGTAGCCACACTGTGATGCGAAACAATCGACGAATGATTGTTGCACGTGGGAGAGTTCACCATTCGAACCCACTCCTTCGATCGTTGTGATCTCTTTATCTGCTACTTTTCCAACAGGGACGAGACAGGATTTCGTCACCTCGCCGTCGACGAAGACAGTACAAACGCCGCAGTAGCCAGAGTCACAGCTTTCTTTTGTCCCAGTCAGCTGAAGTTCCTGCCGGAGGACATCTCTCAGCGGACGATGGGGGTCGACGTCGATTGTTCGATTCTCACCATTTATGTTCAACTGTATGTCGGTCATTTGTTTTCCTCCATTACCTTTCTCCGAGTCTCTTCAATCGCTTTCCCTGTCAAACGCTTCAGTACGTTTTTCCGATATGATCGTGACGTCTGGTGGTTCTCATCCAAATTGAGTGCTGTCTCGAGTTCCTCGACTGCTCTGTCAGTATCCGCAGCAGTAACTACCGTCCCCTCGAGCACTGATTCTGCACTGATAGCGCGCTTCGGAACGACATCTGCGTTAGTGAGGGCAATCCGTGCATCCGAACAGATGCCATCGCCATCGACGGTTAGTCTGACACCGACGCCAACCACAGTCGAGTCTCCTTCACGGGGTGTCATGGAACGGTATGTGCCGGCTGTTTGATCACCAATTTTCGGCACGGAAATCTTCGTCAATACCTCATCTGAGTCGAGGCTGGTCTGACAGTACCCGGTAAAAAAGTCGCTGACCGGTACTGTCCGAGATTCCCCGCCAGCATCAGCAGTCAGGGATGTATCCAACGTTAACAGAACAGTTGGCATATCGAACACCGGGTCGGCGTCACAGAGCGCACCACCAATCGTTCCATTGTTTCTGACCTGCGGTCCCGCGATGTCCTCGACAGCGTCGACGAAATATGGTAGTTCAGAACTGACGAGCGTGCTCGTTTCCAACTCACTGTACGTGACACAGGCACCGATATGTATCGCATCAGCAGTTTCAGTGATCGTGGTTAACTCGTCGATTTCACTAATATCGATCAAGAGATCCGGTTCGGTTTCCCCATGGCGCATATCGAGCATGAGTTCTTGTCCGCCGGCTATCAGCGACGCATCCGTATTCTTTCGTAACACGTCATGCGCATCTGTCACTGAATTTGCTTTATAATAGCTGTCCATCTCTACCAGCACACTTGGATCAAATGAATAAAAAAATTCGCCCCAAGTCAATTGTTGCCAACTCATATCGGAATATATGTAAACATATACTCAGTCTTTCTCGGCAGAAGGTGGGGGTTTGTTGATTCCCGTCATCGTACTGAAAATGAGGTGCAAATGAAGTAACTCCCAGCAATCAGGGAACCTCTCGTATACTTCCGCTGGTCCTCCCTAACGAGTACAGCTATGGTAATCAGTTCACAATTTTGTGCGCACTTGTTTACCCTCGCGGCGGAAACTTTCAGTATGATTCTACGCGAATACTGACGCAACCGTTATTATTAATTACTGAGAAACGAACCTGGATTGTATGAACCTAAACAGCAATATTATTTCAATAGCAGGAACCCATCACCTGAAATATTTTGTAAAGCTGTCTAAAATCTACAGAAATCCTTTGAATGAATTAAATGCGAAAAAGAGGGGAGGACAGCAGAGATGACAGATCTCGTCATCACGAACGGTCGTATCGTCACCCAGGATCCCGAAAGACGGGTGATTGACGACGGTGCCATCGCGGTAACAGACGGACAGATCGATGCAGTCGGGCCAGCAGGAGAGGTGAACGCGGAGTACCGTGCAGATCGTGTAATCGATGCAGAGGGCGGGGCAGTGATCCCAGGGTTGGTGAACCCACACACACACGTTTCTGATATCCTCTTGCGAGGATCGTTTGCCCAAGACCGTGGACTGTTGGACTGGCTGTACAATGTCAAGCGGCCAGCAGTCGTCGGGATGGAGCCAACGGAACACGCAATCGCTGCAAAGTTGTACTGTCTCGAAGCCATCCAGTCGGGTGTGACGACGTTCGTCGAGGCAAACACCGAACTCGATTGGAACGATCTGTCGGATACCAAGCGAAAACTCGATATCTACGATCAGTCGGGCATTCGAAATATATTCGGCGCCGGCATGGTCGATAGGAGCGCCGACGAGTCTTTCCTAGAGCTTGTCACCGATATACAGGCTCGAGACGCCGACGTTGCGCAACCTGCGCTAGATTACTTTGTCGAGAGTACCGACGACGTTCTCGACAAGGTAGAATCCCTGATTGAAGGGTACCATGGGACAGCAGGAGGGCGTCAGTCTATCTGGCCGGCACCAGTCGTTGTCGAAACCACGAGCAACCGTGCGTTCAGTGAGGCGTACCGACTCGCTGAAACGTACGATCTCATGACCACTGTTCACGTTGCGGAAGCCGAAGCACAGGAGCAACGCTCCATTTCTAGCATCGAGTATCTACGAAACGTTGGATACCTCGGAGAGCGAGCGCTACTGGGCCACTGTGTCCAGATTGGTAAAAAGGATATCAGATTACTGGCAAAAACGGGGACTAAGGTAGCACACAATTACATGGCAAACATGCGTCTTGCAACCGGATACGCACCGGTCGCATCGATGCTCGATGCCGGGGTAACAGTCGGGTTGGGAACCGACAACTCGATTCTGAGCGACACCGTCAATCCGCTCGGCGATATTCGGGGAATGGCCGGCGGGCACAAAGGGTACCACCGTGATCCGAGTGTGGTTCCAGCACAGAAGGCGCTTGATATGGTCACGACCGACGCCGCAGCAGCAATCGGTAGAGCGGATGAGGTCGGTTCACTGGAAGTTGGAAAGGAAGCAGACATCGTGGTAGTTGACCTGGATCATCCTCATCTAACGCCGTGTCCGGATCCGGTCTCGGCCCTGGTGTACAACGCCCAGGGATTCGAGGTCGATACCGTCATCTGTCAGGGCAATATCGTCATGGAGGAGAGAGAGGTCAGGTCGTTCGACAACACGGCTGGGGAGATACTGGACGATGCAAACGAAACGGCAGCTGAAATCGTCGAACGAGTTGGATACCAGTGAAAACAACCGATCAAACGTACGATAGCCCGATGCTCTCGACAGATGGTGGTTCACAGATTGGTGCAGTTCTGCTGGCGGCTGGTGAGAGTAGCAGATTTGGAGATCGGAACAAACTACTCGTAGAGATCGATGGGGTGCCAATTGTCCGTCATGCGGCAAAGACGCTCTGTGAGGGGAATGTTGGTAGCGTCACCGTCATCATCGGACACGAGGCCGAGGCAGTAAAAGAATGTCTCGCAGATCTACCCGTGACCTTTCGAACAAATCCAGAGTACGCTGCTGGCCAAAGTACGTCTGTGCGTGCAGGCGTTTTCGAAGCCAAAGAACAGGAATGGGAAGCGACAATTTTCGCACTTGGAGATATGCCGTTTATTTCTCCAGCAAGTATAGAGGCCCTGATTGAAGCATATAAAGATAGAGCAGGGTCGATTGTAGCGGCTGCGTACAATGACACGCGGGGAAATCCGGTGCTGTTCGATCGAAAGCACTATTCAACGCTTGTGAAGGTAACGGGAGATTTTGGGGGACGCATGCTCGTGAAAAACCACCCGGAATCAGTACTAGTCGAGACCGGAGATTCGGGCGTTATACGGGATGTCGACCGCGAAGGTGATCTTCAAACTGAGTAGCACTATCTCGAAGTAAGTTCCAGGCGATCGTGGATACTTCCTTCACGCTGGTGGAGATGTTTCGGTTCACGGCCGTTGTGGACAGCTAATATTTCAGATACGATACTGAGAGCAATCTGGTAGGGAGATCCACCACCGAGATCGAGACCGATCGGGGTGTACAGCTTGGATAAGTCGTCTGGAGCCGGTGTACTCTCGGAATCGTAGGCATCGAGCATCTCTTCGAATCGATCTCGTGGACCCATTAAGCCAATGTACGGTGTCGCCGTTTCAGCAACCTGGCTGACCGTAATTCGATCGTCGATGAAATTGTGTGTCATGACAGCGAAGTACGTCTGGTCGTCGATTTCGATAGTCTCGCTGATGTCTGCGGGAGAGGTCGAGTGAACGTCATCGGCGTTTGGAAATCGTTCCGCGGTTGCAGCCCCACCACGGTAGCCGACAACGGTCGTCTGAAAGCCTGCTTTCGAAGCAAGTTCAACGACTGGCCGGACATCCTGGTTTGTCCCAACGACGACGAGCCGTGGTGGGGGAGCGATCCCGTCGAGAAACATGCGAACTTCACCGTCAGGACCACTGAGATCCAGACTATCAGAGTTCTGGGTGCCAAAAAGCTTGGCTGCCGGTTGCTCGAGACTCGATTGGAGCCAGGCTGGAACCGGGGACCCGCCGTCCGCAGCGGAAACTCCCTCTTCGGGCGTGTAACTCACCCGACGCCAGGAGTCGATATCGTCGCTATCACTTCGGAGGACTGTCGCGATAAGAGCGGAGTCTCGATATTCGTTGGCCTGGATAAGTGGTCTATGTCGGATTGAGACCGGTTCGAGAAGGATCGTGATGACCCCATTACAGCCGACACCAAGTCCCCAGACGTCATCCTCCATGAGATCGAACGTCTCGAGACGCGGTTTCCCAGCAGCCAGCACATCCTCTGCGAGAGTATA
>LKMJ01003586.1_pt1 | contig 14471 bp, 10 predicted proteins | sample 643391 | NCBI WGS metagenome assembly LKMJ01 (sample SAMN04112250, study PRJNA286221) | soda lake metagenome | biome: soda lake; feature: Kulunda Steppe; material: water; isolation source: sample PL-Br10 brine of Picturesque Lake | place: Russia: Kulunda steppe | collected 2010-07
ACATCTACGCCAGAACCGAGAGTCTGTTCGTCGTCGCCGCAATCCACGGGCTGTACAACGCGATACTCGTTGCTGGCGTGTACGTCCAACTCGCGTAGTAGATTGAGTAGACCCTCGGGCCTCGACTGTAGAGTTCACCCCGTTGGTTAGCGGTGAAAAAGTCCAAGTTCGGACAAAAATAGCGTGCAAGACGCGCTGTGTATCCAGCAGCGTCGATTTCTCACATCCGGTTCTGTGATAAACGGCGTGCTGCATACAGCGCATGCATTCAGATATCTGGCCGGAGTCGTCTGATGGGTGTTCTTATGACTCGTCAACGCGAACGATGAGACGGTGACCTCGCCCCAAACTGCCACGGTTAACGACGCTGACTGGGGTCAGGCCTCACGCTCCCGTGGCGGCGTTGCTGTTGTCGTCGCCGTGGTTTTTATCGACCTGGTGGGGTTCGGAATCATCATCCCGATTCTCCCGTTCTACGTCCGCTCGTTCGGGTTGAGTGACGTGTTCATCGGACTTCTCGCCGCATCGTATTCGTTCGCACAGTTCGTGGCAGCACCGGCGCTCGGTCAGTTGTCGGACACCTACGGCCGGCGTCCGGTCATTATGTTTTCCGTCGGCGTCTCCGGCATCGCGTGGCTCATCTTCGGCTACGCCGCCGAGGTTGGGTCTATCGGAGGAACGACTGCAGCCGTCGTCACCCTGTTCGGGGCTCGAATTCTCGCCGGCGCTGCTGGCGGTAACATCGCCACAGCGCAGGCGTACATTGCGGATGTGACACCGGTCGAAGACCGTGCGAGTGGACTCGGTCTGATCGGTGCGGCGTTCGGACTCGGATTCATTTTCGGTCCCGCAATCGGGGGACTGGCTGCCAGTGATACGGTCGTCACGTTTGTGGATGGCGTTTTTCCGGCATTCGTTCCAGCGACGGAGTTTTCGGTTCCAAGCTTTACTGCCGCGTTGCTGTCATTTCTCGCACTCGCAACCGCAGCAATCTGGTTGAAGGAACCAGCCAGGCCAACGACCCCTGCCCGACGAGTGACGTTCGTTGGGCAGTTCCGTGAGGCGTTCGCCGACGCCACGATTAGGCCGCTCGTTGTCGCCTTCTTTCTGGTCGCGTTCGCGTTCGCTGGCGTGGTGGTGATGTTTGTTCCATTCCTCGCTGATTTCTTCGGGTACGACGCGACGCAGGCAGCGATCTTCCTCACGTACATCGGCGTCCTCGGCGTTATCAATCAGGGCGTTCTCGTGGGGCGACTCTCGAAACAGTACGGGCCTCGAAAGGTAGTTTCCGCCGGCACCGTGTCGTTGTTCGTGGCGTTTCTCCTGCTCGCACTCGCACCAACGCTCGGTGGCAAAATTCCGATTCCGGGCACCATCACATGGCTCACCGGCGAGCTCGTCTTGCTCGTGGTGTTCGGTGCGTTCGCGTCCTTCGGCAACGGTGCGGTGACCGTCGGCCTCTCGACACTCGTCTCCCAGAGTACGTCTGCAGCGAGGCAGGGAACTGCCTTCGGCGTCACGCAAGCCGCCGGCAGTCTGGGCCGGACGGTCGGTCCCCCGTTGGCAGCCACTGCGTACGTCGTCATCTACTGGTCGCCGTTCGTCGCTGGAGCGCTCGTGTTAATCCCGGTTGCACTCGTTCTCTCGAAACGTCGGTGATTCCGACAAAGAGCGAACCAGACACTGTCACGAGAAACGTTCGTTAGCTCGCCAGCTGTGCCTGCCACTCTCGAACAGTGTCGGCAGTCACGCCCTGCGTCTGGCTGGCGAGTTCGTCCGGGTCGGCGTCCGCGAGGTCCTCCGGCGAGTCGACGCCCGACTCCTGTAGTCGCTCGGCGGTCTTCTCGCCGATACCGTCCACGTCTTCGAGGTCATCGATGGCCTGTCGAGCCTGGTACTCCCTATAGTTGCAGACCGGACAGCCCAGTTCCCACGGCTCGTCGCCGCCGTCGTGGACCACGAGTTCGGGCAGGTCGTGCTCGTCACAGAACTCGTCGGTGACTTCGATATCGCCACGGCGCGGGAGGGGCAGCGAGTACTCACAGTCGGGATACCGGGTACAGCCCGCGAGCCGGGAGCCGGAACGGAGCTGTTTGATAGCCAGCTCCCCGTCGTGGTCTGTTCCACACTCCGGACACGCCCCCAGCACCCGGTCTTCGCTCTCCTCGGCCTCGGCGGCAGCACAGCGGGGACAGCCGTGGACAAACGTGTCCCGGCCGGCGAGCATCTTCACGTGGAGCATGTCGTGTTCCTCGCATTTCTCGTCGAGCACGAGCGGCTCCCCGGTGCTCGGGAGCGGGAGGGTGAACCGACAGTCCGGGAAGCCCTCACAGCCGACGAAGTACGACCCCTGCCGACTCCGGCGGACCAGCAACTCGTCACCGCACTCGGGACAGGGCCCCAGTCTGCGGTCGGCCTTGAGCGACTCCTGGAGGTGGTCGCCGATATCCTCGCGAGACTCTCGAAGTTCCGTGAAGACCTGCCGAAGCATCTCGCGGGACTCCTCGGTCACGTCGTCGTACGTCGCCTCTCCCTCGGCGATGGCGGTCATATCCCGTTCGAGCTGGGCGGTCATCTCCTCGCTGATGACGCGGTCGGCGAACGCCTCGGCGGCGTCGACGACGGCCTCCGCCAGCTTCGTCGGTCGTGGCGGGTCGCTCTCGATGTAGCCGCGGTCGTAGAGCTTCTCGACGATGTGGTGACGGGTCGCTTTCGTCCCGATACCCATCTCCTCCATCTTCTGAATGAGCCGCGACTGGCCGTAGCGTCTCGGCGGCTGGGTCTCCTTCTCCTCGAGGTCGACGCGTTCGATGGCGAGTTGCTCGCCCTCCTCGACGTCGGGGACGAAGTTCTCGCTGGCGGAGCCGTAGGGGTACACCGCGTGGTACCCCTCCTCGACCAGCCGTTTACCGTTGGCCTTGAGCTGGTGTCCGCCAGCCTCGGCGACGACGCGAAGGTGCTCCCAGGTGGCGGGCTCCGCAACGGTCGCGAAAAAGCGCCGGACGACGAGTTCGTAGATAGTCCACTCGTCGTCTCCGAGATCGCCCCACGCGGGGAGTTCGCCGGTTGGGTGAATCGGCGGGTGGTCGGTCGTCTCCTCGTCCCCCCGGGTCGGCTCGATGTCGTCGAGTGCGAGCAGTGACTCGGCATCTTCGCCGAACTCGTCGCTGCTGACGAACGAATCCAGCAGGGCCTCGGGGTCGAGGTCGTCGGGATACACGGTGTTGTCGGTTCGCGGATAGGTGAGGTACCCGGCCGTGTACAGCTCCTCGGCGATGGACATCGCCCGCTGTGCGGAGTAGCCGAGCGACCCTGCAGCGCTGATGAACGCGGTGGTGTTGAACGGCGTTGGCGGCGAGTCGGTGCGTGTTCGACGGGAAACGGAGGTGACTGTCGCGGTGCTCGCCTCTCGAAGCCCCTCGTGGGCTGCTGTGGCGGGCGCTTCCTCCCAGATTCGCTCGGCCTCGCTGCCGTCGTCGTCGTAGAAGTACTGGGCCTCGAACTTGTTTTCGGCTCCGCCCTCATCCTTTTCGAGGTCGGCAAAGAGCTCCCAGTACGTCTCGGGGTCGAACGCCTGGATTTCTCGCTCGCGGTCGACGATGAGCTTCAGCGTCGGCGACTGCACGCGACCGACGGAGATGAAGTCGTTACCGAGCTGTCGCGCGGAGAGCGAGAGGAAGCGAGTGAGCGCGGCCCCCCAGATGAGGTCGATGACCTGCCGGGCCTCCCCCGCGGCCGCGAGGTCGAAGTCCAGGTCGTCGGGGTTCTCGAACGCCTCACGGACCTCGCGGTCGGTAATAGAGGAGAAGCGGACGCGCTCGATTGGGCCGTCGAACTGCTCGCGGACGAGTTCGTAGGCCTCCTTGCCGATGAGCTCGCCCTCGCGGTCGTAGTCGGTGGCGATGACGGCCTCGTCGGCGCGCGACGCGAGGTCTTCGAGGGTTCGGACGATGTTCTCCTGTGTCGGGTCGGTGACGATCTCCGCATCGATGAGTTCGACCGGCTCCACGTCGCGCCAGTTGGCGTACTCCGGCGGGAAGTCCAGCCCGACGACGTGTCCGGAGAGCCCGATGACGCGGGTGCCGCCCCAGCGGTAGACGTTGACACCGTTTTGTCGCTCGATATCGGCAGTCCCGTCGCTCAAGATGTCTGCAATACGGCGCGCGGCGTTGTCCTTCTCGGTGATTATGAGTCTCACTGGGGCACCTCGTTATCGGTGTTAGGCCGGGTGACCTTCTAAAGGCTTTCGAGAAACTGACAGACTGCGTACGTACGCGCATGCGGATGAGAAACAGTTCGGTGATACCCTATCAGTGGCCCAGGGTGAGAAAAAGCCCAATAAAATGGGAGCAGTTATCACTTTTATATAGAACCTCGTCAAAGTACGGTGTAGCAGTTATCCCAGACGAGCAAACTGGTTGGAAAGGAATGGATTCGAATCGTCAAGCTGACCCGACGGATGCGCCACAGCAACTGGACCACCAGACACTCGAACAGCTCCATCGGGCGACGAACGAGTTACACACCGCCGAGGATATTGGGGTGTGTTCCTCCCAGACAGTCTCGGCGGCGACCGATATTCTCGGGTTCGAGTGGTGTGCCATCGTCGAAGCCGACGAGGAGACAGGGACCTTTCGGGTTGTCGCCGTGGCAGGAGACACCGAGATGGAAGTAGGCGACAGACCGCTCGATATCGGAGAGGGAGTCGTGGGCTCGGTGTTCGAACGGGGTGAACCTGAAGTCCTGAACGGCACCGACGAGAACGAGAAAGAACCGCGGGACAGCCGTATCGAGAGCGCTATCACGGTCCCGGTCGGTAACTGGGGTGTTTTCCAGGCGCTCGGGACGACCCCAGACACATTCGACGAAACAGACAGGCAGTTACTGGAGTTGCTCGTCACCCCGCTCGCGACGACAATTGGGCGAATTCAACGCGAGACCCAGCTTCGGACCCAGAAGGAGGAGCTGGCACGACAGAACAACCAGATCGAGGCTATTCACGCGGTCTCGACGGGAATGAAAGTCACGACCGAGAAAGCGGACATCTACGATCTGTTCATCGAGGCAGTCGAGCAGGTGCTCGACATCAGTGTCTGTACCCTCGATGAGTGTGAGGGAACCGTCCTCAAAACGCGGGCGGTCGGCTCGGGGATGGCGCTCGAAGATTTCTACACGGAGACGCCGCTCGACCAGCCCGACAGCGTCGCAGTCGAGACGTACGAGCACGACGAGACTATCGTCATCGACGACCTGGACAAGACGGAGTACCGGTCGGCCAGTTCCTCGTACCGGTCAGTGATCAGCGTCCCGGTGGGGAGATGGGGGGTTTTCCAGGCAGCGACGACAGAGCAGGGTGCGTTCGACCAGACCGACCGACGACTCATCGAGCTGCTCGCGGACGCGGCAGAAGCTGCCATCGAGCGGGTCGAGCGAGAGAAGGAGCTCAAACACCGAGCCGCGAAACTCGAACAGCAAAACGAGCAACTCGACCAGTTCGCCAGCCGGCTGAGCCACGAGATGCGAAACCCACTGAGCGTGCTCGATGCACGACTGTCGCTGGCGCGTGACACCGACGACCCGGATCACCTCGACCACATGGAACGGTCGATACACCGGATGAACCGGCTGATAGACGACACGCTTGCGCTCGCACGCGATGGGGCTATCGGCGTATCCGTCGAGCCGGTCGCCCTCAACCAGCTCGCGATGACGTACTGGGAGAGCATCCGGACGCCATACACGAAACTTGACGTCGCCACTGACGCGGAGATTTATGCAGACGAGGACCGCCTGCATCAGCTCCTCTCGAACCTCTTCCGGAACGCCGTCGAGCATACGGGCAAAGGGGTGACCGTTACCGTCGGCGACCTGCCCGACGGGTTCTACGTCGAGGATGACGGTCCCGGCATTCCGCCAGGTGACCGCGAGGCGGTGCTGACGAGCGGGACGTCGGGTCTCGCTCACGGCACCGGACTCGGGCTGGCTGTCGTCGACCGAGTGGCCGAAGCTCACGGCTGGTCGCTGATACTCACCGAGAGCGACGAAGGCGGTGCCCGCTTCGAGTTCCGCGACGTTTCGTTCGCCTGAGTTCGAAGGACAATGGGGTCTGATTCGGATGGCAGTGTCCTGGGTCCAAATCCTGAATCTTCTTTGTTCAAAATGTGAACTCTTTGGTTCGAATACGGAATCTGCTTATTTTGAATATCGAACCATTCGATCTGAATTATGAAGTACTTTGGTTCGGATAGTAAATTATTTTGGTCGGACATCGAATCTCGGACGGGCGACCGTCAGCGAACGGTCACTCACGCTCGTCGAACAGTCCGGAGGTGTCCTTTTGACGGCTCTCCCGCCGCTTTACGTGCTCGCCGAGACGCTGGATAATAATGCCTCGCTGTTCGGGTTCGCGAACGAAGTCAAACAGGAACGTCACGAAGGGGCTGGCGGTTTGCTCGTCCCGCAGGTCGGCACGGGCGAACGCAACAGCGCTGTCGAGAAGTTCCTCGTCGTACCCGTGCTCTTCAGCCAGGACGTCGGCGGCGATGGCGGTCTCTTCGAAATCGAGTGCCTCGAACGTGAGCATGGTCCCCTCAAAGGTGAGCGCCAGCGGTCGGCGGCGCTCGACGAGTTCGGGGTCCGCGCCGAGGGCAGTGAGGTACTGTCTGACCGGGCCGACGTTGACCCCGCGGTAGTTGCGGGGCAGGTCGGCGAGGTACTCGACGGCACTCGTCGCCAGTCCAGTCGCCCCGCCCCAGTTGCGGTTGCGGGCGTGGTACACCGCGGCGGTGAACTGGATGAGTCCATGCAGGAACTGCTCGTCGTCGCTCCCCCGTGGCAGGTCGAGCCAGTGGGCCTCCCATGCGTCGTGGGCCGCGTGGTACTCGCCGGCGTTGTAGACTGCGATGCCGGCCCGCAAGTGCTCGTCCATGCCCTCACGTAGCGTCGCGATGGGTAAAATATCCGCTGAACTGAACGTCACCGTTATGCGGACAGAAACTAACAGGTTAGCCAACGACTGTTGCCTGACGGGAGGAATATGGCCACCGACGAACACCCAGAAACCGCAGGACGAAGTCGAGTTCGCATCGCACTCGTCGTGGGCTGTGTGCTCGCGGTCGTACTCACCGCCCTGCTGGTTCCCACGCTCGCCACCGACGACCTCGCAGGGACGCCTATCGACAGCGTCCTGCCCGGCGAGCGCTTCGACGATGGGAGCGGGAGCGCTACCGGCGGCGGCGGTGGCGAGGGGTTCGGTGCGCTCACCCCCGGTGACCGGACCGGCGTCGGGGGCGAGACCGGCTTCGACAACGAGACGTTCGGGGCTAACGACACGGAAGTCCACTTCGAGGTCGAGAGCACCGAGGCCGCCTACTGGCGGACGGGCTCGTACGACACGTACACCGGGACCGGCTGGGAGCGGACCAGTGATGAGATGGAGTATGTCCCGCCGCTCGAGCCCGTCGGGTTAACCGATGGCGAGCTCGAGTTCGAGGTCACGCTCGCTGAACCGGCAACGGCGGTCCCGACCGCCTGGCAACCGCGGGAGATCTCGGGCGTCGAGGGGCTGCAGCTGACTGAAGACCGAGCGATTCGTACGTCCGAGGTGCTGGATTCGGGAACGAGTATCTCCGGCGTGAGCCAGCTCCAGGAGAACGACGTCGACGTACTCAGGGCTGCCAGTGAGGACTACCCTGCCGGGGTGAGCGAGCAGTACACCCAGCTACCAGCGGACACGCCAGACCGTGTCGGGGAGTTCACCGACGAGCTGACTGCCGACGACGAAACGCCGTACGACGCTGCGATGACGATACAGAACTGGCTGCGCACCGAGAAGGACTACTCGCTGGAGGCGAGCCGCCAGAGCGACCACATCGCGGACACCTTTATTTTCGAGATGGAGGCGGGGTACTGCGAGTACTTCGCAACCGCGATGACGACAATGCTCCGGTCACAGGACATCCCCGCACGGTACACCATCGGCTACTCGACCGGCCAGCCGGTCGGCGACAACACCTACGAGGTACGGGGGATGAACGCCCACGCGTGGGTCGAGGTGTACTTCCCCGACGTCGGCTGGGTGCAGTTCGACCCAACCCCTGGCAGCAGCCGGCTAAATACCCAGTCGGCGGTGCTCGAAGACGAACTCGGGGAGGAGTTCGACCTCGAGGAGCCGGGTAGCCCCGGTGAGACGTTCGAACCCGGAGAGACCACCGCGCCGGACGAGGCGGACGAGACGGACGGAGCCGAGGATAGCGAGTACGATATCTCGCTGAATCGGACTGCGGTCCCCGGCCTCCCGGTTGAAATCGAGGTGACCCGGGACGACGACCCCGTCCCCGACATGGTCGTTACCGTCAACGACGAGGAAGTTGGAGTCACCGACGGCGATGGGACGGTCGCGATAACGGTCCCCGAAGATGACGAGCTGCGGATAACCGTCCGACTGGTAGAGACCGATCTCGAGACGGAAACGCCCTCCGACGACCCCGCTGGTTCCACACAGGGACCGTCGGCGCTTGCTGACGGTGACGACCGACTGTTCAGCTATCAGTTCGAGGAGTCCGTCCCGGTATACTCGACGGACGAGAACAGTACAGGCGAGGACGGGAACCTGACAGTGGGTGGTCTTGCCCCGGTGAGTCTCGCCGAGGAAGCGAACACGACGGTCGACGTCGAGACGACGGCGACACTGAGTGTGACCGGAACCACCCTTCCGGGCGAGACGATAACGGTTACCACGACGGTCAGTGACGTGTCGATTCCCGAAGCCACGGTACGACTCGATGGCGAAGCGGTCGGAACGACCGACGAAGACGGGAGAGTCGAGGTCGTCCTGCCCGAAGAGCCGGGCAACGTGACGCTGGCGGCAGAGCGTGGCGCGGTCTCCGGCGAGGAGACAGTGACGATACCGGAGCTCGAGCTCGCCGTCTCGACCGGCAGGGTTGCGCTTCCATTTACCTCGGCGACGGCGACGGTGAGCGCCGGCGAGGAGGAAATCGCAGACGCACCCATCGTGGTCGACGGCGAGCAGGTCGAGATGACGGGTGCCGACGGAGCCGCCGAAATTCGCCTCCCACTTTCCTCGTCTGCGACAATCGAAACCAGCATGCACGGGATGAGCGACACCGAAGCGGTCGATGGCCTGATTCGAAACCTCGGACTGGTTGCCGCGGCTGTTGGGATGTTCGTCGCCGTCCCCGTCGGCATTGTTCGCCGACGCGACCCCTCGTTCGACGGAGTCGTGAGCAAGCTCGTCGGCAGCGTCGAGTGGCTGGTGCTGTCGACCCAGGTGGCCCTCCTGGAAGCAGTCAGGAACATCGGGCCGTGGCTCGCGTCGCTCCCCACTCGTGCCCAGGTGATGCTGACCACGTTGTTCGACGTGGTACGCGGCCGAGTGACCCTCACGGAGCTTCGGTCGATGACCGTCGCGTGGTTCGCGGCGAAGCGTCGCTCTCTCGGCAGAAGTGATACAACAGCCGAGAACACCCACGCTGTCGACGTCAGCAGTGGTATCCAGCGAACGTGGACGGAGTTTCTCGGCCACGTCAGCGTTACCGACCCCTCGGCACACAGCCCCGGTGAGCTCGCTGCCCACGCGATCGAGGAGGACGGCCTGCCCGCCGAACCGGTCGAGACGCTCCTGAACGCGTTCCGGGCGGTCGAGTACGGCTCGCGGCCGGAGCGAGAACAGCTCAGCCGGGCCGAGCGTGCGCTTGCCCGACTCGAAACAGAGAGACAGCGAGAGGACGAGACCAACCCCCTCCACCAGAGACGGGAGCCCCCAGCAGAGGAAGTCACCGCCGACGGCGGGACGGAAACCGGCGGATACACTCGACATCGCGGCGATTCTCGCCCTGAGACACAGGATGGAGGGAGCAGCTAGATGGCCTCTCGCGTTCGACCCCATACAGCGCTGTTCGGAACGCTCGGCGTGCTCACAACGAGTCTCGGGGCCGGTCTGTTGCTCGCCCCGGAGTTCGTTCTCCGGGTCGGCCCTATCGACGACGCGGTGACTGCGCTGTCGGCGGTTGACACGGCGACTATCGGCCTGATCGCGGGCGTTGTGGTGCTGGTGGCACTGTTCGTCACCGCACGGTCACGACCTGCAGCCGAACGGGAAGAGTTGCGACGTGTCGACTCCCGGTTCGAGCGGGCCGCGACGGTGCCGCCGGAGCGGGCGGCTGCCGGCCATCGGTCACTGACGGCCGCGGCTCTCGACGACGAGATTCAGCAGGCAGTCGAGACGGGTAACGACTCGCTGCAGGAGGTTCGCTCGCTGTTGCGTGAGACGGCAACGAGCGCTTACGCCGAGCGGATGGGCGTGCCGGAGTCACAGGCGGCGGACGCCGTCGACCGCGGCAAGTGGACGGACGACCCGGTTGCGGCACGGTTTCTGGCCGGGTCAGACGGTCCCGGCACACCGCTGGGGATGCGGTTACGTCACTGGCTCGTCCCGACCGAAGAGCGAACACGGCGAATCGAACGAACCGTCGCCGCTATCGAGCGGGTGTCCGAGCGATGAGTCGCCAGCGGGTCGGGCGCTGGGAGGTCGGTCTCCTCGCCACACTCTTGCTCGTGGCCGTCGGCCTGCTGTACGCCAATGCGACCCTGCTGGCCGCGACGCTCATCCCCCTCGCGTACGTGCTGTTCGGGACGGTTTCTAGCGTCCCTGACGATAGAAGGCTCGCCGTCGAACGCCGAATCAAGCGGGCGTCCCCGGAACCCGGCGCGACTGTCGACGTAAGGGTGACCGTCGAAAACGAGAGCGAACGAGTGCTTCCGGACGTTCGACTCGTCGACGGCGTCCCCGACGAACTCGTCGTCTCCGAGGGGACGCCCCGGCTGTGTTCCTCGCTCTCGCCAGGGGAGACGCGGACGCTCAGCTACAGCGTGGTGGCGAAGCGTGGCACGTACGCGTTCGAGCCGCCAGTCGTCCGGTTTCGGTCGCTGGCCGGGAGCGAGCGGTCGACCGAGGAGATCGCCGCCGCCGGCGACGACGAACTGGTCTGTGTCTCCGCGCTCGGGCGCACCCCACGCCAGACACGGACGACACCGCACATCGGGACAGTAACGGCCGACAGTGGCGGGAGCGGACTGGAGTTCCACTCGACACGCCAGTACCGGCAGGGCGACCCGGTCAACCGCATCGACTGGCACCACGTCGCCAAGACGGGAGAGTTCATCACCGTCCAGTACCGCGAGCAAAAGACCAGTCGAACGGTCCTGATACTCGACGCCCGCGCCGTCAACCGTATCACCCCCAGGCCGGGATATCCAGCCGCAGTCGACCGGTCTGTCTACGCCGCGGAACGGCTCCACGAAACGCTCACCGACGCGGGTATCGAGACTCGCGTCGCGGCGGTCGGTCTCGATGGAACGAGCGACCGCGTCGAACTCGACCCCGCGGGAGTGGCGTGGGCCGGCCCGGACGAGGCGAGTGCGCCTGCGATGGTGTTCGAGGCCGCACTCCGTGACGGAGCGCGTGTCGAACACCGGAAACCAACCCCACCGCAAATCGGGCTGGACACGCCGCTTTCCTGGACAGACGTGGACGGCACCGCGCCGACCGCCAGAACTGACGGCGGCGGGACGACAGGCATCGTCAGGAAGATTCCCGCGGACGCTCGGGTCGTGCTGTGCTCGCCGCTCGTGGACAACTGGCCGGTCGAACTCTGCCGGGCGCTCGCCGGCACGCACGAAACCGTAGTCGTCAGCCCGAACCCCACGGGTGCAGACCGGACAGGACAACGCATCACGGCAATTCATCGGCGACTTCGTCTCCGCGAGCTCCAGCGGGTTCAGGCGTCGGCAGTGGACTGGGCGGTCGAACAGCCTTTCGAAACAGCGCTCCGCGAGGCGCTCCCGCTGCTCCTTTCGCACCGATGATACCCGAATCTCAAGACAGATGAGCACACTCGAGAACACTGCAGACGACTGGAAGCCAGCGACCACCAGCACTGGCATCGCGCTGGCCGGAACCGCAGCTGTCGTGCTGGCGCTGCTCTGGCAGGTCGACGACGTGTTCCGGCCCGTCGCGCTCGGGGCAGTCGGCGCTGGCCTGTTCGCATTGAGTTGCTGGCTCCTCTCGCAGGACCGGCTCGAAACCGCCGCCCGGCCAGTCGTGAGCGTGCTCGCGCTCCCGGTCGCGCTGGGTCTGTTCGGGAGTACCGCGGTCGTCACGCTGTTGCTCGCCTCTCGACTCTTTCCCGTTACGGACGGGTCGCTGTTCTCGACGACAGCACTCGTCATCACCGGGCACGCCGGCGTCGTCTTCGGGAGCGTCCTCGCCCTGCTCGGCGCGACGCTCGGTGTGTGGTCCGTCGTGACACCGACGACTCTACGACGGTACGCGCACACGGCGTTCCTGACCGCGCTGGTCCCGGGGCTGTTCTGCGTCGCGCTGGTCGTCGAAGTCGTCGTCTTCGCGCAAGAGGGGCCACTGACAGCAGGACTCGACCTCGCCGCGCTGGTCTGGACGTGGGTGACGGCTGCCGAACCAACGGGACTCGACCTCGCCGGATTTCTGTTTACGGTTGCGCTCGCCGTGACAGCTGTGCTCGCTGCCGTCGTCGTCCTCCCGGTCGCCGAACTCCGCGACGACCCAGCCGCCAAACAACGTGTGGTGCGGCTGCGGAGAGGACTCGTGTTGGCTAGCCTCCTGGCGATGGGACTGCATCTGCTGTTTCTCTGGCTGGAAGTTCGCCACCAGGACGGGGAGCTTGCAACGCTGCTCGGTCCGGCGCTCTATGGTCTGCTCGAAGCCGTCGGGACTGCTCGCGGACTCAGAGTCCTGTTGCTCACCGTCGCAGTGGTCGCGCTTGCCGGATCGGTTCTCGGAATCCTGGCTCGTCGCCTTGCCCGGCAGTCCCGCCGGGGTCTCGCCCGCACTGCCGGCCCGTTCGCTGGTGGCGCCTTCATCACACTGATTGCCGTCACCGTCGCAGAACTCGTCTACGAGACGCTGCTCGATTTGATTCTCCAGTCGCTCCCGCCCGCAACCGAGGCAGACGTCGCGGCGATGAGCACCGAAGCGACGACGCTCTACGGGGAGGAGCTGTTCGTCGCCCTCCTCGCGTTCGCACTCGTGACGGCGACGCTGTGTTTCATCGTTCTCGTCAGAGTCGCGCTCTATTTCGGCACCCTCTCGGCGGAGGCGTCAGGGTTCTCACTCGCCAGCACGGGTCTCCTTCTCTCCGTCGTCGCCGCGGCTACGATTGGCGCTCCCGCGTGGCTGGTTTTTGGGGGCGTGCTCGGTAGCCTCCTCGTCTGGGATACAGGCCGGTTCGGTACGCGACTCGGCAAGGAGATGGGGCCTCACACAGGGACGCGGGAGACCGAGCTAGTCCACGCCGGAGCGACAGTCGGAGTTGGATTGGTCGGTGTTGGTACGGCAGGGGCGCTCGTCTCGCGTGCCGGGAGCGTGTGGACGCTCCCCCCTGGGACGACCTCCGTCGCACTCGTCGCGCTCGCTGTCGGACTGGTCTGTTTCGTAGTTGCGCTGCGGTGACCCGAGAAGGCGACAGCCGGCAGCGTCAGCGGACGGCCGTCACCGGCACCGGCGACCGGCGGAAGACTGTCTCCGCGACGTTGCCGACGAGAAACCGATGGGTGACACGCCCCCGGTCTGCGCCGTGGGCGCCGACCACGACCGTATCGTACTCGTCAGCGCGGTCGACGATGTTCCTGGCTGGGTGACCGATACCGACGACGGTGTCGATATCTCGCCCCCGCTCGTCGGCGACTTCGCGAGCGCGTTCGAAGACGGGCTCCGCGCGCTTGGCCGCAGCTTCGGAAACGTCGTCCTCGAGGGAGAGACCCACCGCGTCACCCATCATCATCGAGGGGACGCCGACGACGTGCAACACGGTAATTTCGGCGTCGGGGTGGTTGTCGAGCGCGTACACGAGGGCGTGTTCGGCCGGCTCGGAGTCGTCCATCGGAACCAGGATACGTGAAAGCATACGTCACGCTACGTCAGCCAGGGACGTAAGTACTCTCAAGCAACTCCTGGTAACACCGTAAAGAATCCGTATGCGAGAAGCGTCGACATCGACGGCCCGATGACCCACATGGAGACGTACTTGATGACGGCACGAGGATTGAACAGGTCCTCCGCGTTGAGCACTGCTTCGGGCTCTGTATCGCCGATGGGCGCTGCCGTTGGGCCATCCGTCTTGGCGGTAATCGCTCCCGTCGCAATGTCGGCGTCCTGGGTGTTACGCGTGACCGCATCTCTGAACGTAATCGGGCGCGTCGCCCGGCCCCACCCGATACCGACGATAGTCATCACCGTGGCCATCACGAGGCTTATCGGGATGCCAATGTACGAGAGGGCAGTCGTAATCGACGCCGAAACTACCATGACGAGCAGTGCCGCAAGCAGCGGAATGTCGCTCAACTCGCTGCCGACCGACTCCATCGTCCGCCGGGCAATGGTAAACCCGCCGAGACCGATGGCGAGCGTGGCGACG
>LKMJ01003590.1_pt1 | contig 14466 bp, 11 predicted proteins | sample 643391 | NCBI WGS metagenome assembly LKMJ01 (sample SAMN04112250, study PRJNA286221) | soda lake metagenome | biome: soda lake; feature: Kulunda Steppe; material: water; isolation source: sample PL-Br10 brine of Picturesque Lake | place: Russia: Kulunda steppe | collected 2010-07
CGACCGAATCATATTAAGAAGAACATATCAATATACTGGTTTGTTTGGTAGGGTGATCATAACAATACGATTCTCAGAAAAATTCCTAGCCGGTAGCAACCACACCGCTGCCCTGGAATATGCGTGGCTTACTCTGCGAGGTGCACCGGTGTGGTAACGAATTATGAATCAAGTGATAATGCAAACAGAAAACTTCATGACAGGAAATCTATGGTAAACAGAGTACCGTTTGATCTGTCTCGTTCTGGGAGTGACTGGTGGTCGAGATGAAAGGTGTGCAAAACCTCTTCGGACGGTTTCTCTCGATTTTGAGTGCGAGAGTCCTTACGACGATTATCGCGATCATTACGACGCCGATCATCGCCAGATTGCTCGGTCCAGGTGGCTACGGCGATTATGCTGTTTTGCTGTCGATTTTCTCCATCTATATGATTCCGGTCAGCAGCGCCATCACAGAAGGTGTCCAGAAATACGTTGCAGAGTCACGCGACGAGGACGAGTGGCAAGAAAATGTCATACACTTTTACAGCATCGCTGCGATTGCGATTGGGATCGTTGCGAGCATGGGGTTGGCCGTCTTTACTGCACTCGGCGGGGCTGAAGCAGTCTTTGGTGCACAATTTGCGATGTATTTTTATCTGCTTGCTGGTCTTGTTTTTATTGCCCAACTTCGGGCGCTTACACAACATATCGTGCTTGGGTTTGGTCTCGAACACATCTCCGGACCGCTTGATGTTGTCCAGAAATCTGCAATGGTCACAATCGGCATTGGTCTCATTGCACTGTTCGGGTTCGGAGTTGAGGGAATGCTCGCTGGTCACATTGTTGCGGACGCGCTCGTTGCGCTCGTTGCGACAGTGGTTGTCTTGCGTCGAATCTCACTTTCTTCACTCGTTCGGTCGGTACCTAACTCGTTTCCCTCCCGCGAACTGCTGTCGTTTAATGCGTTGAACATCGTTTTGGTGTTGCTTGTCATGTCGCTGTATCATATCGACGTGATTATGCTTCGAACGCTCGTTGACAACGAAACAACTGGATTCTACAAGGCTGCACTGTCGTTGGCTGAATATCTGTGGGCTGTGCCGCTGGCGCTTCAGGTCGTTCTCTTACACTCCAGTTCGACACTCTGGAGTGATAACCGACACGGCGAGATTACCGACCTTGCGACGCGAGTCAGCCGGTATACCATTCTCCTCGTTGGGCTGCTGGCGATCGGGCTTGCTTCACTCGCTGACAGAGTCGTCCCGCTATATTATGGTGAGGAATTTGCAGTTGCCACGACACCGCTTCTTTTGCTCATTCCCGGTGTCATTGGGTTTGCTGTGGCACGGCCACTCAAGGCGATTGGGCAGGGGTCCGGCCGGATCAGAACGCTCGTCGTGGCTGGCGGCGCTGTTGCAGGTCTCAACCTCGCATTGAATGCGTTGTTTATCCCCCGCTATGGGATGAACGGTGCTGCTGTTGCGACCAGTATCAGTTACGCTGCCATGTTCGTCGGGATGGTCTGGGCGGCCCGCCAAATCGGGTTTAACCCATTGGATGATATCAGGGCCACTCGAATCACCATGACCGCAGCTATCGCTGCCGGCCCCATTATCTTTCTCGCACAGGTCATCCAACACGACATCCTTGCACTCACCGTTGTCCCGCCAATCGGATTAGTCATCTATACCATTGCTGCTGTGCTGACGGGTGCTGTCAAGACCGAAGAGATCAACTACCTTCTGCAAAAAACACCCGATCCGGTCGGGTCTGTCATCCAGGCTGGTTTCGCCAGGCTATCTTTTAACGACTGATAGAGCTCATATTACCGGCCGTGTGAAGACGGAAACGATACCGGTCGACAGAGCATTTGATAATTTGAGCGCAGCACCGTCCCCGCTTCGTAATTATCAAGACTTCTGTCGACCGGTAGAACTATTCCAGAGTGTATCTCTCCCAGTGGCTCTGTGAGTGTTGATACAAACAGCCGGCAGTGTCACTCTTCTTCGATCCCGTATCTGTTGTCTGAAAAGTGTGCTTCGTGTGGGCCGTCGGTTTGTTGATAAGCTTCTTCCCGACTCTCGTGGGCGAACTGGTTTTCTTCGACCCAGACGCCAGTTTCGGGTGTCCCTCGGATGTGGATGGCTGGAACCTGTGCGTTCGGGTTTCTGGTCCGTTCTTCGATTGTGTGTGTTCCTTCGAAGGTGTTATTACGAATGATGATTTCATCACCTGCAATCCCATCCATCCCTCCGTCCCCGTGCATGTCGAACTGAGCGCCAACCCAGTCGGGACCAATGTGATTGTGTCTGGCAATGTATCCCACTCCGGGACCGCCCCATCCCGAGATGGCATGTCGGTTGTAATTGAATTCGTTGTACTCGATGATGGGCATATGATCTCCCTCCGGGACGACCACGCCATAGCCCAATCCCTCCCACATATTTCGGTAGAGAAAATTGCGGTGGATGTGGGCGTTGTCCGCTGCCCAGACGCCAGCAAAGACCCATCCGGAGATCTCGTTGTTATCGACGATAGCGTCCTCGCCTGCCCAGACACCGCTTCCTCGATGAGCATAGAAATCACCGCCATACTCCTCCTCGGGATTTACGTATTCGTGGTGATGGCCCTGAACCTCGAATCCTGTGAGACGTGCACCTGTTCCAAGCTCTATCTTTCGCATTCCTCGCTCGGGCGCTTCGTCACCTTCTGGCGAGTTGAGCAATGCCCCATTGTCTCCGTCAAACTGACCGCCACTTGCAAGCGTGACGTGGGCTGGGACTTCAAGTGACCACTCTCCGTCCAGATTGATCTCCTCATCAGAGGGGACGAACACGATATCGCCTTCGCTCGCTGAATTGAGCGCATCCTGCAGCTCCGAAAATGTCGACGCATGATACTGTATCTTCTCTTTTTGCAATGGTGGTGTTCGTCTGGTTTCTTCGGCTGGGGCTGGTGAAGTGTCCCGCGACCGCCGCCGTGTCTTCGAAATTGTCCCGGCGAACAAAACTGCGCTTCCGGCTGCCACGAGATACGCACGCCTGTTCATTGTGTCTTGGTTTCTCTATAAGGTGTATTAGAATTAGTTCCCTAAATGATCACTTCACAATACACTCATTGGCTACTATATACTTATCTAAGACTAATATTGGCTACAATAGTACGGAATGGTTCAAAGAACCATTGTACCGCCAGACGCGATTCACGCAAGCCATGCCCTTGGAAATCTGGCTTTTGCGGCGAACCAATCGAGGTACTGTCGTGACACGTGACTGGCTGTCTCTTTCACTGGAAGACTGGTTTTGCTGGCCTGTCGCCTCCGAGCACTGTTTTTGCTCGTTTCTCTAATGTGTACTTCGCCTCGAATTCCGCTTGTGCTTGGTTTCCGAGTCGTTCCCTGAACGCGGTATTATCTCTCAACCGCTCAACTGCACGGACCCACTCACTGGCGTTTTCCGGGTCACACAAAAGCGCAGTCTCCTGATCGGTCAGTGTTTCTCGAAGCGTCGGAAGATCAGACGCAACGATTGCCCGACCGGCAGCCATGTACTCGACGATTTTCAGTGGGGACATCCACTGGACTGTATTGTATCCGGCCTGTGTTTCAAGGTCCCACTGATAGGGGGCAAGAAACACATCGAAGGCCAACCGATACGTGTCTAGTTCGTTTTGGGGAACGAATCCGTGGAAGGTAATATTCTCGATTTCCGTAAGCTCCTCGCGCCAGCGAGCGATATCTTCCGGTTTGCCGCCGACGATGTGGAAATCTACATCCGAAACCCGACGTGCGAGTTCGGCGATTACTGTCATCCCTCTTCCTTCGTACAGGTTTCCGATGTATCCAACCTGTAACCGATCATCGGAACTTTTCAGGTCGACCGCCTGTATATTTCCGACAGGCTTTGCACAGTTGTGAGCAACCACGATGTCATCGGCTAGATGGGGGTACTGGTCGCTGTAATACTCCCGGAGTGGTTCGGAGATGACGACTAGCCTCTCGAAGTTCGAATGCTGGCTCATCCGGCTGAAAAACCGATTTTTCACCCGTCCGAAGCGACTCTGTGTCATCGGTGCGTGCGATTCGAAGATCGTTGGTACCCCATGCCGTGACGCCACATAACAGGCGATGGTGCTCCGTCCATAGACGAGATCCGGCTCCATCTGGCTTGCTTTGCGTCCGATCTGGCAGTTGACGATGAATGTGCCAGCACTCGATAGGTTGGGTCGGGGCACTTTCTCGATCTCGAAGCACGGATCGACATCGTAATACTGGTAGATCTCTTCGACACTGGAGTCTTCGATGTCTCGTTTGGGGACGAGCAACGTGACGTCGTGGCCGAGTTTTGCAAATGCCTCACAGTTTTTTGCTACCTGGATGGAGTTTGCAGCCCGTGATGGGACAACGCTGTTGGAGACGTAGGCGATTTTCATGGCTTTTTTGTTCTCGACAGACTGGTCATGCTTGGAAGTGATCGACGGTCCGTGCCAACCCCTCCTTGAAACTCACCGTTGGTTCGTAGCCGAGTTGCTCTCTCGCTTTGGAGATATCTGCACGCGAGTGGCGAACGTCTCCGGGACGTGGGTCGTCGTGTTCGGCTTCGAGATCCGTCCCGAGCAAGTCGTTCAACACTTCGACGAGCTTATTGACTGTTATCCGTCCGTCACAGCCGACGTTGAACACTTCACCGGTCACGTCACGCTCTGCGGAGCGGATATTTGCCTGCACGGCATTGTCGATGTACGTGAAATCTCGTGATTGTTCTCCATCGCCGTAGATGGGTGGTCGCTTTCCGTTTTGCATCTGGTTGATAAACTTCGGAATGACTGCCGCATAGGCTCCCTCTGGATCCTGTCTGGGTCCGAAAATGTTGAAATACCGGAGCGCAACGGTATTAATATCGTACAGCTCACTCGCTTGCAGCGCCAGCTTTTCGGTGAAATATTTCGAGAGCGCATACGGTGATTCGGGGGCAGTTTGCATCGTCTCGGCTTTCGGAAGCGTCTCGCTTGAGCCATACACCGACGACGAGGACGCTACCACGACAGTATCGACGTCCGCTTTTCGAGCCGTGTCGATGACCGTCGCCGTGCCGGTACAGTTTGCGTCTGTCGAGGTCACTGGGTCATCAACACTCCGGGGAACCGAGGGAACTGCTGCCTGATGGAAGACGTAATCGACATCTTCGACGGCTGTCGCCATCGCTGTCTTATCCCGGATATCTCCTTCCTTGAACGTAAACCGATCACGACCACGCAACGGATCGAGATTTTGCTCGCGACCAGTCGCAAAGTTATCGAGACCACGGACGGCGTATCCCCGGTCGAGCAGTGCACTGGACAGGTTCGAACCGATAAATCCTGCTGCGCCTGTTACGAGTGCTGTTGGTGTGTCTGTCATCGTCGATTGGAGTGGGTCTGAATCCATTGTTTAGAGACGGACGACGTTCGAACTGTTCGTCCCGCTGCTCGCATTCCGGGAGTCAAACACCAGCGGAGCCTTCTCGATGATTTCGTCCACATCGACCACCGAGTGGTCTGTCACAATAAGAACACAGTCTGACTGCTCCAGCCGGTCATCGGTCAGTGGGACCGACGAGTAGGTTGTCTCGCCGATTTCGAGCGCCGGGACGTGAGGGTCGTGATAGTCGACCGAGACGTTCCACTCTTCGAGTTTTGCGATGATGTCGATTGCCGGCGACTCACGCACATCTGATACGTCAGGCTTGTACGCTGCACCAACGACGAGAATATCGACTTCGGACATCGACTTGCCACGGTTGTTGAGCTGTTCGACAACACGTCGCACGACGTGGTCTGGCATCTCGCGGTTTACCGTCTCTGCGAGGTTGATAAACCGCGTATCGATACCGTGTTCGTTGGCTTTCCAGGAGAGATAGAACGGATCGATTGGGATACAGTGACCGCCGAGTCCCGGTCCCGGATAAAAGGGCATGAACCCGAACGGCTTGGTTTTGGCGGCATCGATTGCGTTCCAGATATCGACCTCAAGCTCGTGCGAGACTTGCGCCAGTTCGTTGACGAGTCCGATGTTGACCGCCCGGAACGTGTTCTCGACCAGTTTGACGAGTTCGGCCTCCGTGGCCGAATCGACACGGACGACTTCGTCAAAAATCCTGTCGTACAGCGTCTCGGCTTGGTCGCCACAGGTCTCTGTCACACCACCAAGAACTTTCGGAATCTCTGTTGGCTCGTACTGCTCGTTCCCAGGGTCGATCCGTTCCGGTGAGAATGCAAGAAAGATATCTTCACCGACTTCGAGACCGTTCTTTTCGAATTCTTCTGCGAGCACTTCCTCTGTTGCACCGGGATAGACGGTGCTTTCGAGAACAACCGTACAGCCTTCCGGCACAACCGGAGCGAGACGCTCTGCTGCTTCGGTGACATACGAGAGGTCGGGTGTATTCGTCTTTCGCAGCGGCGTCGGCACGCAGATACAGACGCCATCGGCATCCGAGAGTGCTGTATAATCGGTTGTGAACTCGACATCGTCCTCGACAGCGTCTTGGACTTCGCTGCTCGAAACGTCGGTGACAGTCGACTCGCCACCACGTAGCTGGTCGACGACGGTGTCGTCGACGTCGACACCGATGACCTCATAGCCTGCATCGTGTGTTGCCAATGCAAGCGGAAGACCAACGTATCCAAGGCCAACGACTCCTAGCTGGGTCGCCTCACTGGCTGTGCTATCGACAAACGACGTTTCGGGCGCATCCGAACTCTTTTCGAGTTTTTGTGTTTGCTGGGTATCGGATCCAACTGGATGTTTTTCTGCCATTCTATGTTACGGACCCTGCCCCATCTACATTGTAACATATTAGCTTCCTATGGTTAGTATACAAGTAAATAAAGTAAAATAATATAGAATAATAATTAGATATACTTTATAAACTGTATAGGTTCACTACTTGTCTCACAATTCGCCTCGTCTGAACTGCACCGTGAACAGCGAAGATGAGCCTGCTATTTTCCTTTTCTTCTCACAGATGGCCCTCCGAGATGTGTCTCAGCCGTTGCCTGTGACTCACTTAGATACAACTCTGTGGCACAGAGTACCTGAATTTCTCTTGCTCGGTTGGTACCGGCCTGGTGTTTATTCCAAACCTGCTGTGGGTCCACCCAATCGACGATATCCCGGTCAGCGAACGAATCCAGTAGTTCTTTTGTCACATTCTGTAGCTGGCCTGACCGAAACGCTGATTCAAAATCAATATAATTCGTTGCGGGGTGGACTACGTCGAACCCAAGTCTGGAAGAGACCCCTTGCCACACCCGCAAGCCGGCTCGTTTGGCTTTCTGTTTTCGCCTGCTGGCAGACGGTGACAATCCTGCATTCGCGTCCGTTGGTAGCGCGAATAACTCCGGAAAGGCGTCGACAAATGCGTCGATAAACAGTGTTCGTCCCCGTCGATGTCTTGCTGGCAGGTTCAGACTGACTTCCAGCCATTTCGGGTGCGTAAACGGGAATCGGTACGTCCCTGAACCGATTACGACGGGCGCGATTGCACACTGTTGCCGGAGTGCGAAATCAAGTTGTTCCTCGAAGGAGAGCCGTTTCCGAGAAATAAATGGCTCTTCGGGCAAGGTTGCCTGCGGATCAAAATTAGGTGCCGTCAGACCGGATGCGTACTGTTCGTGTTCGGCAAAGTATGCACAGGCTCCTTCCCAGCTGTCACTGGGTTCTGCTGGTTGATGACCACCAGCCGTTGGACCTCCGATAAACCCTGCCCAGATGACGCCGTCTTGGGGTATTACCCGAGAAATAGCTGCGTTTGCGTACCCCGTAAAGATTCCACCCGGACAACCCCGGGTGCGTGCATACTCTCGGAGTGCGTCTAGCGACCAGTCGAATGACTCCACCGTCAGATCGATTGTCTCGTTTTTCACCCCTGCGACTTCTGCCACGCGCTGCCCGATCTCGTAATCCCACGTCCCCGGTGTTCCAAACGTTACTGTATCGACATCTTCCAAGCTGACATCCGGGTGATCGAGTAACGTTGCGAGAATTGCTCGTGAATCGAGCCCCGCACTCAGGGGAACGACATGAGTTGCGTCGTTTGGGATCTCCTGTAGCTCGTCGTCTATCACGTCTCGAAACGCATCGACGGTTAATTCCAGTAATCTCTCGTATGGGCCTGTGTGGGGTGTGGCCCTCGCTGATTCGGCAATCTCTTTTGGGAGTCCACGACGGTGACAGTCCGGTGAGTAGCCGTAATGGAGAATATTGTTTATTACTTGAGTCATGGTCACTACCCGTTCCAAAGACGGCATCTCGAAGCTAACCCACCACTTTCACCATCCGTTTTCAATTCCTGCCTTTGTAGTTGCTTGCTTGCTTCCTCTTGTTTTATTACCATCGTATGGTCGATGCAACGACAGTCGCATTGTAAATAAGATATTAAACAGCGTGATCGACCGCTACCAAGGCGTATGATCAGCACCCGGGTGGTCTGGGATGATATCGCCGTATTCCACGTCAGCATCCGGTGTATAATGGTTGTTCTGTATCTCGACATTCGAACTGGCGACACTGAACGCATGATCGCGTTCCTGATAGAACCAGTTATCTTCGATGACCAGAATGTCGGCTGGTGGCTGACTGTGACCACCGACTGCGACTGTCCGCTGGTCGTCTAAGTCTCGGCGTATCGACTCGACGATATTATTCTGGACGTAGGTTTCTGTCGCACCGGGGTCGTGAATATCGATCACGACGTGGAACGACCGTGGCCCGAAGTGGTTGAAGCGACAAATATACCCGTAGTTGTCACCCGAGCTGGCAATACTGTGTCTGTTATCGTTGAAATAATTGTATTCAACGAGCGGATTCGAACTGCTTCCGTAGACGACAACACCATATCCGAGTCCGTTGGTGTTGTTATCGTAGATGTAGTTGTGGTGGATGTGGTTGTTTCCGGAGCCGTTCCTGATCCAGACTCCTGCTAGACCGAATCCGCTGATTTCGGTGTTGTCTATCTCTGCATTGTCTCCTGGAATATGGACACCCGATGCTGCCTGGTTTTCTAACTGCGAGTGTGAGGTTCCACGGACACCATGGTATGGACCGCGAAGCCGAATACCCGTTAACCGTGCGCCGTTTCGCAACTCGAAGACACCGTTGGGTTCTGCGTCGATTGTCACCAGCGGGCCTGCTGCGCCGTCGATACCCCGGTCGCCCGCAACGGTCACGTCGGATCGAACCGTGAACGATCCGCTGCCGGCGTTGAAGTCTGCTGTAATATAGACGACATCCCCACTTCCTGCAGAGCTAAGTGCACTCTGTAGCTCTGATGCACTCGCTGCAGTATAGTCTGCGTCTGATTCCGGTATCGTGCGGTCGTATCCGGCACCACCGCCGATTACATCTCCGCCGTCACCAGATTCCGTTTCTTCTTCGGGGAGATCGAGTTCCGGCAGTGTCTCCGGGTCGGTTTCTTCGTCATTGATCGAAACGAAGTACTCTTCTCTGTCGGCCTCCCAGCCGAGAATTCCATTTCCGCTTTCGGGTTCGAATCGGTAGCCATCACCGTACATCGGTCCACTTGGATCGGCAGTACCGGTCCGACCCTCGATCAGCCAGCTACCATCTGAAAGCTGTTCGGTATCGAAGTTCCCGGCAGCAAAGTATTCATCTTCGTCGTCGGTCAGTGCTGTTGGTTCGGTATCGATGTGAAGCCGGTAGTTGAGCCACTCACCTTCGTGATATCCCGCGCGGAACACAGCCTCCTCAAGTGTTTCTTCTTTTTCCTGACCTTCGTCGTACGTCTCCGCTGCAATATCCTCCGGGTGGACGGCTTCACCGTCCCAGCGCAGATCGAACTGCTCGGCAGGGACAGCGTCGTCGGTGTACTCCCACGGGTCTTGGTCGGTATCGATGTGCCACGCACCGAAATACTCCAGTTTGTCGCCGACGATATGGTAATTATCGGTGCCTGTTGGGCCGATCTGGCCTTCGGCGACCCATTTCCCATCCTCTTCGAACACTTCGTCGTGATCGAGGAGCCATTCGCCGCGCTCGATTTCGCCGGCGGAGACGATACGATAGTGCATCGCGGGTGTTTCCTCGATTGTCTCGATCCGTAGCTCGTGTTCCGTGTCCTCGTCTGCTGGCGGTTCTTGTCCGGTCAGTTCGGGAACCGTTGTCTGCTCGCCGTTTATGAACAGCGTAAACTCGCCTTCGACTGGCTCGAAATGTTCGATCTCCCCCTGGAAGTCGTAGGTATCACCGGCCCCCTCTGCTGTCGACCCTGTGACTGTACTGCTGCCGTTTTCGTGTCTGGTGACTTCATCGTCTTCGTCAGCCGAGTACTCCCCGTTTTCGAGGACTTTCGTCGCACGATCAGTCACCTCGAACGTATATTCGATGTCTCCGTCGTCTGCTGCAACGATCTCGATACGGTCGGCAGCTGGATCACCTTCGTCACCGTACTGGATCGAGACGTCGATGTTCCCGTCGACATCGAGATAGTTCAGTGGTCCACTGAATTGATAGCCGATCTGTTCTGTTCCAAGCGTTCCCGTTACGTGGCTGGCGCTAATCGTTGCATCGTCGTCGACACCGACTTCCTCGGCGGGTCTGAGTGAGCCTGACACCAGAAACTCGTAGCTGGCGTCGGTTGATCCCTGGTTTTCGAAAATTATTGTGTTTGGATACTCATCGCTTTCCGCACTTATCGTACTTGTTGCAATCATACCACCCACAACACCCGTCCCTGTTACCTGTAACATACGTCTGCGACTAAGTACTCCAGTTGAACTCTCGCTTGTTACTGACTCTCTCTCCGTAACTTCTTCTTTACGTTCCGGCATAACTGGTTATCAATAGCTTACTAATAAGTCAGTTTTCGCAGTATGGCAGCCGGATCACCTAATTTAGTAATAATCTAAACTATATGTATCCAAATATAGAAACGATTAGTTATAGAGTACCAGCTAATTACTAACATTATTACTATTTACAATTCTTCTTCTATATCTTATAACCTAACCTACATACCATACACAATTTATTCAATTGATTCACGTATAGAAAACGTAACAAATCCGCTTCTCTCCGGTTATCTTCTCAGATGGCCAGTAACCAATACGACGCTGACTGTGTCGAGCACGCGGCTCATCCTGCCACTTGCAGATTTGATATAGTGGCATATGGTTTATTTTTGGCTGTGGCACAAGGATTAGGAGTCTTCGATGCGTCACAGCAGCCATGTCGCTTCGACATCCGCCGATTGACCATTCGGCGAAACAGACTGATTTCGGGGGCTGGGAGATGCCCGTCGAGTTCGACTCTATTCGAACAGAACACACCGCTGTTCGCGAGGAAGTCGGCAAGTTCGACGTCTCACATATGGGTGAGATCACTGTTTCCGGGCCGGATGCAACGCGGCTTCTCCAGGGACTCACGACAAACGATGTGACTGCACTCGACCCTGGTGAAGCCCAGTACGCCGCGATTACCGACGAAGACGGGATCATGCTCGATGATACCGTGATTTATCGGCTTCCGGAGACTGCTGATGATGAGTATTTGTTTATTCCAAACGCTGGCCACGACGAACAGATGTACGAACGCTGGATTGCCCACCGTGATCAGTGGGGGTTGGACGCGACGGTGACGAATCGAACCGAAGAGTATGCCATGTTCGCTATCCAGGGTCCGGAATCACCCGACCTGCTCGGTGCCGAGACGGACATCGACCTGAGTGCACTCGACCGGTTCGAAGTCACGTCCGCGACCGTTGCCGGCACCGACTCGTTTATCGCCCGGACTGGATACACCGGCGAGCGAGGCTTCGAAGTTCTTTGCCCGTGGGAGGAGGCCGAGACTGTCTGGGAACAACTGGATTGTCAACCGTGTGGGTTGGGTGCACGAGACACACTCCGTCTCGAAATGGGCTTTTTACTTTCTGGGCAGGATTTCCACCTCGATGAGAACCCTCGAAACCCCTACGAAGCCCGTATCGGGTTTGCGGTCAAACTCGATACCGAGTTCGTCGGCCGGGATGCACTGGAGGGTGTCGACGTCGAGGGTCCCGAAGAGAAACTCACCGGGATTGTTCTCCGCGAGCGCGGCGTACCGCGACACTCTTATCCGGTCACCACACCCGATGGCGAGGAGATTGGGACCGTGACGAGCGGGACAATGAGCCCAACACTCAACGACCCAATCGCGCTTGCGTATCTCCCGGCAGAGTATGCGGGGTCGAACCGAGCGGTCCGGGTAGAAATCCGTGGCGAACCGAAGAAGGCACATGTCACGACCCCCCCATTCCTATCATGAGCTTCGACGTACAAGACGACTGCCGGTATCTCGACTCACACGAGTGGGTTCGCCGGCAAAACGGCACTGCCAGGATTGGAATTACTGATTTCGCACAGGACGAACTCGGCGACGTGGTTTTTGTCGAGTTGCCTGGCGAAGGCGACACCGTCACAAAAGGGGATGATTTCGGTGTCATCGAGTCGATCAAGGCTGTCTCCGATCTCTATTCCCCGGTTTCGGGAACTGTCACGGCGACCAATGATGACCTCATCGACGCACCCGAACTGGTCAACGAAGACCCCTTCGGTGATGGCTGGATGATCGAAGTCGAACTCGACGACGAAAGCGAACTCGATGAGTTGCTCTCGCCACCGGAGTACAGAGAGCAGATCGAATAGGCAAAACCCGAAGTCTCACGGCTTTTCTCGGCTCTCTTTCCGCCTGAGTCTTTTGCCCGCGATATGGGAATAAACCAAATGCTGGTATATCAAACACTGGTTGGTCACGCTGCGAATCCTCCCGCTGATGTGCATGGGATCGGAGATTTGAGCGAGTCTTCCGGCCTGATTTTCGTCAAACTGCGCCAAAAATATCCCAACAATCTATCAAGAGAGTATTTTCCCGAGATTATGCACTCAGAATAAAACCCAGCGCAGTGATGCCTCTCACGGCGATCGAACCCCGAGGCAGTTGACGAAAACAAGGACACTACTAGTTACTCGGATTTTTCGGGGAGGTCGCCAGTCGATTCTTGGACCATGATCTGTCCGATAAACATCCGAAGCTGATCGATAAGCTCGTCTTCGTCAGCGTAGGCGGCGATATTCGCGTCCCAGCGTTGCGTCACTGATCCAAGCATCGCGGAGGAAACGGACGATTCATGGACAACCAAAACCCGCTCACTATTTGGGTAGAGGTCCTCAAGAACTGCGCCAACCTCCATCCCGACGCCGAGATTGTCTCCGAGATGTGGAACGATGAACGCAACGACGTTGCTCGCATTTGCGAACTTAATGCTTTGAGTAGCAGCATCCATCTCCTCAAGTGAGATATTGGCGTCGACAGCAAGAAATGCGTTCACCCCCGGAGTCGTCCGTAGGCTCCCCTGAATACGACGTAGCGTAGCCAGCATCTCGTCGATCGACGTTTCATCTACGTGCGCCGATGGGAGAGATACCGCTTCAGCATCCGTGTCCTCTGGGATCAGCGTCTCAAGGTTAAATGAGGTGTACGGCCCCATTACGTATACCAAGAAATCCGAGTACGTTACTGTCCCAAGTTCGCGTTTCAATCGTTCTCGCATTGGCAGAATTTACGGCACTTATATATTTAAAAAACAGGGATTATCAATGACTGCTGACTCAATAACTATTAAGTCAGTACGGGAATTATATTGAGACAAGAACAACAATGGCAACCGCGAAAGACGACGAAAAATACCCCCTTGATCCCGCCAAAATGCTGTCTGAGGACAGCATCCTCACTTTCGAGGAGTATATCGACATGCAGCGTGCAATCGGAGAGGAAACCCGCTACCGGCTCCTCCATTACCTCACAACCTGCGAAGATGCAAGTCCCAAGGAGCTCAAAACGGCGCTCGATCTCCCTGGGAATAGTCTCCACCATCACTTGAACAAACTCGTCGATGTGGGGCTGGTCCAGAAGCGGGCTCGCAACGAAGCGGACAGCGACGGCCTTTTCACCTACTATCGGGCGAGTCCGTTTGGTGAGATAATCTTGGAGCACGGCGTCAACGAATTGATGAGAATGGAAGAGGACTTTCGAGAAATGTACGGTGCTGTCGAGAATAGCGGATGAAACCATTGAACAGACGATTTTGAGGAGAAATCGGAGATCAAATCACTGCTAAGATAGCGACCGATAGGACCGGGCTTTCGTATTGCCTTCAGCGACGATCAGAGACCATCAAGAGGCAAAAGAGGCATTTCGAGAAGTATATGAGATATTGTCTGATACTGGCGCGTTCATAGACTGACTTCAGCAGTTTCGAGGCGGAGCCCCCGGCCTCAAGGAGCGAGGGCTTCCGACTGGTCGGAAGCACGAAGTGAGTAGGCCGGGGAGGACAGCTAGGCGCGGAGCGCCTCGGGCCGTGCGAACGGGCCTGGAGTGATCGGGGTGTCTTTTGAATACTTGTTTCGCGGCTATCTGCTCAAGGTGGCGATATACGAGAACGTGCCGAGGCA
>LKMJ01003591.1_pt1 | contig 14466 bp, 23 predicted proteins | sample 643391 | NCBI WGS metagenome assembly LKMJ01 (sample SAMN04112250, study PRJNA286221) | soda lake metagenome | biome: soda lake; feature: Kulunda Steppe; material: water; isolation source: sample PL-Br10 brine of Picturesque Lake | place: Russia: Kulunda steppe | collected 2010-07
AATTGGCCTGGGCAACAGTGCCCGAACTCTAAGAGGGCCCCTGGCTTGCAGGCAGGCTCAAATGAGACCACCATTTGCACCGTTGCTTGCGATTTTATCGTCCGGGGGCGGGGAAGGATGCAGAGTTGACGGAACCATGCCCCGGGGAATTTAATCCCCTTCTGGTATTTTAATCGAACCCCCCCCCCTGGATTAAAAAAAGGCCGATTTTAATCCCGCCTTTAGGAATTTAATCCCCTGTTGTAAACGCAAGACAGGATTCAATTCTGAATTTAATCCCGAAAATTAATTCAATCCCCTGTTGTAAACGCGCCGTAAGAAGAATTTATGAACTCAGCAGCCATGCTTGCGCCCGTCATTTGTGTTCCGGCTCATACTGCATTAAGGAAGATTGATTTCATCCACGCATTTTTGGGAGAAATTTTAAGTTTTTGCCTAACTTCATTTGTATGCCATGGCAAACACGATACCACGCCCATAGCAAAGGGGTACTCTTAAGCGCTAGCATTGGCACATCGTTAACATATTTCTATTAAGAAATGCAGTTCATTAGTAGGACGCCGCGCTCAGGCTATGGGGATGTCAAGACACCCGGCACGGCTTATGGTAAAGCCAGTGGTGAGGCTAGCGCGCGCCATACTCTCCTAAGCCTCTATGAACATCGGCCACAGGGAGATATTACGCTGGAGGAGTTTGAGAGCTTGGCACTGGACCGTTTGCGAGGTGAGGGCAAGCAGCAAGAGGGAGGCAGCAGGGATTGATTTACCATATACCTACCTTTCAGATACTTTCTAATACCCGCATAATCAAACTGGGCATCCTTCTTTGTCGTTGTGACATGGCAAGGTCTGAACAGCTAATGACAGCTGCTTGTCTGACATGGGCAAGGATGCTTCATGCAATGTATGGATCGGCCATGATTGAGAGAATAAGATTTTGGAGGTATATGGGGAACATTTTGTAATGCGCAGTCTTGAAAGGCATCGATGACATGAAGCTGCGCAACAAGAACGATGCAGAGATTCAGGTGAGTACCCTTGAATTTGCTGGGCTGTGCTGCTCTGGTTGAAAGTTGTGTTGACATTGTATAACCCATGCCCTTTATGCAGGACAAAGCCATTGAGCTCGTGAAGAAGCATATACAAGTAAGCCTGCTGACACAACAAGTCTGCAGTGCAGTCAAATGTTCCTTTCCCAGGCTGAATAGGGAGGTTTCTGGAAGTGGGCCAGCCCAGCTCCAAACGATTAAAAGCATGGCAGTGCGGTATGCACTTGCAACAGTTGGGAGGCTGAAGCTAAGACAGTAATCTGTCTGGGTATCATAACCGCTGCACAGTGCTGCATATGCTTAGTATAAAACCTGAAGATATAGTCCATACTCTGCCGACACCCCTGCTCAGGGTGTGAGCAATGACGAGACAGGACGACGGGACCAGCTATCCCATTACATCCTCCGCCTTGCCTACTGCCGCACCCCTGAGCTGCGCAAATGGTTCCTCACACAGGTGCGCATCTATCTGCTTACCATGCCAACGCATTGCCTTGTCAGGCTCCTGTAAGCAGTGTCCTTTTGGAGTTTGTTGTGCATTTAAGAGCAGCCTTGCCGCAAGAGCAGTGTGCTGCAGCAGTTGGTGGAGTTGTGTCATGGACAGGCTGATGAGCTGGACCTTGAGAGGTTTTGCAGCTCCCTCGACCAGATTGCCTCACTCTCTGTTGTCAGAGAAGTCCTCTCCTGTGGGCTTTCATGGGTACTGTGTACAGATCAGCCGTGCCGTTCAGCACATCACTGCAGGGATGTTCAAGGCCTCAGGCATTTGTGACCCGACCCCGTACTTGCTGTGTTCCACAGCTGATGTCAGCCAAGTTCGCTGCGGTGTGCGCGCTCAAGGGAGCTGTGGTTATCTGAGGGTCTACACAGCAGGCAGGGAGCTCACCCATAGCCTGCCAAAATCCTCGCGCTCTTGTGTTGGAGAGCCATAGGAAGCTGAGAGGCTCATGCGCCGCGCTGCCGGCATGGATGACTGTGCCCCACATCTGCCAGGCTCGTGCATGTTGCTGTAGGAGTGCGAGCTATTCCGCCACCGGTTTTCTTCGTACCTTGAAACAGATGAAGACAAGGTGGGTGCAGCTAACAAGCTCTCTTGCAAGCTGGCTTGCACCTCTGGCCCCAAGTGAGCACCCGGCTTCCCTGCCCAAGGCACCAAGCCGGTGTCGTGACAAATTGGAGGACGCTGCTTGTGCAGGGCTTGCTTTGCGAAGCCGTCCGTCTTGTCCTGATAGCCTTTGAGCACCCTCCTTACAGGCTGTTCTCCTCGCTCTGCGCAGCCCCTGTGCCCGTCGTTCTAGGGTCACCCTGAATGCCCTGTGTGACTGACCTGCCTGCACTGTATGCACAGCCTCTGAGCACCCTGCTTGTGTGTGCAGCGCAACTTCTTGGCCCGCACAGGGCTGGAGTTCAGCCCATTAGAGCAGCAGGAGAAGGACCTGTTGATGGTGGACATCACCAAGGTGACTTTAGCAGCTGCTGATGGCTGACTTTGCCACACAATCACCGAGACAGCTGTCAATAGGCGGCGTTACTGAGTTTATCTTTGTGATATAGCTGCTGGCCTGAATGTAGGCCCGACCAACGTGCTGCATCCCTGCAAGCAGCGTCACTGCAAGCAAGTGCTCGCGTTCTGTACAAGCTCATCGCGCACAAGCTTATGCTGGAGCACCTCAGAAAGAGGGGATTTGCTGGTCTTGGGTGCCAGCCAGGTGGTGCACCTTGCTTGCCTCTTGTGCAGACGCACCCTCATTGAGGTACCAGGTGATCTGCCTGCCCGCAGCCCAGAGTAACCCATTTTGCACCTCAAAACCAGGGGCTCTTGCTTGCTGCACCTGTGTGCGCAATGCGTGCGACGGCTCTTGCAACTTAGGCAGCGGAAGCAAGAGCCCTGGTGCCTGTGCAACGGTGCTGCATGAGTGCACGCACGCTGTGCTCACTGCAGGACTTTAACCAAGCGGCCCTTGCCTTCCACATGTGCTGCTGCAGGTGATGCAGAGCCAGGTGATGCCCCCAGAGACGCTCCAAAAGGAGCTGGCGGGCTCGTTCTACAAGGTAAGACAGGCTTAAACACCCGGTCTGTTAAGGAGCGCGCAAGCCGGGCTTCCTGCTGCCTTCCCGAGCTCCACTGGCTCGCCCTGCCTGCCTGCCTGACCAGGCCTGGCCTGGGCGAGTTCTCTCCCGGCTTGCAGGCCATGCCACAACTGCCTGCACAGATTGAGCAAATCGGAAAGGGCTAGATGTGCACGCGTAAACAAGCGCGCAATATGCCCGGTGCGGCCGATGCGTGTGCTGCACCTTGGCCTGCCTAGCGCAGCGTGCCGAAGCCGCCAGGCAAGCTTGGTGGCATTCATGCTGCTGGGCCGCATGTTACAAACTGGCGGTGCCGGCTGAGTCGTGTTCACACCCGCATTGCGCATTAGAAGGTGGCATGTGCATTAGAGAGGAAGGTGGCTCGTCGCTGCCATATGTTGTAAAGGTGCCCTTCCTAACCTTCAGGTACATGTCACATGTTGCGGGTGAGGAAATTGCATTGCAGGATGGACATCACATGTTGCAGGTGAGGATGCCACATTGCAGGACCATTGTCAGAGTGTGTTGCACACAAATGCCATGTGGCGGTGCAGGTGCCCTTCCAAGCAGTGCCGGACCTCGTGGCGCAGCGGCGGGTCCTCCTCCGCCGCGGCTTTGCATACGTCAGCCAGCGCAACCTGGCATCACTGGTAGTCCAGGTGTTCCGCGCAAAGCTGTCCATGGTGAGTGCGCGCGCAGCTGCAGGGTCATTACCTGTGGTGGAGCACACTTGGCGGTGCGCACTTTGCCCCCTGGGTGCAAGCCTACGCTGCCACTTTCTTGCACTGCCTGTGGTCCCCAGGGAAGGCTACACGGCCACTGTGCTGCATGGTATGTGGCGCCCCTCTGTGGCCCTGCCTTACGGTAAATTGCCGCGGGTGAAGCGTTGCATGACACACGCACACAACACGCACACTCGGGTGATGTTGCATCACGCGGGGCACACACATGCACACATGCACACACACACACACACACACACACGAAATACACTGCGCGAGAGGTGGCAACGTCGAGCTCAGCATGCAAAATGACCAGCAGGCCATCCCAAGGACGCTGCTGACCTTGATTCCAATTAGGGGGCAGCTGTCACCTTTAGCGGAAGGCAGGGTGGGGTGGGGTGGGGGGCAGGTCACAACGGGGCGACTGGGTGGGCAGGCTGTGTGGCCCTCCTTGCATGCTCCTGATTCACATCAGCTTCGGAAAAGGCTGTGTGGGACTCCTTGCATGCTCCTGACTCACATCAGCTTCAAGGAATTCCCGGCAGCTCCTATTGCAAGGCTGATTACACAGTGAAGCAGGGCGTGCCGTGCCAGCACCATGGGGGTGCCCCCGTATGTGTTCACGTGCAGTGTGCAAGGCAGCCACACGGCGGCTGCTGCTGCTGCTGCTGCTGCGCGTGTGTCTTGAGTGACCACTGTGGGTGCACTTATGGGTGCTTGTGTGCTGGGCGGCTTGCAGGGCTTGGCCGAGGTCAACAAGCAGTATGCACGGATGTTCCCTGAGGACGACACCCGGCTAAAGCCGCTCGTAGCGGGGCTGAGCACGAGGTAAGGCTGAAAGTGGGGTGTGAGCTGTGGATGGGGCTGGGAGTGAGGTGTAAGCAGTGGACAAGGCTGGGAGTGAGGTATGAGCAGTGGATGGGGCTGAGAGTGAGGTATGAGCAGTGGATGGGGCTGAGAGTGAGGAGTGAGCAGTGGATGGGGCTGAGAGAACAAATAAGGTGGGCTAGGCACAAACAGGGTGGGTCTGAGAAGAGCACCGGACGGAACCAAAGAGGGTTGAGGGCACTGGACAAGAATGAACCGAGCTGGGATTGCTCAATGGGGCTCGGGGCACTGGGCAAGCGGGGCTTGCTGAGTGGGACAGACACATTTTGGGGTTTGGTTGTGGTTCTGAGGGTATGAAGTAAAGGCTGACCACCACCACAAGCAGGCATGCTGCGCGCAACGCGGCCATGCTTGGCCTTTAGGCTGTGCGCATGCTGTGCAGCCCTGCAAGCTGGCAATGCTGTGTGTGTGCGTGTCCTGCTGTATAAGCTACTGGAGTGCAGAGCTAGCCTGTGCGTGTGCGCGCGTGCGGCTGCAGGTACCTGGGCACCACCAATTACGAAAGCGCCGCCAGCCGGCACGGAGGCGTGAACCTGGCAACGCTGCCCGGCCTGGCGCAGCGCCACTTCCCGCTGTGCATGCAAACGCTCATGGCGCAGGTTAGGACCGAGCACCACCTCAGACACAACGGCAGGCAACAGCTGAGCCTGTTCCTCAAGGTGCGAGCCCTCCTGCTGTGTGTATGTGCGTTGTGAAGGGAGGGGTGGGGCACGCGCGCAAGTGTGTATGTGTGTTGTGAAGGGAGGGGTGGGGCACGCGCGCAAGTGTGTATGTGCGTTGTGAAGGGAGGGGTGGGGCACGTGCGCAAGTGTACGCGAGTTGTGAAGGGAGGGGTGGGCCACGTGCGCAAGTGCGCGCGCAAGGGTGTATGTGTGTTAGTGTGATTTGTGTGTGTGCAAGTATAAACATACGTGCACGCATGTGCGTGTCCGAGTGCATGCATGTGTGTGTGTGCACGCGTGTGCGCACACTGGAGTGCATAGGGGTCTGCCTAGAAGGCACTGCCTGAGTTGTACACTATCTTATCTGCACATGGCATGCGTGACTAAATTCGTGGTGTAGCCAAGACCCTGCGGCCAAGCGTGTATCTTTTGGGAAGCCTGACACCTGCTGTGCCCCCCCTCAGCCAATTCAGGCACAACACAATTCCCAAGCTCATCTGGCTGTTGCACCTTGGCGCACTGTTGCACCTTGGCGCGCTGTTGCACCTTGGCGCGCACCCCCCGTTTCTGCAGCAAGCGTGCACAAAGGCTGGCAGTGCCACGGTCAAGGACTGTACACGCTCAACTCTTTGTTGGCATGAGTGGCACCTGTGCCAAGCCAGAGTCGTGCTCCCTTGCCAGCCATCCCTAACAACATAGCAGCCTCTGCGCCTGCAACGGGCAAACTAGTTGTGTGGCCCTTTGTAATTGGCTTTCTCAGAAAGTTGTGCCAGGGCGCTCAGTAAGCCGAAAGTGCAGGAAACAAAAAGTATCTGCACTGAGTCTGCTTCCTGCTTCAGATGTGCCCGTGCGCTCATGCGCGTGTGCCTTTGGGCTGGCGCGCGCTCGGCGCGACCTGCTGGTGTGCAGCATTGCTCCTGCACCTGGGTACACCAGCCGCATCTCGGCCATGCATTGCAGGCTATTGGCTTGTCGCTGGAGGATGCGCTCATCTTCTGGCGCCAGTCCTTCGCCCCACGCATACCGCCCGAGAAGTTTGAGAAGGAGTACGCGTACAACATCCGCCACAACTACGGTGCGCGCCCAGCTGGCTCATGGACGTGCACCTGCGGCTGCGCATGACTCTGGCACATCTGCACCCCTATCAGCTGACAGAGTGCGGCCACACTGCGCAGCGGCGGCCTGGCGGGGCATCCTACATATGTGTTGATTGCTGTCTGTGCGCACACCATATGCCTCCAGGCACATGCTCTTATTGCAGTGGACCAGCCTGACCCTTGTTGCTGGACTTGCTGAGAGCTCGCAAAGCACGCGCACACACATGCATGCTTAAAGATGAGACGGGCCAGGCTGCACACACAGCGACCTCTTAGGCCCCCCCTTGTCTGTAGCCATAGACCATCCCTCTGCCTCTTGTCGCAAGCACGCAGCTCCTCTTGTCACATGCATGCACCCTGACTGGATGGCGCGGTGTGGCGGACTTGCGCCGCAGGCAAGGAGGGCGCCCGTAAGGAGTACAGCGCGCACAACTGCATGTCCCTCATCCGCATGAGCGGCGGCGCGGCGGAGCACCACGGCTGCCCTTACAAGCGCATGGATGAGGCTACGCTCAGGGCCTCTTTGGCGCGCGCAGGGTGAGGCCGCCCTCTCTGCGGGGCATGCGTGGCACTGGGGCAGGGGCGGCAGCCGTCCAGGCCGCGCAGGCTGTACAGGCTGTGCAGGCGGAGGCGGGGCGCAGAGAGGATTGTGCAGCCAGCTTTGAGTGCGTGGGGTGGGGTGCCATGGGAGGCCCGTGCAGGCAGGCTTCTGAGGTGGGCAGGGCGTTTTTGGTGTACGCTCTGCATGTGAGCTGTGTGGGTGATGCTGGCATGAGCATTGTACATTGAGTGGGAGGCCTGGGTGGTGGGTTGCAGGGCGCAGCGGGGGCGCCTGCTGCCGCCGAAAGGAGGGCATGGCAGTAACAAAGGCAGGCCACGCCCTTGGGCCCCTTGGTGGCACGCTTTGAGGAGAGGGTGCACGTGCCCAGCGCAAGCACTAGGGCTGGTTTCAAAGGAATTGGGGGCTGTGGCGCTCGCTCAAAAGGCTCATAAGGCTGTGCCTGAGATAGAGGCATGAACCGGGCACGCGATGATGAAGCGTTGCCTGAGGAAGGGACGCCTGGGGTCATGTTGCATGTGCGGCAGCCACTGGTGTGCCCGAGGCAGGCTGGATCGCAACCGGGCACCAAATGTGTCTGTCCGGCAAGTGTTTGGTCCACGCAAGGAGGCAGGCGGTCAATGGAAGCGCCTGCGTTCCAGTGAGCTCCGGTCGCGTGCACCCTGTGCATCTCCGCTCCTTTGCTCCAGTGCGTAGCAAGCCCTCTGTGGAGCTCTCCGTGTCACGGCTGTCACTGGCGTGGGCAAAAGTGCCTGCTTGGGCATCCGGCCTCGTATCCAGCCTAGCGCCAGGCATGTGGCTGGCGTGGGCAAAAGTGCCTGCTTGGGTATCCAGCTTAGCGCCAGGCATGTGGCTGGCAGGGCTGCCCGGCTCCAGCGTCGGGAGTGACCGCGCGCACGACCCTTGTGCACACCAACATCCCAGGTGTGACCGCGCGCACGGCCCTTGTGCACACCAACATCGCAGGTGTGACCTGCCCCGCATTGAGGAGGTGGTTTCCAAGGCCAAGGGAGGGCACTTCCAGATAGCATGCGCGTGCTCCTTTGAAGGCATGCACAAAGGGATTCCCTTGGACACCGGCGTCAACCACCCTGCAGGTTGGTGCCCTCTCTTATCCTGTGCGCAAGCGCCTCTGTTCCCGCCGCCTGCGCTGCCATTGGTTTGGAAGAGGGTTGCTTGCCACAGAGCGCAGGCTGGTCTGCTGCAGGACTGCTGGCAAAACGGCTGCAAGTCAGAGACCCTGTGTGCGCGCTATGTTGCCATGTTCACCAGCACGCTAGCCGTGCGGCACACACTCATAGACAGTGCCGCCCATGACTGTAGTGCCGCCCACGACTGCAGTATGCCTCCTAGGTGCAGCGACACCAGCGGCGGTCCGCAGCCCTCCTGCTGCAGCCTGTGCTCCGGCAAGGGTGTTCGCCTGTAACAGCCTGTGCTCCATCAAGCGAGTGAGCATGCTACAGATTGTGCTCTCACAAGAGCAATAAGATAAATGCGTGCCTCACGCCTGCAGAGTACTACAGCGAGTCCAGGCGGGTCTGGGATGAGAAGCTGGCACCCTCAGAGGGTGGGCCCTCTGTGAAGACACCCCACAGTGCCAGCACACCCGGGCCAGCACAGACGCCTGTCCAGACACCTGCCCCCCGTACACGCTCTTAAGCCCCACTCCAGAGGAGTGGACTGTGGATGCACAGTGCCTGTGCTGTGGGTGCACAGTGCCTGTGCTGTGGATGTTTAGTGCCTATGCTGTGGATGCACAGTGCCTGTGCTGTGCGCATGGCCTGCTGACTGGCGCGAAGATAGCTCTGCCTTGCGTGTGCCAGGCTTGTATTTTACGGTGTACAACACCCTGGGTGCCGTATGACTGGGTCAAATGGGCATGACTGGCCTGGTGGGATCAACTGTGACTTCTTTCTTGTGTGCTGCATCTGAGATTTGAGGGAGTGGGACCGATGTTACTGATGCTGCCCAAGGAAGTGGAATGGCTGATGCCTCTGCAGGATGTGCTGTGTAACTTTCCGTAACTGCCCTTAGACCATAAGGTGCTGCCGAATGTCCCAGACGATGGCCTCTGCACGGATGCATCTGATTTGGGAGAGTGCAGGGTACACATTTTGTGACTACAACTTCTCAGAATTGAACCGTGCTTTTACATGGGCGCTCTGGCAGCTGTTGGCTGCAATTAATTCTTCGTTCAGTGATCGGGATTTATTGTTCCAAACGGCTTGCCACTATGTTGCATCCTAACATTCCTAGCTAGTTGGCTCATACAGCTTATACGCAGGCGATCTGTCTGGAACATTATGTAGATCTGGCATCAGGTAGGACAGGCAACAGTTTAACGCCATTCAATGTACACAAGTTGTGGTACATGAAATACGCTTATAGAAAACTCAGATGATGTTAAGCTCTGGTTGTCACTAAGGTGCTGTGCCAAATGAAAATGCCTCTTGCGTACGCTCTGGCGCCATCTCTCAGATACAATATTTGGTGCCTGCAAATGCAATTCTGCTCCTGCTATTTTCTGCATGCTTTCATTTATTCACCGACCATCGTCCACTTTTCAAGTAGGAAGGGGTTGGGCACTACCCCCCTTTAAGGTTAGGTTAGGTTAGGTTACATAGCTGTATTCCCCGAACGAGGGCAGCTAAGCAGAAGCATACAAGGCCTGCAATCCAAACCTAAAAGCGCTCACAGCAGAAGATAGGTAGTGCCTGGAAGCCAGATGTTTTTGGTACGCCCTGTGTGTTCATTTGTACGAGGGCGCAACCGTCTGGTTTAAACATTTCAAGCACAGGGCACCAGGTTGCAAGTTGGTAAGTTGAGTTACAAGTTACAGGTTGCAAGTTGGTAAAGACAAAGTACACTGTACTGGCAGCAGAAATTGCGAAGCAGCGCTGCAGCCAGCACCTGAAGGATCATCCAATGATAGGAAAGGGTTGTATGCCTGAATTTGCTGGACAGACAGACAGCCACCAGAGATTTGAGGATAATGCTACTTTGAAGAACAGCGGTGACAATTCTTCAGTGCGTTACCTCACCCCAGCAGCATAATCCCATCGCAAATCTTCAGGTGTCAGACCCGCAATCCCCTATTATCTAGCCATTTTAGGCGCTAAGGGAAAAATACTGGAGAAAGCATGCGTGAGAGCGGCCGAGGAGCAAAGCAGGCTGCCTCGCGAGCTTTGGAGGGGCGAACAACTGGCCTGTTGGCAACCTTCCTCATCCACCTACAACCTTGTGTAAACTACAGTATATACGACGCGCTCGTCCGGTATTTGCCGGCTCGACGACCTCCCTCAACCGTCCGATCAGTTGGAGCAGGGATGAACACCCGAGACACGGGTGATCCTGTCCATTCCAATTCCCACCGGCATGGTTGAAACTAGACGTAAGAGGATTCGACCTGCTCCTGGTGCCCTTGTTTCGAAGCATGGCGGGCTCGATGCTGCCACAGGCCTCAAGGGCAGGACAGTGCTCGTCCCCTCGAGTGCCCTGGCCGCTCTCGAGTCCATACACGGGCCTCACAAATGCTTGCACGGAAAAGTAAAGGTAATTTAATTCAAAGATGACTCCATCAGGCAGGGGCTGTGTGGTTTGCAAGTGGTTGGACTGACCAGCTAGCAGGCCAATGCTTGCCTGGGGCCTTGATCCGCAGTTGAGTAGAGCATGAAGCTCAACTTATGTCTTGTTCAGGCTTTAAAGCGGGTTCCAATGTGTTCGACTTTGAAAACAGAAGAAAAGCTTGTGCACGCTGTGCGGATTGGCATGCTCTGCACAAAGTGCACAGAGTGCGCATGCGCAGAGTGCACGCCGCATGCTGCCGTACCCAAAATTCCATGCATACCTGGAGATTTCTTCTATAATTGCTTTTTGCTGGGTTTGAGCACACACTGCAGGCTAGAGAATAGGGGGGTGCATGCGCAGCCCGTGTGTATTTGTTTTGGGGCACACCCTTTGTTTTGGGGCTGATTTCTAATGCATCACAGCACCTCAGCCTTAGCCATAAAGTAATCATTCAAATTTATCTGTCTAACTGATGTGTTGTGGTATGCGCAGGGCAAAGACCCAGGTCACAAAGACTGTGTGCTTGTCAAGTGCAGAGAGGACCCGCGCACCCTCTTCTTCGACGCGAGACAGGTGCATGCAGCGAGCAAGGGTAGAATTTGGAGAGGCCATGCTGTGTCAAGGAAGCTGGCAGCATGAAAAGCTGATGGGCCACTAGTTTTGATCTGATCTGCTGCTGCTCAGCTAGACTGCAGCTGCACTTCCAAGTGATTTCAGGCTTTGCACCTGGTTCTGCATGATTTGCATGAGGGAGCTTGACTAGCTGCCTCACTCACACTAGAGACAAGCCTGCAAGGTGCTTAAAGCTGGCGTTAATGTGTTGCTTGCCCAAGCTCAGGGCTCCACTGCAAGCACGGTGAATACAACTACTTTGACAAGGGCTGGGCATGGTTGAAGCAGCACACGCGCATGCATGTGAGCATCAAAGTCAGCAGGCTGGTGCTGCTCCTTACATTCATGTACATGAAGTCCGAACCCCCCTCCCCCTCTTTCCCCCGTACGCTTTGCAGAAAGATACCCCCTCCCAGAACAGTGGGCTTCTCTAACTGCGTCGCTTCCATCTTGGTTCTGAACTGTTGATTGATCACACAGGTACAGAGCTGGATCGAGGAACAAGAAAGTGCCATGGCCAGCATGGATGCAGGCATCTCCCCTGGACATGTGTTTCAGCAGCTGGTGGAAGGGAGGGAGAGCAAGCGCCTACACTGCAGCAGTGCTGATGCCCCATGCACCCAGCTTGACGGTGTTCTTGCTCTCCCAACAGCGCTAGCAGCAGAGCACCGCCCGCCGGTTGGGCCTCCAGTCAAAGGAGTAACAAAGTAGGTGCTATTGCATGGAACCCTTTGAATATAGGCACAGGAGTGCTCGTGCCTGTATACTGGCGGTAAAAAGGAGAGTGACCTCAAATGAGACTCATAGAGCTGGAATGCATGGCCTGTCATTGTCTCCAGGAAAGCAGAGGTGGCTGATCTAGTGGGCCGGGAGGTTGAAATCCCGGGGCCTGTCTTCAGCAACTTCAGCCCTGGGCTGACATTCAGGTGAGAAATATGGAGCTGGTAATGCGTACGAAGAAAAGGTGTATGTGTGAATACCAAGCAGCTTTTGCCCAGCACTCCATGTGTATGCAGCCCTTGCCCAGCATATCACGCAAATTCAAGGACTACAGCTGCTGCAGGGCCCCTTCCCTGCCCCTGATCCTTCACTTGGCCCTACTTGCAGGGCGTATATCATTGGCCCAGACACAGCCCATGCATCAGCGGTGGTGCTCCGCATGTTGGACGATTCACACAGCAGGTAGGCAGGTGCGAAGGGCAGCACACCTGAATTGCTGGCTAATGAAAAGGGCCTGGCTAATGAAAAGGGGGGCCTCTCCAGAGAAGCAAAGATCTTCCAGGGTTCCTCCTCATGCCCAGGAGTATGCTCATCTGCCAGATATTGTGCCCTTCTTTGCCATGTGTTCAATGCGTGTGTGCAGCCCGGTCCAGACAATTCCTGAAAGCTGCGCGCATGTTGTTCACGGACTAGCAGGTACTATTTCCACGCCTCTGAAGTGCGGGACTGGTTGCGCATGACGCAGCTCACAAGCACCGCTGAGGATGACAGCAGAGATAATGATCAAGGCAAGGCACTCAACGCTCGCCCTGATGATGCAAATTATGATGTGCAACCAAGGTGGCCCGAGGCTAAGCAGCTCTTACCACCAAGTTTACCTTTGCCACCCGCACTCTCTTCTCGGATTGACCAATGTTGCTGGCCCAAATATCATGGAATCTTCATGCCACTAAGGGCCATATGCTCTGCTTATGCTAGTTTCACGTGCCAATGGCATGTCAAGCTGGAAGCATCACCTCATAAGCTGGCTGCTTGTGCGCTGCTCCTCAGCGTGCCCAGGCGCATGCCGCAGCACCTTCCCACCCACCCACTCCAGGTCTAGCAGGGTGCACACTGCATAGCCTGTGCTCATCTACTCAGCCCGCTTTTTCTTCCATGCACACGGTCCTGTCATCCCACATACAGACACGCTGGACGAGTCTCTGGCAGCCAAGGTGCTGGCTCACATGTCAGCGGGCGGCAGCAGCAGGTCCCCTTCTTCATCACCCCGCTCCACCTCATGGCAACCAGTACCCTCCCCTCTCTCCCTCTGTGTTCCCCAGCCTCCGGCACCGCCGTTGATGCGGGCACCACCATCTGCACGTCCACTACCACTGCAGCAGCAGCTGCAGCAGCAAGGTCCCACAGTTGCAGCTCCACTGCGTGCTGGCGGCAGATCAGTTCCACCCACGTCGTCTAAGTCAATGCTGCAATGGGGGCCTACAGAACTGATTGCCCAGCGCCCCTCCCTCCTACCCAAATCCCTGGCAGAGCAGCTTGTGCGGCTCACCTCTCTCCCCAACCAAGCAGAGGAAGCAGCAATGCTGATAGGAAGGGTGCAGGCACAGCCTTAGGGAAGCACCAGTGCACAAGAATGAGCGGGGATTGCAGGTTTCAATGTAGGTGGCGGCTAGTCAGCATGATTTAGTTGAACATGCGGGAAAAGAAGGAGCAGTCTGGCAGGAGCCACAGGTCCGCGACAAATAGAAGCATTTCTGTGGAGTTGTAGGCATAGCCAGGATGGATCAAGCATATGTGAGATGAATAATAAACTGGTACTGATGAAATCACAATGCATTGATCGGATGTGCATGCAGGTGTATCAAAATGTACGGTTGCTTTCCTGCTCTTCACGTGTTTTGCGCGGCAGTCACCCAATGCTTGGCTGCTTGTTGAGAAATCAAAACACATAATGTCGTACTGATGGATTTATCCTGTGCAATCTGGGGCTCTTATCTCTTACTTTACTTACAGAACTACTTACAGAAAGTTTATTCTGAGAAGCCTGGTCTTCTACTGTTTGTGGCTGCTCATCACCAGCCAAAAAGGATTTTAAGATGCTGGAATTACAGCTTTGTTTTGTCTACCATAGTATGGTAAGCTTGGTTGTAGGAAAAAGTAGGACTCCGTTACAAAAACAATCATGTAGCAAGATTTATATCTTCAAATTGTGGTATCTCAGTTGTATGGACGCTGGCTTCTATGCTGGCTTTGTTTCTCTGTGGCCAGACATCCCACAATCATTGTGGGAACAGAAAGATTTGTGTGGTAGTCACTGGACGGTACTAACATATTTTGTTTTAAGTCCTCAAACCCAAGTAAGCTCCGCTGCACACTAGCAATTTGGTGCTGTTAAAGTTGTGGTTTGCATCTAAGCCTCCTTTAGTCGGAGAAGCTGTTTGTTTTGTGACCTTAAAATTTTAATGCTGCTACAGGATCCTCCAGGCAGTGGATAATATTCTAACATAGCTTGCTTGAACCT
>LKMJ01003592.1_pt1 | contig 14463 bp, 25 predicted proteins | sample 643391 | NCBI WGS metagenome assembly LKMJ01 (sample SAMN04112250, study PRJNA286221) | soda lake metagenome | biome: soda lake; feature: Kulunda Steppe; material: water; isolation source: sample PL-Br10 brine of Picturesque Lake | place: Russia: Kulunda steppe | collected 2010-07
GTGCATGCTTGGACTGTGTTGTGCATGCTTGGACTTTGTTGTGCATGCTTGGACTGTGTTGTGCATGCCTCAGAACTGGTGTTCGCAAACTGGAGTTCGCAAAGTTTAATTGTTTTTGGCCACCCCTCGCAAAGATTCAAAGTTCGCAAAAAAATATTAAATTAATTAAGGCCCCTCGCAATAAACCTCCCTCGCAATAAAAAGCCGCCGGTAAGGACATTGGATAGCAAAAGTTCATACTCATTTGTTAATTTGTAATTCCTAAGCACAACTACCATTTATAGTGGGTATCATGAGACCATAGTGCTAGACAGCGCAGCCATATATCCTGGCATGGAATGAGTGCCAAGCTAACAAGTTGATTTTGATCGCACAAGACCTCAAGCCCTTATGGAGTATGTGTCCCCTGAGGGTCTGCGCATAGATGGCAGGCGGCCAAAGGAGCTCAGGCGCTTGGACTGCAGCCTGGATGTGCTGCATTCAGCTGACGGTTCAGCGGTGTTTCAGATGGGCAACACCAAGGTGCTTTTCCACATTAGTGGATGAGCTAGGTTACGAACTTTGCATGAGCTCAGAGCTCCTGCCATAATGCACACTGAGATGGGCTAATCCATGCCTTGAAATTAACTAGCGTTGCCAACACCTGTCCAACAGGTTTTAGCAGCGGTATTTGGGCCCCATGAAGTCGAGGTACGCAGCCAGATGAAAGAGGATAAAGCCATCATCAAGTGCGAGTATGCTATGGCGGCATTCAGCACAGGTGGGGTACGCAAGCTTCATCTTGTTTGCTGCAGGTCTAAGATTAATTATACAACAGAAAGCTTCCAAAGTGCATGTCAGGCTTGATCTCCACAAAGTAATATGCTGTTGCTGTATGTTTGTGTGTGTGTGTTTGACAGTGTGTAGGTATGTGCGTATGCATGGGTGTAAGGTTTCCTGTACGTGTGTGTGTGCACGCACGTGCACATGCACAAGTGATGTACTAAAGTATTCCCACGCGAGTGCAACATGCACACACATATCCACACACATGCTTGTATGCATGTGTGGCCTCCGGTGTGTGTATCGTTCAAGACACTTTTCGTGGACGCAGCGCCGTTTCTTGTGCAATTGTGGCAGCTTGGCTTGCCCTGCACATGCACGCGCCTGAGTATTTACAGGGGAGGAGCAGGCTCAATCAAATGGGCTTCCTGGGGCATACGTGCATGAAAGCTGGGTGCATAGTCTGACCTTGACCTGTCAGCATGTGCATGCCAACCACCCACCAGTCCGCACGCTGCAAGAGCAAAGCAGGGATGCTTCTTTCCGTCCATGCTCATGCAGGAGAACGCCGCAAGCGCGGCAAGTCTGACCGCCGCTCACAGGAGCTATCTCTCGTTATCAAGGCTGCCATGGAGCAGACGGTGATGGTTGAGCTGCTGCCACGGACACAGATAGACGTGTACGTGCAGGTAATGCACAGCACAGGCTCCGGCGGCAGGGATGGCTCTGGCAGCATGTTGAAGGAAGGGGTTTGTAATCGGTGCAAGCACCCGAAAAGCCCACCGCCAGAGCAGGTCTGGCTGTGTCAACCTCCCGGCAGCCCACGTTCCCAACTGGGCCTGCATTCACGGGTGTGGGCCTCTGTTGCCATACCTGCGTGTGCTCTGGCTCTGGATGCCTGACCCCTGGCCCTGCCAACACCAGGCTTGGATTTGCTCGCAGGAGAGCCTCTGACAAACGGCTTTGACCACCTGGTCCTTTAAGGACAGGGGCCCCTTGACTTCCTCACAAGGGCATCAGTCCAATTTAAAACTTTGCTGATGCCTGCCCTGAGGTTGTATTCTCCTCCGGCCCTTTCTCCGGAGGAGAGCGATTCCCATGTCCCCCCCCTTGTGTGTGCACAACACCTCCCCAGGCCTCTCCTGCCCTCCCCCTCCATACTGTCTGCCCATACAGGTACTTCAAGCTGATGGGGGCACGCGTGTGGCGGCCATTAATGCCGCAGTGCTGGCACTGGCAAGCGCTGGCGTGCCCCTCCGGGATCTGGCCGCAGGGTGCGCCGCAGGTGGGTGGCCGCAGGATGCGCCGCAGTAGGGTGCGCAGGTGGGTGCACCGCAGTAGGGTGCGCAGGTGGGTGCGCCGCAGGATGCGCCGCGGGGTGCGCCACAGGTGGGTGGCCGCAGGGTGCGCCGCAGTAGGGTGCACAGGTGGGTGCGCCGCAGGATGCGCCGCGGGGTGCGCCACAGGTGGGTGCGCCACAGGGTGCGCCACAGGTGGGTGCGGAGGGGCCGCCATGGGCCAGGCCTGCCTGGATGCGTGAGCCAGGCCATCTCGGGTGTGAGCTCGCAAGGTGCTGACTAATCTTCTGGGGTGCAACTCTTGACATGGGCCTGGGCTCACCTCAGGCCAAGCGCCTGGGTGTGTGGAAAGTGTGCACAAGCTGCTTTGGTTGCAGCCGCCAACCCTCTGGTTGGCTCACCACCATTTCTTGCTGGTCCCTGGGAGGAAAGCTGTGCCACGTGTGTTTGTGGATGCGTGGTGCCGTTCATGCGCGCGGCACGCAAGTGCCACCACGCGAACGTTTGCCTTGCCACACGCGTGAGTGAGTGCCTCCGCGCACCTGTCAGCTGTCTGTAAAGTTCCTGAAGCTCGGTGTGCTAGATACGAGCAGGCCACCCCTGATGCAGCCTGCTACTTCCTACCAGCGGCAAGGGACTCCGTCCAAACGCTCGGAGCTGCTGAGGAGCTTGCACGCTTTCCCATCTGCCATCCAGTTCTGCATCAGCACACCCATGTGGGCAATCAAGGAGGGGAGGCTGCACGTGTGTATGGATGCAGGTTACCTGGAGGGACATGCGCTCCTGGACCTTAACTTCCAAGAGGATTCTGCGGGTGGCCCCGACTGCAGCCTCGCGCTGCACCCCAACAGCGACCGGCTGGTGCTGCTGCAGATGGACTCCAGGTGCGGCATGTGTGTATGTGCGCAGCTCAGAGTCTGCTGCATCCCAGCAGCGACCAGCCAGTGCTGATGGGATGGACTCTAGGGGCGGCATGCGTGTGTGCTCGGCTGAGCGCCCTGGCTACCTTGCCACGCTGGGCGACTCAGTAGCGACCAGCGGGTGCTCCTGGCACATGGACTCCAGGTGCGGGAGGGTGCATGCACAGGGCCCCTCCTCCTAGCCGCCCTCTGGATTTGCATCTGTGCGTCGCTGGTCAAGGCAGCCCCTGTCCCAGCAGGAGCGCAGGCTTGTTGCATTGTTGCGTTGTTGCAATGTTGCATTGTTGCGTTGTTTCAAGGTAAGCGCAGGCTTGACTGCCGCTCAGGCATGCTCTGAGTGGCGGCTGCTCGTCCCATTGTTCCTGCATCCTGTCCTGCATTTGGGTTGGCCTACCTTGTGCAACAGCAAAGCGTGGCTTCAGGGCACGGGGCTCTAGTGTCCAACATTACAAAGCTGACATGATCACGATCATGCCTGGACACACACTGCCATTTGCAGGCTTCCACACCATGCAACTTGTCTCCTGACTCGTTTCCAGGCCATGCTGCATTTGAGAGCACACACATCATATAGGTCACCCCTCAAACGTGTATAGGGTCGAGGCCACGCTGAAATGTTTCTGGCTTGCGCACCACTCAGGTTGCCACTGGACACGTTTGAGGCCGTGCTCAACCTCGCTCAGGACGGCTGCCGTGCTGTGGCTGCCTTCATGCGCCAGAAGCTGCTGGAGCACACGCGCAAGCTCGCCATGGCAAGAGGGGCGGTGCGCGCTTGATGCTCCAAGCCATGCACCTGTGTGGCCCAAGCGACGAAAGGTCATGAATCGGACTCATGCACTCGACTTACAGCCAGCTTTCTTAGCGCACACATGAGGTGTTCAAAGGGGCGGCAACCGGCTCGCAGACGTTGCTGCAGGGAGCACTCTTGCTGGCAGCAAAAGTCGCATCCTCCGGCGTGCTGCAGCATTCCTGCTGCTCCACACAGCCCTATCAATGCCACCCTCTGAACCTGGCCACCAGTATCATGGCCCAGACCGGCGTCACATCAAATGCAGGAATCTTGTTTTACCTGTCATGACCACAGAGGCAACTTGGATGTACAAGCAAGGAAGCAATCATTCTTGTCTCATGTCAACTCGTTATTTGCTGCACTCACAAATGCTGTGGGGACTTTCCAGGATGGTTGTCCCTGGGATTTACGTTTGGACGTTCACTGGTGGCAACAGAACTTCTTGAAGTTCTCACTCAGGACAACTTGAAGTGGGGGTGTTGCAAGCAATGCAGAAGTATCATAACATTATGGCTAAGGCTTAAGTTTTCAAGGCTGTATCCTCCGAACAAGGGCAGCTTAGCCGGTTGTGAGCCTCCAGTGAGGTTTCGAACCCCGGACCCACAGGTTGTGAGGGTGGATAATCAACTTTCCATTGCAGGTGCCCCGCCGCCTGCTCGAGTATCTGGAGCTTACTTTAAGTTACAAGTAAGGGTTAAACGCCAGCCTGGTCGTTAGGCTGATTGGCTTATTCCTGGTCTTTGCCAGCCAAAAAATAGTCCAAAATGTCCAAGATGGAATGGTAGTGTGTTGTGCCGTTGAGAAAGGAAATCAAAGACAATCTGACTAGGGAAGGCATGCAAAATATAAGGGGCCTCCACAGACTACTAGACGCACTCTTGAAAAATCTAGTTGCTCTCAAGGTCTTGGTCTGGAGCAGGGGGCGGCTTGTCGCCCTCCAGACCCTCACTTATTCTTTCTTCTCCTTGATGGAGGAGACTCACGGCTCTTCGGGCCAATGCGTCTCCTTTTCCTTACTTGATCAGGGAGTGTTTTCACTACCTATGTACATGGTTTCCATTTCTTTTCTTTCCTCCACAGAAAAGGCAGATCTGGTAAAAAACGAGTTCTGCTTTCTGAGAGAGCACACAAACAAGTCTTGATAGTGAAAAAGAATATGCACCTCATTTTGAACAGTGAAGGTAGCAGCATAGAAGCACTTGTCACAGTGACCATTTCCGACGCGCAAGATGGAGGATTCCACTGTGAGAGTATGCACACGCAAACGAAACCCGCTCACATTCCTCATAACATGCTTTGAGCTCCCTAAGATCTAAGGGAGATCAAGGTACAAACAGCGAGGTGGCATCAGGGGGGCACCCCGATTCCGCACACGAGTGCGTGAATCAGCTCGAAGATCTAGGAGGGGACAGGCAAACCAAGAATGATAAGTCACCAGTTTGTTCTTGCTTTCCAGAGGGTTTACTAAACGTGGAGGGACATTGATGATATACTATATGATATAGTATATCATCAATGTCCCTCCACACTTTCCTCACACTTACTGCTGACCTGAGGTTTAAGAGTGAAATCTAAGAGTAACAAATAAAGTGCCCGTGAAAACAAGCTTGTATATATGACATATGCTATATGTGTCACAGCCTTGCAATCCCTCAAAGGTGTGCTCTTTGTCTGAAGCCCAAAATATCTTAGCTGGAGGCACCAGCTTGAGGCCAGCGTGAAGGGCCTGCTTAAGAGTTCAATAGCTGTTGTAAAATTTAATGGCAGCTCTAAACCAACAGAATTGCAAAGGACAACTTGAAGAGAAAGAGTACTGACTTTATACCAGGCAAGTCATACCCTTAACTTGTTCTAGTAGTAGCCCTGAGCTTGAATCATTATATTATTGGACTATAAACATGTCATTGCCCCATCGACATTATGGCATAGTGACCACGTTAAAGGAATGCAATCTGTAATTGAGTTATCAAGCAAATCGCCTCAAAGAGCAGCTTGAATGTATTGATGAGTCTTAAGAGCAGAAAGAAAAGATAGGCTACGCAGGCAGCAGAGAAATGCTGAGGTCACTGGTCTGTGACAAGAGCGGTGCTGTGGCACAATCCAAAGTATGTTTTTTCAGGGCCAGGAACATGTTCATGTTCAGCAACACAAAACACAACAGTCCATACTTATGGAGGAGCCTGCTTCCTGTAAAGCAGGTGGGCATCTGGAACGACCATGCCTGTACAACCTCCAGCTCGTGGGGTGTGGAGCTGCTGTTCCAAGCTTTTAGCACGTTCCAAGCCTGATGACATAGCCAGCTCATCAATCTTGCCTGCGCACAGAATAGACGCAATGCCAAACATAAGATGGCTGCTGAATGTCGAGCTTTCAAAGGCAAGAAATGATTGATGCTCTCAAGGAAGTTGCAAGATCTTGAATGACGTTCTTCTTTGGTTGGCTCATGTGCTGTCTTCGTATACCATACACTTCGTGGTGAGCCCATCTGTGCAGATGCTGGCTGCAAGATGGCATACGCGTTTATCTGTGTCCGTGGTTATTCAGCCAGTATAAAGATTCAATTTCAAGTCCCGGAGCTGCGGAGCCTTTTGTATTGTTTGGCATGCTCTTCACATTCACACCAACCATCTGGCATTTCTTAAAACCTTTGTACAGATAATTAATAAAGATGTATGGAGATTTTTGTATTCACCTGGCACCTACCTGTAAACGCTTGGACCTGCTCCTTGTTCAGTTGAAGCATGTACTTGCCGCTCTCAGCCAGTGCCAGCCCTCCTGCCATGAGGAGCTGCGTGCGAGTCATGTATCGTACGTGCAAGTCATGTAGCATATGTACAAAGCAGGCGTTTCCCAGGTATGCTGGGCAACGAAGAAAAAAACTGCATTGGCAATGATATGCTTGGAAGCGCAAAATGGGCTTGCTCATTTAAATGCACATAGTTTTGATGATGAGTCATCCCATCTAGGGATGGGTAAATAGGGTTTGGTTGACCCTTGTCGAGGCTCTTTCGAGCCTCTTTACTAAAGACTTTACTAAAGCCTATTTGAGCCTCTATAGAACCTCTTTGACATTCTGATCAGACCCTATTCACTCATCCCCAATGATGACACTTCGTTATTGAAGGTGAGGCAGGACTTCTACGCCTGTAAGAGAGACTCTAATAGCTCTGCCAAGGCATGTAATCATGCCTCCTGAATATGCATGGCCTGGCAATATTGCTACTTACATTGCTAATTCCGTAGTCTTTCCCAAACAAGTGGACATGTCGCTGCCCCACAGTCACCAAGCCAAACTTGCCAGCAAACTGCACGCAAATATATTTAACAGATACATAACACGATAAAGAAGTGTGCCAATTGAACACTGAATGACGACCTGAGGCAGTATCAACTGCGTCATCAAAGCAGAGACTACCCTCCAACTTGCTCTGAGTATGATCATTCCTGCTGCAACAGAGATGCAAGACTCTGCATGAAATTCTGCTAGTAAGAACACAAGGAAGACAATTGCAAAAAGAGAGAAAGAAGGGGAGTGCTCCTGGTTGATATGAATGGATATTTTACAACTTCCACTCATTGAAACCCCTGCTGTGCGCGAGCTTGCGTTGCCAATGGAGGAGGTTGCAACAAAGACATGCGCACATCTGCAATGCATGCTACATGATGCTCAGCGCCCTACAACAGCACGCTGGAAGGCGCTGGAGGCTTTCCAAAAACAAATGGCATTGCCAGCATCGCCTCTGTTCTTTCTCTCTAGAGGCAAGGCCAAAAGAAGGGGGACCATTTTCTTCCAGGTTCATAGCAGGACCCAATTGGTTACTATGGTATCAATAGTAAGTTACTATCAGTAACCCATGACAATCTGTGAGACTCAGGTCCCATTCTCACGAAGTGCGGGACTGCCAATGCCCGCGGCGTCTAGCTGGCCGTACTTCCTAAATGCAAGCACATACCTGTCCCCCTGGAGCAACTCAGAACTTGAGCTGATCCAGAGGGCTGTCGCGAGGCAGCATGACAATCCACAATGCACTGCCGGTTCCCAACTCACTTTGAATGCACACCCACAATTAACCATGCCCACGTCCACACCTCACTCTCCTGACACCCCCCCCCCTTCTAATCCCTGCCCTTGCTCGTTCAGGCGTGGACGCATGCCAAGAGGACAGCATTTGGCCATGTGCGGCCTGACACAGCTGCTGCCACTAGACAAATCCCACCCGCAGCCCTGCAAACACACACAAGCATACGCCACACACCTTTGCCTTCCCGCTCAGGTGCTTCCCGAATTCTGCTGGGCCCCCGCCGACCGCAAACGGCGTGCCAAGCACAGGCACCAGCTTGAAGCGCCCCCTGCCCAGCCGCTCTGCTGCCTCAGCGTCCAGCGCCGCCTCTGCCTGCCGCAGTGCCGCCTCCTCCTCCAATGTGCTGCACATCTGCCCCTCCTGTGCCGCGCCGCAGCCCTGCGTGGCTCCCCCTTCCCGTGCCCGTCCACCCTCATGCACATGCCCAGCCATTCTTTTCCCTTGCTGTGCAGCAGCCTCACCCTGCCTCGCCCCACCTTCCCCCTCCAACCCGCGCCCAGCCGCACCGCCCTTGTCCCCTGCGGCGCCACCACAACCCCGCACTTGCTGCCCCTGGTCCGCATAGTACCCAATCCCCTTGTCACCCCGCTTGAATGCAAAGCCTGGCTTGGGACCCTGGAACGTCGCACAAGGCAGGAAGCGGGCACCACTGTCGCTGCCGTCGGCACCCTGCACAGCCTCTTGCGCCGCCTGCTGCTGCTGCTGCTGCTGCTGCTCAGGCGCTGCTGGTCCTTGAGGTCCCTGCAGTGGCTGCTCCACATGCAGCTTGGCAGCCACCTCTTCCTCCAAGCGGCGCGGCGTCGTCGGCCCTGCCTGTGGCTGCGCATCACCCTCTGCGTGCTCCTGGCGCCCTCCATTGGCTGCCTCAGCTGCACGCTGCCTGCACCCACACAAGGGCAAGGCTTCTTTGGCAGGCAGCCCAGCGGCTTGCTTTGCTGAAGCTGAGTGCTGCGCTCACCAAACCAGGATCATGCAGCCAGCTTGCAGCGCAGGCTCTGGAGCATTGCCGTGGGCGCTGTGGTTGGCTCAGGTGCCTGACGACCATGCCAGCCTGCCGCAGTGCGCAGGGCCTGCCTCAACCCTTGGGCCATGGCCACCACACCAAGCGCATGCTACACCCTGTGACTGCAGTCCCTGAGCAGCAGACCCAGGCACCGCGCTCGATGGAACTGGCTGAAGTCGTGGCAACTGCAGCAGCCCTCCCCAGTCCTGCACAAGTACTGGACAGCATGAGGCCCCCTGTGCCTTGCCGCACAGATGCACCACAAGGCCTGTGCCTTGTGGCGCCGCACCCGCTTGCCGCTCCAAGCAGTCACCCAAAGCACCCTCCCAGTGCAAGAGCAGTAAATTGCCTCAAAGCATAACAGCACACACACAAACATGCCCCCACACCCTCACGTGCGTCTGTACCCACGCTCAAATGCAAGATATTCCCCCTTCTCAATATGCCTTTGCCCACAAGCACACGCACACACATGCGCGCGTGCACATGTGCATGCACACGCACACACATACACACACAGGGAAACATTGCCGCGTGCACGAGGTGCATGTGGGGGTAGCCCTCACCTGCTTGCATCTTCCTCCAGGTCTGCCATGGAAGTGGGGCCCCGGGCCACTCGCGCCCGGTGGGCCTCGCCGCTGCTGTCGCCCGGCAGGCAGGCCTGCCCGGTGCGCAGCTCGTGCAGGGCGCTCTGTGCAAGTGGGAGCAGGGAGCAGCACCAGTTGCGCGCGCAGTGGGAGGTAGGCGTGTGTAATGGGAAGCACGGATTGCGAGGGCAGTGGGAGGCATGGGCCGTGCAGATGTAAGGAGGCAGGCGTAAGTCATGCAGCCAGCAGGAGGTGTGTGTGTGTATGTGTGTGCATGGTCACACATGCCGGTGCAGGCAGCGGGAGGTGCGGGTCCAGTTGCTAGCGTGAGCAGAACACTCACGCAGGCCCTTCAGCACAGAATTCACGGCATCTCGCACCCCACTGCAGCGCGCCCTAAGGCCAAGTGAAGCTGCAAGGTGCACAGGCCATAGCTGTCCTCGGCATGATGCCGCAATTTCGCGCGCGCGCATGCACGCACATGCCCAATCATAATGCCTGGAGGGGGGTGTTGTTTGTGTTTGTTTTGGGGCCGGCACACCATTGGCAAGCTGTGGTCGCACGCCCTGCATCTGCACTCGCAGCATGCTGCGCCCAGGATGTTGTGCCCACCTAGCGAGAGCCGTGCCGCAGACAAAGTGCCCACCCAGCATGTTGTCCCCAGCACGCATGCACGTACGGCACACTGAGCCCAGCACGCTGCGCCCATCCCGCACATTGTGCCCACCCAGCACGCTGCGCCCATCCCGCACATTGTGCCCACCCAGCACGTTGGGCCACAGACCCACCAGCACATTGTGCTCCGCAACATCCACAGCTGTGCGCCCAAACTGCTTGTTGGTGAACTTGAAGAACGAGGGCTCCTCGCTGACGGTGCCAAAGCAGTGGTAGGGGCTGTTGAGGATGTCACCCCAGTAGCCCCACGCGCTCACGCTGCGCCCCACATCGCGGCCCTGCCTGCACGCAGCGGCACGAGGGACAGGTGTGACCGCCTTCAGCAGAAAGCAGCACAGCCTGCTGCAGTGTCTGCGGGGCCGGAGCTTGGGATGGCCTGAGCGGTATGGCCCTGTCGCAAGCGGGCAAGGGCCCATGCACTTTACACGGCCTGGGTTGCGTGCAATGGAAGGTTCTCAACGCTATCCCACCCTAGCACGCCCCCGAGAGGTTTACTCTCCGTGCAAGAGGGAGGTTTGGTGCGATCATGCGAGGATGTGATGACGCGCATGAGAGCCCTCCAGCATGCAACACATGCGCAACAGAGCTTTGATGCTTGCATGCGTGCAGGGGTGCAGTGGCTCGCGCACACAAGGGAAGGCCCACAAACACAGACCAGCCAGGATCACATGCAGTCCAGACAATGGCTCTCAAACCTCCACTCCCCCTGCCCGCCACCACACAGCGCTCATTAGAGCCATGGCGCCCATACGCATGCATGAGCTCGCGTGTGCAAGGCCAGACACGTGCGCACGCTTGCTGTCCTACAGCACCAGCAGACGCCCACAGGGCCTGGCAGGGCTGGGTGCAACCTGAAAGGCTGCTCCGTCAGGGCAGCATGGCAGCTCAATCAAAGCCGCGGCTCTGCACTCGCAGGGGTGGCGGTACAGCGCAGGCGCGCCTCGCAGCGCGGCACACAACCCGCCTGTCCTTGTAGTCCTTGGTGCGCCCCACTGCATTGCTGACAAGGCTGCGGTTGGGCGCGCTGTACTGGCTGTCGCGCAGCTCGAACGCGACGCCGGTCATGCGCCAGTGCCTGCGCGAGCGGGCGGCAGAGGGTGCAGGCTGGGGCCTCGGCACATCCGCACCTCAGGGGGGCCACTGGACGAAGGGTGCACGGGGACGTTTGGAAAGCCATGTAGGGAAACAGGACACAAGAAGGGAAGGGCGGGGAGGGGCAGCATAGGGGCGGCCGACATCGGCACACATATACACACATACACTCCCAGTGCTTCCTTGCCTTGTGAAGGTTTCTCCCCTCCCTTCTGGCATATCGGGGAAATACTGGCACCCCTTGACGTACCCCCTGATTTCACACCCATCATTCTCATTGGGTTGGAGGTGACGACGATAGAGCCTCTGATTCCAACACGTGTCAGGACGGCCTGTCTCCGAAAGCGCACGCCCACCTCGCCACAAGCCGCCTTGGCGCAAACAACAATGTGCACACACCGCATGCCTGAGCACATACCACAGGCTCAAGAGACAAGATGCATACAGCGCGTACTACAGCAGCTTGGCGCGCGCGCCGCCTGTGCACGCGCGCACCTGAAGTGTTGGAAATAAATGATGCCATGCACGCACAATGGATGATGCTGTGCACACACGCACCTGAAGTGGTGGAAATGGATGATGCTGCCGGATGCGGGGTCCATGCCCGGGGTCCCAGCTTGGGTAAGGGGCATGTGGTAGTCCCAGTCCACCTGCAAGAAGGCGAGTGCGAGGGTGATGGTGACCCAGCCCACCTGTGAGACTGTGAGGGTGATGGAGACGTAGCTCCTGGCACCCCGTGCTCCTGATTGACAAGTCTGCTTGCTGCCACGCCTGGCACGCTGCCACGCCTGGCTGCGCCTGGCACGCTGCCACGCCTGGCTGCCACGCCTGGCTGCGACAGCTCCTGGCACCCCGTGTGCGCCTGATTGACAAGTCTGCTTGCTGCCACGCCTGCTTGGTGCGCGGCTCCCTCTGGCAGACCTCCTACAGGGCACGGGCGCCCTGCGGCCGGCATCCCAGACTTGCCACCACAGCACAACCTCTTTGCACACTCCAAAACATGGCTCTAGGTTGCCCAGGGAGCTTAAACCTGCCCAGCCTCTGGGAAGTCGTCTGGCGAAGCAGGACCCACACTTCAGGGTGTCCTGAGCCTTCCAACAGAACCTCGATCACAGCAGCACTTCTGAGGTTGTAAGAAGCAGCCCAGCAGCAAAGGAGAGTCTCACTTTTTAGCCTGACAGGGGTACAGGGCGAGCACCTGCTGCTTGTGATCCGACTCAAAGAATCTGAGGCATACACGGCACAGGCAGAGGAGGGCCTAGGGCCTTGCACCCTGGAGGCATGGCAGGGTTGCCACAGTCAAAGCCCTCACCAGAGAGTTCTGCATCACTGTGCGCATTTGTCTTTGGATGCCATCAAGACGCACACGCACGGCATGCATGGAAACACACAAACATAAATGCATGTGCACACACACACACACACACACACACACACACACACACACACGCGCGCGCGCGCGCACGTGCGTGCCCAGCCCCACACAAGCAGACCAGACACGCCCTGCTGTACAGCAGCACCAGGTGTGGCTGGGGTGCCTAGAGCACACAGTGCCTGGTGCCTGGCAGGGGCAGGCACACGCTGTCCTGCCAACCTACCATGTCGCGGCGGAAGTCAAAGCGGTCCCCATACCACTTGCGGGCTCTTGTGTCCCAGGCTTTGACCAACCTACCATGCCAACCTACCATGCCAACCTACCATGTTGCGGCGGAAGTCAAAGCGCTCCCCATACCACTTGCGGGCCCTTGTGTCCCAGGCTTTGACCATGTCAAACGGCACGCTCCTGAAGGGGGGCGGGCAGCAGGTGCAGGGGGGCTTTGGTCATGTCATACGACTCGCTTCCAATGGTGGGTGTGCAGCTTGAGTGAGGGGGCTTAAGTCACGTCTAGCAGCACGCGTCTCATTGTGCATGCCGGGGTGGGGGGTCTTCGGTCATGTCCACCGGCATGCCCCTGGAGGTGGGCATTGCAGGTACCACAGCTTCAGCCATGCTCAGCGTTATGCTCGTGGAGATACATGTGCAGCGGAGGTGGAGAGGCTGCGGCCTTGCGGCGTGCTCCTGCGAGTGCACGTGCGGCGCAGCTCATGCACCCTGGACGGCACGCTTGTGCACGCTTCTGCACGCTTGTGCACGCACTGTGCAGTGCGGCTCATGCACCCTGGACGGAACGCTTGTGCAGGTGTGGTGTGCAGCGCAAGCAGGGAGGCTCGGCCTTCTCAAATAGTGCGCTGCCCAGGGGACAAGACCAGCCCAAGCAGAGATCAAATGGGGCGCACTGCTCGTGCTGGCATTGGGATCTCACATGAGTGGCCAGCCAGCCAGCAGGAGACCACATGCCAAGCTGACTCATTAGGGATCAGTGAGCATGTACGTCGAGTGACTGCATAGAGGCAGGCTCAGGAACTGCAATGGCCATTTGTGGCGTGTGCACGTGTACGTGTGCGCGAGTGTGCCCATGAACATGTTTGTGCGCGTGCATGCGTGGTCTTGTGTGCTGCGCATGCCCATGCACACACAGCAGGCGCGCGGCGGCACCTATGAGCGCCGCACATGTGCCATCTGGATGAACATACAATCCTACTTGACCAACCTGCGGTATGTCTTGAAAACATCGACTAGCCTGTCCCTGTCCTGAAACTTGAGCATGCCGATGTCGAGCAGCGAGGCGAGGAGGGGTATGCCATTGCTCCAGGTGTCCCCATTGCTGCTGGTCTTCCCACTGCTGCTGCCACCAGCGGTGGGAAGCTCTCCTTTGCTGGAAAGGCTCACCAGCATCACTTCCAGCTCACGCCCACGCTGATCTGATCGCAGTGAGAGCACCACAGCAGTGCAATTTTAGAGTGATCTGCCCATGGCTTGGCCTGGCAAAACATGTGCACATCCCATGAGCATGTGCTTTCATTTTATGTGCGCTCACACATTGGAGCCAGGAACCCCTCCTCTTTCCCTGCTCTTATATTAATAGGCATGCGGGTATGAACCCACTTACCTACACCTACTCACACACATGATAAGACACAGGCACAACACAGACACTTAACATGCGTGCAGAAACAAGAATTAACATGTACATACGCCTGAACACACTTGCACGCGCTTGAAAACACACTTGCACACACTTGCACACTCACACACACAGGCAGTCACACACGCAGTCATACACATGCGCAAACACGTAACGACATGCACACACACACACACACACACACACACACACACACACACACACACACACACACACACACACACACAC
>LKMJ01003593.1_pt1 | contig 14462 bp, 17 predicted proteins | sample 643391 | NCBI WGS metagenome assembly LKMJ01 (sample SAMN04112250, study PRJNA286221) | soda lake metagenome | biome: soda lake; feature: Kulunda Steppe; material: water; isolation source: sample PL-Br10 brine of Picturesque Lake | place: Russia: Kulunda steppe | collected 2010-07
CCATCCCAAGGCTCATCTTGGATAGGACCAGACGAACCAGATTCATCTGATTCATCGGGGATGAACAAAAACTCCCGATAATATTCAACATGACCACCAACTAACCACCGATACAAAAGCTCACGAACCCTTTCAACAGCAAAGTCACCTTCTGGGGTTTTGTTATCTACCTTCTTAGATACAGCAGTTCGAATATATGCAACACTGTAACTCAGTTGAAGTGCCTTTAACCAATCATCACGACCATCGTATTCCTCTAACCACTGTTCAAGTATATCTGTCTCATTATGCTGTAACGGGGTAGACTGTGTTTCAACATCACCAGATGAAATATGAGCTTGCCAATTCGGTCCATATTTCGAAGTGAAAAACTCATCAGCACGACCTGAGAGAACTTCATATATTTCGTTTAAGAAGTATTCCAATCCACGTATATCATCGAGAGAATAATCATCACTTCGTTCAACGATATTCTGGGCAACATTACATTTCGCAGGACGACCCTCATTTCGCAACCAATCGATAACCATTTCGACATCGCGAATAGCGTATCTGAATGAATCCATCGAGACAGTATACGAAAGCTCATCACGAACCTGCCCAACAACCTCATGTGCCTCATCGATCACAAGAATCGTTTCATCAGTAAACAGCTTACCGCTAAAATTCTCAACAGTGCGTGGGGAAAAGGCGTGCTTGTAATTTCCAATGAGAACATCACCATCTTCAACCATACGCTTCATTGCAGCGTGAGGGCACGTACCCATAGCAGCTCCGTTCTCTAGCGTTTCAGTAGACGTGGTACCATGAGAAACCTTAATTGGCTGTTTATCAACATAATCGTTGACAAAGTATTGCGCGAAAAACGGACAATATTCAGTATTATCCACAGACGGGATATCCGTTTGATACGGAGCATCAACATTTAGAACACTCATCGGGTCTTGATGAGGTTCATCTTCCACCTTAGCATTTTCAGCCAACTGAAGGCCAGCATGGGCCTTATTGTCAGCATCTCCCCGCTTACTAATCTGAGACATCAAATTATTCGTATTATCTCTCAAATTGATACACTGATGATATATATCCTCACCAGATATTTTACCAGTCTGAACATACGGACATACATCACCCTTACCAACAAGAGTCAAGCCCTGGAAATCAGAACCAGCATTATTGATCGCCTGAAGGTCATCCTCAAAGGCCCGTAGTTGCTGTTTCTTGGACGTAATTACCAAAACCCTTGTAAAGTCTGTATCGGAATCTCGAACCGCTGCTAGCCCAGCTGTGAGCGATATTAACGTCTTACCAGTACCACATGCTCCCTCAAGTACGTAAACACCATTATTCTTGAGTACACCAATAGCCTGATTGATACCACGAACTTGCTTTTGATACGGTTGAGAGTATGGAAAAATATCGTCCCAATAAGACTGACCAATAGTGAGTTGTTTTGTCATTGATCGACTCCCATATATCGATTCTAAAGAGTGATACAAGCCAACCGAATAAAGGGATTCTGGTTAAGAAAGTGATGTTGATTTTATGGTTTTTATCTCACGATGGAGGTGAAATGAGTTTGAGTAGTGGAGATCAAACCGACGATCAGTTAGACGAGAGTATTGAAAATAAAGAACAGCTAGAAGACTCCGAATCTGGGTCAGAAAAAGAGGCAACAGAAGTAGAAGAAGGTGAAATGACCCTTGAGTTGATCTTCGAGAGGTTAACCAATATTCTAGAGGGCGAAGAATGGGAAATCAATCATCAAGAACCATCTCGCTGGTCAGATCGAGAGGAAAAAATTACTATCGAAAATAGGGATCTGTACTCACGAGAAAACCAGACCCACAAAGAATTCGATACAACGGGTGTCGTTATTGAGATCAATGACCACAACACCAAAAGCTGGAAAGATAACGTATTCAGCACAGAGTTCAATATCTACGTGAATGAGGCAGCATTCAGCTCAACCACGCTAGTCAAATACGCAGGAGCTACAGAAGTAATCGAATGGGCTGAAAGAATGGTCGAAGCAATCAACGAAACGCCATCTGGATGGGTTCCAACAACCAGACCGGGATATGCCCTCAACCGATGGACGACTCTCAATGGAAATGTAGCAATTCAGGTTGAGCAAGAAGACCGAAACCTGCATGACGCATACAGAGAATACAGACTTGTTGAGCTCACACGAAACCGACGAGGTGAATGGTCAAGAAAAACAATTGAGAAAAACCTTCGAACAGAGGATCTATACAACGTGGCTATCAACCGGATGGATCACCTGAACGATCAAGCCTCAGATCCATACTCAGAAATCCCCTCAGAACGGTAACGAACAGAGACCCATTGGAGACCAAAAATGGAAACTAAAGGTACACACATGGGCGAAGTTACCGAAATTACGCCAAACGGGGGAACAAACCCAGACGGGTCAAAACGAGTATTTGGAAGATGGACTTTCGAATACCCTCCAGCTCGAGAATTCGTAGAAAGGCATCTACATGGGAGGGTTCTGAATGCGTGCGCAGGAAAAACAAAGCTATCAGCACCCCAAAAAGTGGAGATTGTCAGAAACGACCTAAACGAAGCCCACGATGCCGATCTCCACGTTGATGTTAGTAACATCAACGAACATTTCGAGCCATCTTCATTCGATGTTATCATATTCGACCCACCATTCGACGACACACAAGCTGAAGACAAATACGACGGTATGAGAGCAGACAGTATGTTCGCCGCATGGGAAGCATTCGAGACACTAGCAAAGCCCGGATGTAAGGTAATCACATTCGGTTGGAATTCATGGGGGATGACTTCATTTGAGACTTTCGAGCGGATAGAAACACACCTTCTACAAAGAGGCCCCTGCCTTCGCGATGTGATTATAACTGTAGACAAGCGCACAACAGGCACGATCCAAGACGCAGTTCAAAATTAATATTCTACTGGGGGCTGTCAGTCTGGGTGATATTCGAAGCAGTAATCGAACCGGAAACAACAATCACCAATCCAACCGCCATTACGATCCCCACAGCTAGTGAAACCGCCCTATCATTTAGTGGTGACAATTTCGAGGCCATATGAAATCTGCTCAGTAAGATAGTAAAATAATCAGTCTACAAATAACTTAGCCCTCAAAACTCAATATCAAAGAAAATTCTAAACATGACAATATAGAATAGTCCTGAAACAGACTAGGGTGTTTCATTCACCCATACACACAATCATATAAAGGTGGTTGGGTATAGAGAGTGTTTTTATCTGCCGTTGGGAGTGGAACAATGAGTTTGAAAGAAGTGATTTTAATCCCTGGAAGTGGGCCACGATTCATCGTGCCAGGAAACAAAAAGAAAAAGAGATGGTCGTACAACACAGACATCCTACACCCAGATGGTAACATTTACACCCTGGATAGGGTGTTCTACGAAGACGGAAGCAGTGAACTGATCTGTAAATAAACGACGACAGTAATACAATACAATACAATACAATACAATGAGCGACAACAACATCCAAATGGAATACAGCGTAGTTTTCACAGGCACAGAAGAAGAACAGGACAGCTTCGAGTCCAACATCAATGAAGCAGGTGGAACTATCGAAGACACAAAAGTAATCGTTGACGAGACGCCAGAGTACCTTCTAGATGTCTTGGACGAAGCAGACGAATACATGCAGGCAGAAGGTGAGGTAAGCATTTCACAGGCAGCGCACGAAGTAGCACACGAACAACGACACCTGTATCTATTCAGTGGTGAAGGCCAAAACCCAATCAAAGTCCTAGATGATCTATTCTCCATCGACCAAGTGTGTGACGACGAGCTCTCACACTACCAAGACCATTTGACTACATACGAACCAACGATGAAAGAGGGGGCAGAGGCATATGTAGGCGCACTAGTTCTGCGGAGTGTCGAATTCATGATCTACAACCACCTCACCGACAAGCAAGATGAGTAGCGTACAACACACGGCACGGATTCAAAGTACAATCTCAAAAATCGAAACCAAAGAGAGAATCAGTACAGAGATCAGCACCAACGAGATCTCGGAAACACTAGAAAACCACCAAAACAAAGCAGAAACTACCGAAGAAGCAGTCCAAGACACAATCCGGTCGCTTCTTGAGGACAAAGATATAGGCGATCCAGCGAACCATCTGTACGAGCTCGTAATCGTCGACCTATTCAGCGGTGCGGGCGGGTTCAGTACAGGCATGATCATGGGAATAGTAAACCACTATTCCGAGATCATCAGCCAAGACAAAGGCATCAGCGAATCAGAGGTCAGCTATAACAACGAAGCTACCCAAGAATGGTTATCAGAAAACATCTACCTTGCAGCAGTCAATCATGCTGATCCAGCATGTGAGACATTCAAAGCGAATCACGAATGGGCAAAAGTCCATAATAGCAAGGTACAATCAATCCACCCACCAGATTCGGTGAATGGGTTAGATGTAGACATTCTAATCGCAGGACCATCCTGCCAACCATATTCAAAAGCGAATGGTGGGCAGACCGAGAACGATCAACGACGAATGTCGCCGTTCCACGTCCTACACTGGATTCAACTACTCAAGCCAACGCAGTTCCTCCTCGAGAACGTCGAGGGGTTCAAAAAACTCGGTGGGTGGGATGAAGAAGGAAAGATGATCAGAGACGGTTCTGTGTTCGAAGAATGGAAGAAAACAGTCGAAGATGGATTCGGATACTCACTAAAGGTAGACAAGCTGCACTCACACCATTATGGCGATCCGCAATCGCGAAAGCGACTATTCATTATGGGACGGTGGAACTACAAACCAGAATTCCCGAAACCAACTCATTCAAAAAATGGGGAAATCAAAGGCACAGAACCGTTCCTCGGAGCAGACACAATCATCGACTGGGAAGACCTAGGAGAATCAATCTGGACTCGATCACGAACTCTAAGCCACAATACACACAAAAAGATCGCTGCGGGAATCAAAGAACACTGCGAAGGTGAAGTAACAGAGTTCGCAAAGACGATCAGTGAAATCACAGAAAGTGATCTAGAGCAGATGCAAAAGAATCCAGTCAAGGCATCTAATCTGGACGAAGAAATTTCTTCAAGAGAAGACCCGTTCTTGGTCAAGTTCGAAGATAGTGAAGGAAATCCAAAACAGGTTCTCTCTACAGATTCATACCATCGAAGTATTTGTTCGACCTACACCGAAAGAGAAGACCAAGACCCAAGAGTGAGAGATCCTGAACGGCCACTGATGACAATCCCAGCAACGAAAACACCTGCGGGAATCATCAGACCATTCCTGATCAAATACTACGGTAAAAGCGACGAATACGACGTGGAACGACCAATGTCAACAATCACAACTGAAGTGAGTATGGCTTTAATCGTTCCAGAAATGTTCCCTTGGGGTATCGAAATCAAATACAGACTCCTCAAACCAGAAGAAGGCGCAAGAGCTCAAGGGTTCCCAGAGTCATTCGAATTCGCTACAGACAAAAAGACAGTAAAACGAACGCTGATCGGAAATGCAGTACCAGTCAATACAGCAAAGGCTCTAACGAAAAAGCTACTCGAACCAACTGACGCACCAACCTTTAATCAATACAACGGGGACAACCTAAAAACACGCTCAGTGAAAGCAAAAGAACAAGCCACAACCTGAATTGGATGAGGACATGCGAAACAGACATATCCAAAACAAAAATAACAAGCTAGGTGTTGGATGGAGATGTTTTTATCCACCATTTGTGATGAAGTGTTAGAAAGTGATATATAAATGAATGAAGAAAAACATACACACCCTGGACAAATGAGTACCGAACAGAGACAAAAACAGATAGGACAAGTAGTATTCAACCTCATCATGCTGATCGGAGCTGCTCTGATCATGTCAGCCTTAGCAGTTAGTGTTGACATGGGAAGTGCAGTATTCTTTGAGGTGTCCTATATTCTACCACTCTCAGAGACAACCAGAATCCTGATCGTTATTGGCACGTACATTTACATTGTACTAGCAAAAGTCGCTATCGAACAATTACAGAAAAAGGGATTCATCTCTAATTTCGAAAAGGCGATTTACCAAGCAGAAGCCTAACACGGAAAGAAACGAACCAACACAAAAACCAACAACCAACAACCAACAACCAACAACCAACAATGCGTCCAATGAAAAACGTCAACAATACAGAAGCGAATAGCAATAAAAACGAATGCAAAACGACTATGGAAAAACTAGTCGAAACGACAATCGACAACCTACAATGGGACTGTCGAGGGGATATGGAGCGATCCATTCAAAACGCAATCAGAGAAGTTAAAGAAGAATGCGAAACCCTGACCAACCAAAGCACGAAAGATCAAGAGCTACTTGACAAAATCTGGGAAAATGTTGAAGCAAAACTACCAGATGAATTCGAATACGAAATCGACTACGATCTGGAATACGGGTGGACTCTCGTTGTAAAGAGCGGATGCCCCGCCTGCGGCTCAGAAACCATCCAAAACGGAACAATCGAAGTCTCGAATCAATGGGTAGCAATGGATGAAGATGAAGACGGAAACACAATCTCCAAAGTAGACGACAGTATGAGTCAAGAAATCATGTTCTTATCCTGCGGCTGCTGTGGAGAAGTGCTAGTTAACAAAGACAAGGAAGAAGACTAACTAGAGCAAGAATATTTAGTTGCTGAATATAACAGTGTAGGCAAGATGCTCGCTGAAGTCGCCACAACCGCGACAAACGGAACAGTACCAATCATAACAGACCAAGTGATTTCTGCCATAGTAACCCTCATCTCCATCATTTGGAACCACGAATACCTGCGATGGGGAGCACTCCTAATCGTAGTCGCATTCGGGTTAGAAATCATAACAGGATTACTGGAAATCGCCATCTACACAGCCATGATCGGCGGAACAATTCTATTAGCAGGTGGAACATTCGTGTATATCACCTGAAGAAGGTAGCCGTTACAGGTAGAGTTAATTGCAACCTCCACCAAATACAATTATGGCATTTCAGAAATACAAACCCAATTTCAAAACAGTAGACGAAATCAGATCCGAGCTGGTAGAGAATGGCTTTTTCGAGAAAGGGGAGTTAACAGATAAAGAAATGTACCTAGCCCTAGAAGTGCTGATACACAAACACAAGATTGGATTTGGACCATCGGGATACGAAACATCAAAAAAACACCTAGCGGCCTTAGCTCAATATATCGACAGCGATTACGCTTACAGTTGTGTCGTCGACGTTAGCTGAAGGGGTGGGGTATATGTGTGGGTTTGTTTTTAGTTCCCGATTGGATTGAAGGTATAGAGGAGTAGATAATGGGATTTGCAGTAGAAGTTGACGATCACGACTAGCGAAACCGAAAGCGAAAGCGAAAGCGATACGAACTCAACAAAGAGAACATACACAACCATGAACGAAAACCAAGAAACAGAAATCAAGACGGTCGGACTACACATCATCCAGCAAGCAGCAGAAAACGTCGAAACGCGAAAGGAAAACGGAGCAGACGAATATCAAGCTCTAACGGACGAAACCAACAGAGTAGTCGACATCATCAGCGGGGAATCGTTCCTCGGAAAGATGCTATTCTACCACACCGTCTGTGAGACATACGAAGTGGGAGAAGACTTCGAAAGCGAACAACGAGAAGAAGCAGTATACGTAGACGACTGGAGAAATGGTGTCGACCGAGGAGGATGGCACATTATCTACGCTGCAATCGAAGAACAGTCAGACCTACTCCTTAATATGGAAGACGAGATCAATGGTGACGTTGAAACATTTGTCGACAAACGTGTTGGAGAGAACGAAGACGACGGAGGAGTACCACTAGATATCCGATACGCCAGAACCCTTGAAGAAGTCGTCACAACCCCAGACGAAGAAACAGTTCGAGAAGAAGTAGAAGCAAACGATGGATATGCTCTAAGCTTCATCGAATACATCGTCCTAATGGACCAGATGACAGACAAATACGGCCTGGAACAGTGGGAGACGATGACTGATACAGTTGTACGAGAAGGACTCTCCTTTAGACACTTCACCTGGAGCATCGTAGAAACTATCCTTCCAGAACTCACCTACAATTCAGAATACGAACCGTAGTTAGAAAGAGAACAGACCCATCTGATCTCCAAAACAAATAAACGAAAGAAAATTTCGGAAAATCTAAATTAGATACCACAAAAGGTGGTATCACACACAAAGGGCATATAGCTCAGCCTGGAGAGAGCGTTCGGCTTCTAACCGAACGGTCGAGGGTTCGAATCCCTCTATGCCCGTTTCAGTATACAGCTAGAATTAATTAATTCGGTCCTGAACCCATCGGATACGGTCGCTTCTGATTCATTTCTTCAGCCTGATCAGGATTATCATACCACGTCTCAACCCAATCAATAATACTATCTACTCGCTGAGATCGCGTCTCTCCAGTGGAATTGAGAACTTCCATCATCGCGACCTGACGAACTGGATACGAATCAAGGCCAGAAATCTGATCCATAGCCTCTTTATAATTCTGAGCATCACGATCAATGAAAATCATTGCTAGTGTCTCAGCAACACGAACTTTCAGTGAGCATGGCTGATCCAACCGTTCTTGAATCTCTCGCGATAGACTAACAGTGACACCATCAGCATCACCAGCCAATGGTATTTCCTCAATCTCTTCTTCCGACCAGAAGGGAAGATTAGGATGCTCTTTCTTAGCCTCAACAAGAGTCAGATCGTCACCGAGAATCTGGATACAGAGTGAGGCATAATCAAGTGCAAGAGCAGACAGCTCTAGATTCTTCAAACGTGCTTGAATATCCTTTGCCACCAGATCATTAATCTCATCCTCTTTTTCGGCCACAAGAGAATACAGAGCCTCAATCTCTCTTTCGGATGTAAAGGGCAACTCAGGATATTCGTCTAGAGCTGCATCAAGACTCATTTCTTCCTTTGCTACTCGACGTGCAGCGGAGGCTAGCGTTCGGGAGAAATTCCACAATTCCAAGTTATTCATGTCGGAGATTTCCATATATATTCTTAGCAACTAGAGTATAAACAATGTTGTGGTTCATTGCATATGTGAGTAGGCTTAACACACGACACCTTATTAAAACAAGCAATAAACACATTCATAAAATAGGGCAGATATATTTGTTTTTATCACCCATTTGTGTTGAAGGTTAAATCGTATGAATATGGAAGACAGTAGTAAACAGCCTACAGAACAAGAAGTCCTTGAAGAAATCAAAGCAATTCACGAGTATATTGACTCAATCCCTGTCGTAATTCAGAGCCTCAGACAAGGCCCAAGAGAAATCAAGATTGTCTGTGAACAAATCGAACCATTCCACGAGCAGATGAAAAAAGAATACGGGAATGAAAGCAATGCGAAAATTAACGCAGATTGGTGGGGAAGCGAAGAAAAATACATAGCTATTGTAAGAGTTGAGAAATCGGAAAAGGAACAGAAATCGGGCAAGAAGGTGACGTTAGCAAAAAGACCACTAAACACACAAGAAATCAATGAGATCGACAGACAGCTACGAGAAGAAATGGGCATTACTGGTCTCACCAAAGAAACCTACGAGGATCTGAAAAAGTTCAGAGTCACCCAAAAATAGAGAAATAAATAGTAGATGTGTTGGTTATTAGGTGTTTTTATCTACCGGATTGGGTGGAATAGGATTAATTAGTTATGTCTGATAACACCACAACACAAAGTACCAGCACGAGTCTACAACAGACAGAGCAGGATCGAGACTTAGAGAATATCCCTGATCTCTCCGACAAAGACAACATCGGAGACACGATCAACAAGTTCCTAGACGCGATTCTCGAAGAATCAGAGAAGGATGAAACTGAGGAAATCGTAAAAGACTACCTAGACAGCGCAGGATCTCTAGGCCTTCACGACTACTCATTCCGAAATCAATATCTCTTATTCATCCAGATGCAGAGTCGGGGAGTCGAATACAAAGACAACGCCCAATTCTTTAACGGATTCAAAGGGTGGAAAGATCACGGTCGCCACGTAATGAGTGGAGAAACGGGGTACAAGGTGATTGCACCATACACAGGAACAAAATGCCCAGAATGTGGAAACACACCGTCATACCACAAAAACGAGTGGATTGATTGCTCAAAGGCGGGAACGAAACCAAGCGAATGGGATTTCGACCCACAAGAAGAGTGGGATACAGGAGTGATCTACTTCAAGCCGGTCACTACATTCGCCTACGAACAAACAGATGTGTTGGATGACGCAGATCCAGATGAAGTATTCGAAGCAGTAGACGAAGACAATGCTTTCACCGAAGAAAACGACATCGAGGAATTATTCGACATCCTGGTAGGCGCAGCTGAAGATGGGAAATTCGAAGTCGCAGATGAAGACCACGAAACCATCGAAGTAACCATCGACGGAGCGCGATCACCACTAGAAGTGAGAGCAAGCGGTTGGAGCAGTGGGGGAGAAATCTACCTGAAAGAGCAAGAAAACACAGCAGAAATGTTCAAAACGCTCGTTCACGAGATTTCTCACGAAATTAATGACTCATCAATCGAAGGACGAAACACACCGAAACCAGTGAAAGAGGTAAGCGCAGAGGCAACTGCCTACATTGTATGCTCCTATTTCGGAATCAAAAACACCCAATCAGAACTCTACATCGCAACATGGGTGAAAAACGCAGAGGAAATCGCTGAAGAAGAGACAGACGATTGGGACGAAGAGGACGAAGACGAAGAAGAATTCAAGAAAAAAACAGCAAGAAGCGTGATCGAAAGCAGGTTCGATGGAGTACAAGATACATCTGCTGAGATCATCCGAACAATCGAAGCAGAACGAGGCAACCCACTCCCCGAATAGAACATCCGAACTAACACAATGAAATCCTCAAATACACGCACAAATACAACAAGTACGACAAAACCAGTCGCAGAACAGATTAAGCAAGTAGCAAATTCTATCAGACAAGAAGGGCACACCTGCATGTTCGAACTAGGTAGTGCAGGACCAAAAACAGAAACAGAGTCGAAAATCGGATACATCGAAATCGAGAATCTAAACGGAAACATCGAAAGCATCATCTCTATTATTGATAACAACGCAGGCTTCAATTACAAAATCTTCAGGAACAACACAGAACTAGATATAGAGACAGATGAAGAAAACCTCACAGAACAGGAAGAAGGTAACATCCTAATCATCCCAAAAAGAGTGGATGGATTCTCACTAGAAGAAAAGCAAGAACAAAGAGTGACGCACCTATGATCAGAACAATTCGAGAATGTCTATCTGCTCTTTGTACCGATTTCGTATCGTTACCTCTGTCACATTAGCTACCTCAGAAATCTGCTCCTGTGTAAGTTTAATATTACAGTGAAGAGAAGCAGTATAGATCGCAGCAGCAGCCAGTCCAGTAGGAGATTTGCCTGAATGGATTCCCTCCTCCTTAGACATATCTATGATCTTATTAGCAGTCTGTTCAAGCTCAGCATCAACTTCTAGTTTTGAAACGAAACGGGGTACATACTTTTTCGGATCAACAGGCTCCATACGAAGAGACAGCTCTTCAGAAATATACCTATATGCTCTCCCGATTTCCAGCTGTTCAACACGAGAAACATCACTTACTTCATCCAAACTTCGTGGAATCCCCTGCTGTCTACACCCAACATAGATACACGCAGTTGCCATACCCTCAATAGACCGACCACGAATAAGATCCTCTTCGAGGCAACGACGATACAGAACAGAAGAAAACTCAACAACCGATTCTGGCAATCCAAGAGCACTCGACATCCGACTGATTTCGCTCAACGCAAGTTGTAAGTTCTTTTCTTCTGAATCCGACGACCGAGACCGTTTATTCCACTTCCGTAAACGGTTGATTTGCCTAGTTTTCTTATTCGATATCGAACGCCCATAAGCATCTTTATCTCGCCAATCAATACGAGTGGTAAGACCTTTATCGTGCATTTTCTCCGTAACCGGAGATCCAACACGAGATTTTCTATCCTGTTCTTCCTTAGTAAAAGCACGCCAGTCGCGAGATCGATCAATCTGGTTCTCTGTGATAATCAACCCAGTCTCCTCATGAACTAGTTCGTTATCAGAGTTCCATGAGAAATCACTAGGATCGATTTCGTCAGGGTCTAAATCAAAATCCAATGCATCAAGGTCAATTGCCACACCTTGAACTACAATACGATTCTGACCTTCTTGATCTGACGTAACGTGCTGTTCTTGATTATATTCCATAGGGCTTGCCGATTTCATGTCAAATCTACCTAGGGCTAACGGCTAAGCAGGGCTTATCAACACCAAATCTAGACCGACTTCATTTATACTTTTTGAGTATGTTTTTGTCTACCGATTTGTAGTGAAGTGTGTTTAGTTAGACTATATTATGAGTAAATCCACCGAAATAGAAAGTTTAGAGAGCAAAAATGTCGATGAATTGGTCGATAGGAAAAAGAGATTAAAGATGCGCCTCACTGCATCCCATCTCCAAGAAGCTGATAAAGAATCTATCAAGAACAAGATCGAGTTAACAAACACAGAGATACAGCGAAGACAGCAAAAACGGAATGAGGAAGACATCAATAACGGAAGAAAAATCAAACACATGAAAATCCACCCCAAATATGTGGAACCCGTAGAAGTCGATGAAGGAGAAATCGAACTGGGCGAATATCGATAACTAAGGGTGAGTGTGGTGTTATTGGGGTTGAGGTAGTGTTTTTATTTACCGATTGGAGTGAAGTGAGTTTTAAACGGTTTGAGTGAAAAACCATGACTGAAAACAACACAGCAGTAGAACTAGCATCCGAGTTGGCTAGCGATACTCAATACGAAGAAGAACAGGTCGCAAAAGCAATTCAACAAACAGCAGAAGAATTCTCTATCCCAAAACAAGAAGCAGCAAGAGTGGTAAAACAAGAATACGGGATCGACAATTCAGAGTCAAACGAGGAAGCGCGAACGGATTCAGAAGAACAAGAATCGAAAGAACTCTCTAACTTCAACCCAACGCCGATCTCCAACATCAATGAAAAAGGAGAATGGCACGACATCCATGTGACGGTTCTGTACCTGTGGGAAACAAGCCACAAAAACATGGAACAGGTGGGCCTCCTCGGTGGTGAAACAGCAAACATCAAATTTGTGAGTTGGAGTAACGACGACGGAGTTCCTCCAGTCCAGAAACTCGAAGAAGGAGAAAGCTACCTCATCTCAAACGTCGTTACAGACGAATATAACGGTAACTACTCAGTAGAACTGAAAGATTCCTCAAAGGTAGTCAAAACCGACGATAACCCCACTACCAAAGAAATCGAAGGGATCTTCACAGAAATGCAGAATGGAAGCGGGATCATCAAACGATGTACCAAAGACGACTGCGGTCGTCCAGTGCGAAATAACACCTGCTACGCACATGGAAAACTAGAAGAACACGAAACGGAACACGATCTCCGTATCAAAGCAATCATCGACGACGGAACAACACCCCACCAAGTCATATACCAACGAGAAGCCGCAGAAAAAGTCCTGGGGATGACATTAGACGATGCCAAACAACTGGCAATGGAATCACTCGATACAAAAGCTGTCGAGGAAGAAATCGAAGACCTACTCCTCGGCTCCTATATCAGCATGGAAGGGCCTGTTTACGAAGATTACGTGATTGTCGAAGATCACGAAATCCTTGGAGGCCCAACAAACGAGGAGATCAGAGAAGCACAATCTCGAGTGCAGGACGAACAGGCACAATCACCAACAGGAAAACCAGAAGCAGCGGCACAAAACACAGAATCAGCAACCCAATAAAATAGAACAATGAGCTCACAAACCCAAACCAACAAAGAGTCAGAAGAATCGAAAAATGACGAAAACCCGAGCCGACAACCAGCAATTCGAGTCTTCGCAAAAGAGCTGAGAGAAGCAAAGATCGAATCCAAAAAACAACACCAAAAAGACGAAGATAACGCGCCAAAATTCCACCTCCTTCCAACTGGTTTCATTGCTAATAGGGTAGTTACCGTAGGTACACTTACAGAGGTTAGCGAAGTAGAAGGGGCCAAAACAGAGACATACAGAGGGAAAGTTGTCGACTGGAGTGGGGAATATTACATCTACGGAAACACGGCATTCTCACCACACATCAAGGAGAAGCTCAAAGAAGTTAACCAGGAAGGACAAGACAAACTCCGGCCAGAAAACATCGAGCACGTAATGGTGATCGGAAAACCAGCACTCATTTCAGGTAAATACCAGAAATACGTTGCAGTCAATCCAGAAACGCTGGTATTTACAACCAAGGAAACGCGAGAGCGTTGCGAGCTGGAAACTGCTGAACAAACACTAGATCGACTAAACGCATTCATCTCGGGGGAGGCTAAAAATCAAGAAGAAGCAAGGACGTACTACGACTTCAACGAATACATGTACAAAGGA